>OLOM01001678.1_pt1 | contig 14505 bp, 19 predicted proteins | sample 1672531 | NCBI WGS metagenome assembly OLOM01 (sample SAMEA3136696, study PRJEB25190) | human gut metagenome | reverse complement strand
ATAACTTTTTCAATAATAGCTTCACTTGAAATGCCGAACTCTTCAAGCGAAGATACTAAAATCTTTATGGAATTGATTCTTTCTTCCGCTACTGCTTTTTCCATTACATCACACATTTTAACGCCATCCTCCTTTTCTGTTTCAGAAAATTTTACATTATACCTGTCGTCTCCGGTCAGCACCTGCAGAAGTTTCAACATTTCGTCTACATGCTTTATTTTGTGCTCATCCGGCACATAGTCTTTGTTTTTCCTTTTCTGAACAAAGAAATCTGCAACTATTCGAAAATCACTCTGGAACATCTGCACCGTTTCATCATCTAAAAAAGCAATGTTAAAGATATTTGCCTTGTAGTCATTTACATATGGCTCCAGTTCCTTTGGAATATCAATAACCCCTTTCAGATTATGAGGTGATGACCATTCTTTCATCCCGAAGTGAAGTACCAACGACACGACCGGAACAATGGGATTCTTATCATTTCCCGGCAGCAGCTGCCGTCTGTAAGAAGCTCCATCATAGCTGAAAACTCTTAATGGCATATACTTCTCTTCTACAGTCTGGTTTTCCAGTCCACAGATTGCAACAAGAGCGTTACCCTCCTGCCAGTATTTAGCCACATCCCTTTCCTGTTCATGCAACTTTCCAGCTTCAGCCTTATACTGTGATTTTACCATTGTTTCTTTCAATGATTCTTCCTTCACGATCCGATTTCCGTGAAATAAAAGCACATTGACAATGTCTGCGAAGACGTCATTATAGTCTTCCAGAAGTTTTTCTGTTATGTCTTTTTGTCCCATAGATTGTTATCCTTTCCCTAATCTGATGCAAAAAACGATCAGGGAAAGCTCATAGGCATCCCTGATCTAAAGTTTCAGGGATTCCCCTATTCTGCTGGATTTATATTTATTCCTCTTATCCTTATCATACAGAATATTATCTGTATCGTCAACCAGTTCACGACTGACAGAATATTAGAATCCTTTCAGCGTTTTTGTTGCATTATGTTGTAATCATAGTCGTTTCCTCCTTTGTTCTTGCCATTGTTTTGTTTCGTTTTGACGACAGTTCGGATATCATCGCATATTTGATATCTGTCAGCCGTTAAAATAGATTGTTACGTTTTCCTTTTCTCCTTTCTTCATCTGACAATCACTTAATATTTGTCATTTTCTCTCTCTTATAACAAAATTCTACACTAATTTAGCAGCGATCCCATAGCTTGTTGTGGAGATAAAAGCTTTTTACCCAGCCTTCAGAAACACGCATCCCGGCAGCATATTTTGGAAAAAGAAAAGCCCCGCAGTATCTAACGCCACGAGCTCTTGCTATTCGTAAAAAAGACACCAGCTTTCACCAGTGTCTTACTTGCTCTCCATGTTCTGATTTTTCGTGTTCTATCATTTCCTGAGGAGTTAAAACATCCTCCAAACCACAATGCTTACAGATGCATTCGTAAAGAGTTCTGCCTTCATCTATAAAACCCTGTTTACAGATAAAACCGTGGAAGTCTTTGGAACCGCGGCTTAAACTGAGTGACCGATGAGCGATTCCACCTTTTTTGAATGCACCATACGTTTTATGCTCTGCTACTTTTCCATCTTCGAAACGGATATCAATGTCATGCACCCCATTATATCGAATAATAGTAGCTTTCATTCCACAATTCATTATTCGTATTTTGCCAAGACGGTTTTCTACAGAAGCTTTAGTGTTTGGATTGGCAATTTTACCTTTTTTAAATTTGCTGTAAGATTTATGCTTCACCACAGTCCCATCTTCAAAACGCACGTCAATCTCTTTGCTTGTATTATATCGAATAATTGTCGCTTTCATTCCGCAGTTCATCATGCGGGTTTCGCCAAGACGGTCTTTGGCAGAAGCTTTAATGTTTGGATTGGCGATTCCACCTTTTTTAAATTCTCCATACGCTTTATGTTCCACCATAACCCCATCTTTAAAACGCACATCTATATCTATGGCTTTTCCATATCGGATAATTGTAGCTTCCATTCCGCAATTCATCATTCTTGTTTCGCCAAGACGGGCTTCGGCAGAAGTGTTTGGATGAGCTATATAACCTTTTTTGAATGCGTTATACGTTTTGTGTTTTACCACAGCCCCGTCTTCAAAACAGACATCAATGTTATCTGCATTTTCATATCGAATAATAGTAGCCTCCATTCCACAGTTCATCATTTTATTTTCGCCAAGTCTATTTATTTTTGCTGTCATAAGTTGCCCCTTACTTTTTGTATTTGTTCTTACCCTATATATGTCAGAATATCCAAAATACTTATTTCTTCCATACAGCCAAAAAAGGCACCAGCTTTCGCCAATGCCTTAATCTTATGGATACTCTACCATCTTTCTTTCCAAATAAGTTGTCATAATGCGGTTGGGGAAATCATCGAACCGGAAATTGTACTTATGCATTGGTAATCAAAGCGGCATCGGGGTCTGGGCAATCATAATGACTGCCAAAACAGCACTCGCAAACGCTGCTACGCCGATAACTGCCGCCGTTTTTTTGCTGAGGTTCTTCTTTACTGCCTTACAGATTAGCATGGCACAAACCACGCAAACAGCCGCAACCGCAAGCGCAATGACTAGCGTCTCCCACAACCATGAAAGTTCGTATAATATTCTCATTCGCTCACCATCCCTTTCTTTGGCAAACACTGGCATTTGTCTACCTTTTCTTTTTTTGATTCGAAATACTTTTCTGTGTATTTTTGACATCGCTTGTTTATTATGAAATTATTTAAAAAGTGTACGTTCTCCTTTTGGACGATTGAAATACTTTTCAAAATACTGTGATAGAATTTTTTCTGTAGCAACAGTTTTAAACATTCCTGACTCTTCGCAAAATTGTTCCAGCTGGTCACTAATCTCTCTTGCTAGTTTGATATTAAGGATTTTTGCATCTTTTTTCTGTCTAGGCATATCAAGCCACCTCCGTAACATCCTGGCGATTAACGAACTCCAGATACTGCTGATATTTGCGGAGCATCATGTTCTTCGAATACTGCACTCATTGAGCTGCTTCGCAACCCAAAGGTCTGTCTTAACTTCTTTCTTTGCCATAAGTTAAACCACCTCTCTTTTCTTTCTGTTATTTTATATTATTATCGATGTATCGTCTGCACGTTTCATCTTTTTTCACCATTTTTCATCATACATTATATGTCAGAAAAGCGCCGACTCATTGGCCGACGCTTGTTTGTTTTATATAGCCTTCATTTTATTGAGGACGATCATATCATTAGTACACTGAACATCAATCTTATCACCCACATGATATCCAAGAGCTTCTAGCCACTGGCCTGAAGCTGAATTCTTGGAATCTGCTGTTTACTATTTAAACCAAGTGGTGCCTCGTATATTTTGAGGCTGCGTTTTGATTTACACATTGTTCCTCCTATAGAACTTAATACGCTATATTTAACAGAATATAGACATAATTAAACTTACAAAATGGACATGATTAAAACCGTATACGGACATGTCCAAATTCTAATACGGACATAATTAACGGAAAAACAGCCTCCAAAACGGACATGATTAAATCTCCGAACGGAACTAATCAAATTTCGCGAACAGAACTGATTAAATCTCTGAACAGAACTGATTAAAATTGCGAACAGAACTAATTAAAATCACGAACGGAACTGATTAAATGGAAAATATCCCATTTAAAGAGAACTGATTATGTTAACCTTCAACTCTAATTCTCGTTAAGTCCTTTCTTTTACACAAATATAACAACATAATCTACAATTGCAAATATGCTTTCAAAAAACAAAGCCATGAGTGTGTATCAGAAATATTCAACTGCAAATGCTTTTATCTCATAAACACCAGGCTTTACTATATCAATCTTGCCGTTATCTCTTAACCTTGTTCATACTTCCGTTAAACATTGAACACTGCAACATCCTTTAATTTCAACTTTGATTATAAAACGAGGGCGTTCTTCTTTTCTTGAAAACAATGGTTAAGCTGATGCCTATCTTTCCAGCGATGCGAATTGTATGTTTTACTTTATAATGTCATGCTTTTTAAGATAAAATTTTTCATTGTTTATTATTTCTTGATACATTGTATCAACCATTTTCTCCTCTTCACCTTGATCATATACCATTATATTTCCTCTATCATCAGTACCATATATATACCATACTCCATTTTCTTCATAGATTCCCAATATAGATGGACTGTCTGATTTTTTCCCGTAAACAATATCACGATATGGACTTATTATATGTTCTTCATTACTCAGTTTATTCTTTAATTCCTTAAATGTCATACTTTCTAATCCTCCTCAAAAACACCTATTCGCTTAAAATCTACAACTCTCATCGATATCCATTCTTGACTTGCTCCTCCTTCTGACAGTTGTTCTTCTCGCTCATTGACCCAAGGAACAACTCATGTTGATGCATCCACTTTGTATGCTTATTTCTTCATACCTAATTTCCTTAAGTATCTTTTTTCATTTCTTACAACTCGCCGATATAATGCTTCTGTCATTTCTTCCTCGGAACCTTGGTCGATAATTACTACACCACCATGTTCTTTTGTATGATATATATAGCTCATCCCATCTTCTTTATAAATACCCAATATATAAGGAGCATCAATTTTTTTGCCACATACAACTTCTTGATATGCATCAATCAAATGTTTTTCATTATCTAATCTATTCTTTAATTCTTCTATAGTCATTATTTTTCCTCCATCACACCTATTATATTAAAATCCATAACAGACATTGGGAACCATTCCTGTTTTGTACCTTCGTTAGACAATTTTTCGCCTCGGTCATTAATCTATGTTGCAGCTTCTCCTGACAAACCGTATTTAGCATCCTCAATAGTTTAGTTTAAAATCTTATGCTGAAACTTTACTTTTTTATACAATTTTTCCACCGCTTGTTCTTCATTTTCAAACGTCCACTCAGTTACCATCCCCTTCTCTGCATTCTGATAAACCGTCCATAATTTTGTATTATCATCAAAACAATACCCAATAGCAAAATCTGTGGTTGTGAGCTCATTTATGAATATTTTCCACATTCCGATTTTGTTTTTATATGATAATATCTGAGTAATTAATTCACTTTTATCCATTTTCAATTCTCCTTCAGTATACCTATTTTTTTAAGATGTCTCCTCCAAAAGGTGTGACAACTTGCCCTGCTCCTCCATTAGATAATCTTTCTTCCTGCTCACTAACTTTATTCAAACGTTATTACCATATGTGAGCCATGTGTCTTTTTAATAACTTTGTCTATGATGTTTGTTTTTTCCTCTTCTGTAACTGGCTCATTTTCTGGCACTTTCCATTTAGTCATGCTTCTTTTATATGCCACAAAACCACCAACGATCATTTCTCCTTGTATTCTAATTACTCTCCCTTCGTCTTCAACATCGATATATGTTCTAGTACCTGTTATCTTCATTATAATTATTCCCTTTCTTTAAGTATTGTATTTCTGTTCCTTCTGGATTAAATACTGTGACGCTATTTATATCAGCTCTATCCTTTAATGCATCCACTATTTCTGTCCATTTACCATTTTTCTCCAGTGTATCTTAAGCAATCTCATTTTAATGACCTCGCATTTTTTAAATACAAGTAGTATATGTCAGAAAATTGATGCTTACCAAGCTCTCAGGATCCACGATTCTGATATCAACATTCTTCATTTCTTCAATACGCAAAAAATAGACCTCCAGAATTTTGTGCAGAAAAAAGCACCGACGTTTCCATCGATGCCAAGTAAAATAAGAGTTAATAGACATATTTTATTACCTGTGTTATTTAGTTCCTCTTTGGAATAAGATTCTGTCTTAATTCAACATACAAACTTTTATATTCATCTGCTGTTATCTGTATAGTTTCAGAACTCTTCGATAAATAATAATCTTTTTTCATTCTAAAATCTGTACATTCTTCTATTTTTACAGAAGTCCAAAAGACTCCCCTTTCAAATTCTTCCATGGCAAACTGATTCGCAAAAGACCTGTTATTTGTAACAAGCTGTACCCTATTGTCACTTAAGAGACTAGCACCGAGTTGTTCCCCATGCCATTTCACTGAAAAGCCAACCTCAAATATTTCATCAACCTCAGTAATATCAATGATTTTTTCATATACCAAAAGCCCATCCGGTTTTTCTTTTTTTTGGAAACCTTCTACATAATCGTATCGCCAGATTCTCGTTGGTTGTTTCACTAAAGAAATATTAAAAAACTGACCTCTATATTTTGCTATCATGTATATTCTTACTCCCTATTTGAATAAAACAAATTTTTTATAATCTTCATCAAACTCAGCCACAGCAGTCTCTAGTTCATCTAGGGAACCCCTTTGACATTCCCTCATGCCTGAAGATGTTATCTAAAAAGCATATCATTCCATCGATGTCACAATGCGTCAATACTTATTCAATAATGCCATGTTCCAATAAATAAAACTTTTCGATTTTCAAAACCTTCTCATACAATGCTTCCGTCATTTCATCTTCGGAACCTTGTTTAATAATGATTATTCCGCCTCGTTCTTCTGTAGTATATATATACCACATTCCTTCTTCCTCGTATATGCCTAATACCGAAGGAGCGTCTACTTTCTTTCCGCAAATAATTTCTCGATATGGACTTATTATATGTTCTTCATTATTCAGCTTATTCTTTAATTCCTTAAATGTCATGATTTTATACCTCCTAATATTTGATAATAATTCGCTTTAACATATTTGAGTTAATATCCATCAAAAGTCGTTGTTATACTTTCTTTCTTTTTAATAGCATTCCACATTTCGGACAGCTTACTTCATAGGCTTCGTTTGATGGAATTTTTGATGTGTTGTAGAAAAAATCGTTTCCAGAATGACAATTTACATTTTCGAAATCATATTTTCCATAACATCCAATATCATAATAATAACTATCCATTACGAATCCATTTCCACCAATAGCAGGGTGTAATTGATATTTACCATCGCTATTTTTAAAAGCATAGCAAAGAATACCATTGTATTCTACTACATCACAAACCTCACTTATGGTATGGTGCACGTTTTCTGGATTTGCTAATCTAAAAACAAACTTGCCAAACCTTTCTTCTTTAAACGCGGATAGAGGCATGACAGCAAAGTTAGTATTTACAGTCGGCATTAAAAAAAATCCATTTTCATCTTTACATAGTTGATATTCAGACATCCAAGTTTTACTGTATAGAATTTTTATCATTTTCATAGCAACGGTCTCCTTTTTAAACAATCCCTATTTCAACTGTAGTTTCTTCTCAATTGATTTAATATCTGCAGGTATTTTCTTCCTCGTGGTCAAAAATACATTTCTATTTCTTAAATCAACTCCTATTACCACCAGTGCATTATCATATTCTCCAACAATCGTAATTATATCCACATTACGATTGTTATAATTGTTTATCATTTCAGATAAACTTACATCTGCATTTAGCTGGACGCTGCCAGACCCTTCATCTGATCGATTCTGTAAATCACTATAATATATATAATCTACAATCAGACCTTCCATGTCCTTTGCTGTGCAAATCCATTCTACAGCTTCTATACCACATGTTATTAGATCTGAGGTATAGTATCTTGTAATATTGGTAACATTATTTTTTTCCTTAATAAATGACATATTATTCCTCCTCATCCCATGGATAATGAATGTTCACATTAGCATATGCTGCTTGTGCATCATCCTTGAATTTTTCATAAGATGTTTTTGCAAAATCATCGCATGGCTCGTTAAATTCAATATTAACATCAAATTCGCCATCTCGTGCGCTTGCCATTCCTTTTTATACATCTTTGGAATGTTAAGCAATCTCATTTTAATAACCTCGCATTTTTTAAATACAAGTAGTATATGTCAGAAAATTGACGCTTACCAAGCTCACAGGGTCCACGGTTCTGATATCAACATTCTTCATCCCTTTAATACGCATAAAAATAGGCCTTCAGAATTTTATGCAGAAAAAAAGCACCGATGTTTCCATCGATGCCAAGTAATTATTTTGAATTTGTTTGACGAACAAAGCCTGCGTTTTTCATATAACAATATTGTCCATCTTCCCATTTATTATCTATTTTTTCAGATGCAACAACAACAAGTCCAAAGCGTGGATGTTTTTGCATATATTCAATATAGAATGAATCACTATTTTTTAAAACGTATAACTTAGTACCATATTCATCAAATACAATTACATTATCACCTTTATCTTTTCGTACCATAATCAAAACCATAGATTCATCATTAACCACTGATTCTGCACTATAATCTGTTATTTTTACTTTTTCTCCATTATCTAATAACCATTCTACATGCTTTTCAACTATTTCACATGATACAATCACTCTTCAATCCTCCTTGAATCAATTAATTTTATATAGTCCATTCTGTCTCTAGGCTTAACCAACATTTCTATTAATTCAAATTTGGTCATAAAAATTAACTTAGAGAAATCAATTCGGCAATCATTTTAGTCCATAGCGTTTTTAACTCGTTTTCTGATATGATTCTAAACACATTTTCATGAGTAAAGTAATCTAATTTTTGGAATCGTATTTCGCAACACTCTGTTATGGTAATTCCCTTGGTGTAAACGCCTCGTTCAAGTTGTTCCATGCCATAATTATTAGCAAATTCTTTGTCTCCAGACATAATTGCTACAATATCATTTTCAATAGAATATGAAGCAATCCCACACCACTGGCCATGCCATTTCACTGAAAATCCCGGTTCAAATATCTCATCGACTTCAGAGATGTCAACATTTTTTTCGTAATATACATTCCCTTTTCTAGTTATTCCCTTTTCAAAGCCATTTAATGGACGATATGCCCAAATGTTTATAGGTGTTTGAGACATATCTATATTACAAAAATAATTTTTATATCTAGCAATCATAAAATTCTCTCCTCTAAACCAAAGCAAAACATTTATCTTTTTTATCCAACTCCGCTACAGTAGTTTCTGTTCCATCTGGGGAAACCCTGTAAATTTTTCCATCTGTTATAATAGCACCGTTACCATTTTCATCTTTTTTACTGTATACTCAGGAACTAGATGCTTGCTACTTCCTGTATACCCATTAAGAGTACATGGTGCTCCTTCTTTACAGTTGTCGCCAAATTGTTCACCATATGAAATTTCATAGTTAGTTCCATCTGTATAACGCAACACATAAACTGGTTGTTTTGGATCCTTATATGGTGTTCCAGGGTAATCAGTCCTTAAATTGATATAGCATTCTTCAGGAGTATGGGTAAACGGAGTGCTGTCTTCAGCCTTAGCAACAAATCCAAATACCTGTGCGCCAGTTTTTTCACCGGTTACATTATTTTTTGGATTAAGATACCCCTTCAAATCTTCTTCTATCTTCCCCGTGTCAACCCCTATGATTTTTTGCATTACAGTTTTTTCATCCGGATGTTTGATTTCATCACGTTCAATCTTTAACCTTGCTGCTTCTTCTTTGGTATAAGTCTCGCTTGCTTCTGGATGGTTGTTTGTATCTTCGCCCATTGGAACTAACTCTGAATTGCCTTTTGCAGCAAGTTCTCTTGTTTCCTTTGATGCGCGTACATCATAAGATTTTTCAACTGTGAAGTTTTCTGAATCGAATTTACTTTGGATTTCATTAAGATTTACAGTGTAAGTCTCATCTTTCTTAAAAGAAGCATCAGAATTCTGCTCCACTTCATTTAATCGAGAACGATTGTCTATTTCTTCATTCGATACATCTTCTTGATGTAAGTCATTACCTAATACCGAAGGCTCTGTCATATTTGTCTCACTGCTATTTTCCTCAACACGCTGGTCGAGTTCCTTCTGGTCATGATATTCATCCTGACTTATATCACGGATTTCTGCTTTATATGCCTCTTCAGCATCAACAGCCTGATTTACATCGTTAATACTGAAACCATTGTTTTCTACTTTATTATAGATATGATTTTTTACATTTTCAAGCGGTTCAGAAGGCTCGTCTTCAATTATACTGTTACTGTCCAAGTGTGATGATATGTCATCCTGAACTTTTGTATCTTCTTCTTGGAACAACGAATTCTTCTTCATTGGAAGCTACTTCTAAGAAACCTAAAATAGCAAAAAAGAAACGTCCTGATGCAAATCTGCTTAAACAGAACTTATTAAATGTATATCACCAGCAATAAAAAAGAGGTTCTACACTTAGATGTGTAGTTCCTCTTTTTTACGCTTTATTGTAAATCTCGTAATCTTACTTTGATGTAAACGAGATTTGGAGTTGTTTAACGAGATTTGGAGTTGTGTATTAACAATTTAAAAACGGACATGATTAAATGTAAAATCACACTTACTCATCTTTTGTATTCATCATATGGTAAAGTTCAGTTGTTTCCGCCCATTCGTTGTTGAAAGGCAGAATTGTTTTCCCATTGTAAATAAGCCCATGACCCGGCTGGCTGTTTGTAATATACGCAAGCTGCGAATCCGGAATCTGGAGCAGATCTCCAAGATTAGTTCTGTCCAGTTTTGGAAGAGAATGCATAATGATGAATGATGTATTGTTGATGATGTTACGAGAATCTGCAGTTCTAAGCAAGTCTTCAGTATTCTGCATAATACCAGTTGGCACACCCCACCATTTACGGGCTCTTTTCCATACCTGCATAAGGAATTTTGCAGCGGAATCCGACTGAAGAAGCAAATAAAATTCATCAATGTAAATCCATGTCCAAATTCCTTTCTTTCTGTTTTCAATCATTTTGTTCCAGATATCGTTCAGACATACATGAAGACCGAGGTCTTTCATACCAGTACCAAGGTTCTTGATGTTATAGACTACAAACGCACTGTTTGTTTCTACATTTGAACGGTGTGCAAATGTTGCAAAGGAACCGGTCGCGTATACTTCGATAATGTTTGCTATCGTTCTGGCTTCTTGTTCTGGCTGTCTACGCAACTCATTATACAAGTTGTTCAGTGTTGGCATTGCCGCCTTATCACAAGTAATATCTGATCCAGACTGCTTTAACTCATTCATGTGGTTCAAATAATTCCTGTAAATTGTATTAACACAACGACCAACAATTGATTTTGCCTGTGGGTCGAGCGATCTTCCCTGCCCCAGCATGATTTCGATCATTGAAACAATATAGTCGAGCTTCATGGAAACAGGATCAGATTCACCATCGTAATCAATATCCATGTCGAGTGGATTTACGTAGGTCTTAGAACCTGGTGAAAGATCCACAATTTCTCCATGCATCGCCCTAGCAAGTCCTGTGTACTCTGCTTCCGGGTCAATTACATATACCTGGTTCTTAGATGAACGAAGAAGTACGGAAACCATCTCCGCCTTCGCTGTGAAAGACTTTCCGGCTCCTGATTCACCAAAGATAAGACCGTTATAGTTACGACCGGACAATCTCGAATAAAGAATTAGGTTGTTCGATGTTTGATTTAATCCGTAGTAGATACCCTCCTTCTGGTAGAGTTCTAATGATGTATACGGAATAAAAATTGACGCCGATTCTGTCGTATACAGACGTTGTGTTGAAATTTCTCTTAAGCAAAGCGGAAGCGTTGAATTTAATCCCTGTTCCTGTTGGAAATCCAATGTCTTAATTGGGCAAAGATGTTTGTTTGCTACTGACGTGATCATCTTTGTGTTTTCTTCCAGTTCTTCCTTTGTATTTGCAAAAACGCATACGCTGAAAGAAATATAATACAACTTTTGGTCACGACCGATTACATCATCAAGGAGGTCTCTTGTCTGCTTTTGCGAAAGAGCAAGGTCCGGAGAAATCAGGTCAAATGTGTATCCATTTTGGGCTGCTTTCTTCTGATTTGCTGCAATCTGTGCATTTACAGCAGTCATGTGGTCTTTGATCATTCTCATTGCCTTTGCAGTATCAATCGGCTGATGATTGATAGATACAATCATGCTGCAGTTGATGTCTGAAAGGTCGGAGATGAACTCGGTTGATAAAATTGTAGGAACCGATTCAAGATATAATGCACGACCGTATGTTTCCCCAAGCGTAAAATAACCTGGTTTGAATTCCATTCCTGCTGGGCCAATGACATCTTTTGATGTGATTCCTGCTTTCGATAACAAATCATAATTGAAGTAAGGAGTTTTTCCGTCTTCTTTATACGCATTGTAGAAGACAGACTGCCCGTCTTGGTTATATACGTTAAACAGAAGTTCTAATCTCTCATCAATTTTCTGAGGTTTGACAGAAACATCTGGGGAAATTCTCTTGATTCCTTTTTCAATTTCCTTATCGATGCTGTCAAGGGTCGTCATTGCGTGAGCAACATCGTCATCTTCTACATTTACAACGAGGTACTTGCTTTGCGTTAAGGAACGGTTCCCTTCTGTTAATCTATCGAGAAGCATACCATTCATTTCCTGTCGGTATTTATTCAAGTCATCTCTTTGAAGACGAAAGCGAATATCCTCAAGCGAGGCTCTTCTATCAGCCGCATGGTTTTGAATTACGATTTGAAACCTGGTGTTTGAAGAGAACGAATTGAGGAAGTTCCCGTATGCACGGAAGATTGCTACCTGATCCGCGTCTGGAGCAATCTTAAAGTTGATGTCTTCTAAATTATAAGCTCTGGTAAATTGTCCTGGTCTTGTTTCAATTGTCCCGTGGTGTTTGTAAAGCATTGTATAAGGAATACTTTCCTGTACTGTCTTTGGAATAACACGGTGGGTACTTTTCTTCTTCTTGCCTGTTCCAAACAGGCTATCAAATAATCCCATTTTGTTCCCCCTTATATGGCAGCTTTATATTCTTCTAAGTCTGCTTTTCTTTTCTTTGCTGCCTGTTTTGTCAATTTTGGCGGTTTTTTGTTTTTCTGATCCGAAACGATTTTTGATTTTTCGGGATCTAGATATGCATACCTGTTTACTGTCTTATATCTTCTTTTTGCAGGGGCAATATACATTGGTAATACACATTTAAGCAAAAATACATCCAGATACAACCCGTAAAATTTCACATATCCACAGGCAACTGGCGGGCTCATGGCAAGAAAGACAATCGTTAAAGCCAGTGAAATATCCATTTCTAAAGTCTTTAGTAATAAAAATGTAAGAGGGATACCATATGCCGAAGCAATACCAAGACACACAAGCTGTCTTGCATCAAAAATTCCAATCAGTTTTGGACTGAAATCTCTGATGTCTTTTGACATTTCTATTTCAATCATTCTTTCTTTCCCTCCTCTTTATTAAGATCCAACGACTTCGTCTGCAATACCACCAGTTTGCATCATAGCCATTGCACAGACTACGTTTGACAATAGCATCATAATGGCATCCATAACGCCTGGGGCTCCAACATCTGCAGAACCTTCTCGCTTGTCTTTGTTATTGGCTGTATCAATATTGTCATTGGTGATGATTCTTTTGTAGAAATACATCGATAAGCAATACCCGATCCAGGCAACCAAGAAATATATAGCAATCTTTAGGAAACATGCCAGGTATTTCTTTAAAAAGCGCACTCCTGAACCCCTTGCTCCTTCAAAAGAGATTGTTGCAACCGCCATTGGAGCTAATATCTGCCTTATCTTTAATTCAAAGATTGCTGAATACATTAAAAATAAAGCAACAAGCATTGGCAGATACGCGATATACATAAACATATCAAGGTACTTAACCATATTCTGTTCTGGAAGGTAATTCTGTCCAGTTGCTCCTGCTCCATCTTCTTCTACTACTGCACCAAGATATTCAAATCCCGGGATGTTTTTCAGGATTGCGATCATTTTAGCTTCGTTATCTCCAGTAAAGTCGATTTTGTTTTGAACCTGGACACCAGAGTTTTTGGAATCCGCAATCTGATCCATAGTTATATTATCTCCGCCCGTAAGACTTTCCATTTGAGAAGTTGCTACTTCGGTTATGACGTAATCTCCAAGCTTATATAACGAACTCATGACTGTCGTAATCGATGTAACCATCAGCACGGCAATTGCGGTACTTGCAAAAATTCTAAACCAGTAGATCATATCTACATCTACTTCTCCACGAGAACCTTCTTTAATGATCCCAATAATCATAAACAAAACAACAAATACGTGGGCAATACCTGTGACCAGGCTTTGAACTCCAGATGCCTCACTGTATTCACTTGAAGATGCAAATTCTGTTAACACTTTATAGCCTTCTGCCATTTTATCAAAAATAGTGACGCCAAAACCACTTAAGAAGTTCTGCCATTTGTCAATCCATTCCTGGTCGTTTACTGTTGCAGCATTTACCTCTGGCATCACATAGATCGTTGCCACCGCTACAACCATGATTATGAACAGCAGGATCCATACATATTTTTTTAAAAACGTGGGAAGACTAAATTTCTTGTTTTTATTCATCAAATTGTTTGGCGGAGACTCGTGACTTCAGTCGTGAGAGGAGCCAAACTAACTCCTACATCCGCCGTCCTCCTTTCAATTA
>OLOM01001664.1_pt1 | contig 14573 bp, 12 predicted proteins | sample 1672531 | NCBI WGS metagenome assembly OLOM01 (sample SAMEA3136696, study PRJEB25190) | human gut metagenome | reverse complement strand
GATCACGTCCAGGGCGCCGGAGCGGACCAGGGCTTCGCAGATCTCCAAACCCTGCTCGCCGGTGTCCGGCTGGGAGATGAGCATGTTGTCGATGTCCACCCCCAGAGCGCGGGCATAGGTGGGGTCCAGGGCGTGCTCAGCATCGATGAAGGCGACCTCACCGCCCTGCTTCTGGGCTTCCGCCACGATGTGCAGGGCCAGGGTGGTTTTACCGGAGGATTCCGGACCGTAAATTTCGATGATCCGGCCGCGGGGTACGCCGCCGATGCCCAAGGCCAGGTCCAGAGCCAGGGAACCGGTGGGGATGCTCTCGACCTTCACGTTGGGGTTGGCCCCCAGGCGCATGATGGCACCCTTGCCGTAGGCCTTTTCGATCTGGGCCATGGCGGTCTCCAGCGCCTTCTTTTTGTCAGAGGCGGGCGCGGCGGCCTCAAGAGGTTTCTTTTTTTCTGCCATGTGTTTGTTATCCTTCCTCCGGGTCGGCGTCTGGCTCTGGGTGCTCGAAGGGCCGCTGGCCCTCGACCACCCGGTCGATGCCGCCGGTGTCGCGGGTGATTCGGATGTTTTCATAGCCGGCATTGACCAGCATCCAGGCCACGTCCTCGGACTGGCCGACGCCCACCTCGTAGAGCAGATGCCCGCCGGGCTTCAGGGCGGGCTTCCAGAGGGTGGTCACGGCCCGATAGAAGTCCAGACCGTCGCTGCCGCCGTCCAGGGCCAGCATGGGCTCGTAATCCTTGACGGAGCGGTCCAGGGCCGGCAGGTCCCCGGTGGGGATGTAAGGGGGGTTGCAGACCAGTGCGTCAAACTGCCCCAGGGTGTGGCTGGGGGGCTGGAGGGCGTCGCCCTTTAAGTAGACGGCCCGGCCCGTGAGCTTGTGGCGGCGAATGTTTCGCTTGCACAGGTCCAAGGCTCCGTCGGACAGGTCCACCAGGATGGCGCGGGTGTTTTTCAGCGTGGCGGCGATGGAAAGCCCCACGCAGCCCGTCCCGGCGCACAGGTCCAGCACGCGGGTGTGGCCAGGGTGTTCTTTCAGGCGGCTGATGGCCAGCTGGGCCAGCATCTCCGTGTCCACTCTGGGGATGAGGGCGGCCGGATTGACGAAGAACCGCAGGCCCATGAAGTCCCACTCGCCGATGATGTAGGCGATGGGTTCCCCTGCCAGACGCCGGTCCATGTACTTCTCGATGGTTTCAGCGATGGCGTCGGTGGTGTACAGGGAAAAGTCCCGGTAGAGCTGCTCCGGGGTCTTGCCGGCGGCGGCGCAGATGAGGTCCTGGGCCTCCAGCTTGTTGGCTTCGTCGTCCACGCCGGCGGCCCGCAGGGCCGCCCGCGCAGCGTGCATCAAATCATGATAGGTGATGGTCACACCGTTCCCCCCAATCAGAAATCAAATAGGTATTACAGCCTGGGATCACCAGGCATCGGCCCCCTTCTCCTGGGGCAGGACCAGCTTCAGGGCGTGGATCGCCACCTCCAGCATGGAGTCGTCCGGCTCGAAGGTCGTGAAGTTCTGCATCCAAAGGCCGGGTGCGGCCAGGATCTTCGTGAACCAGTTGTCGTGGGCCCCTACGAAATGGTTGATCTCATAGGTCACGCCCACCACCACGGGCACCAGGGCCAGGTGCAGCAGGATGCGCACCAGGGGGTTCGTCGCGACGTCCCGGACGCCCGGCAGGGCGAAGACCACGCAGGAGGCCAAGATCGCCACGGCGATGACCACGAAGAGAAAACTGGTGCCGCAGCGGGGATGGTGCCGGGGCATGGCGCGGGCGTTCTCTACGGTGAGGTCCAGGCCCCGCTCATAGCAGAAGATGGTCTTGTGCTCCGCGCCGTGGTACTGAAAGGTCCTGTGGATGTCTTTCATTTTGGAGCAGAGATAGAGGTAGAGGAAGAAGATGACGAGCTTCACCACGCCCTCCAGCAGGTTTCGCACCCACATGGGGGCGTCGGGGAAAAAGTGGAGCAGGGCGGAGGTGGCCAGGGTGGGCAGGACGATGAACAGGGCCACGGCAAAGACCAGGCCTGCCAGCATGGCCACGCCGGTGATCCAGTTGGTCAGGGCCTTTTCGCCAAAGCGGGTCTCAACCCAGGTCTCGAACTTGCTTTTGGATTCTTCCTCGTCTTCGGGGTAAAACTCCGCCGACCAGGACAGGGCCTTGATGCCCACGACCAGGGAGCCGACGAAGCTGACGATCCCGCGGAGAAAGGGGATGCCCAAGATGGGGTAGTTTTCTTTGGTGAACGTGCGGGTCTGTTCCTGCACTTCTAAGCCGCCGTTTTGGTTGCGCACCACGATGGCCTGCTTCTCCGGGCCGCGCATGAGGATGCCCTCGATGAGGGCCTGGCCGCCGATGGTGGTGCGGAAGCTGCCCCCCTTGGGGGCGGGGCAGCTGGTTGGTTGCGTTTGATTTGACTGATTTGGCATAGTTTCTCCTAACGATCTAAAAACGTGGGAGAGCGGTGCTGCTGGGGCGATTGTAGCAGACCCCAGGGGAAATTGCAAGGCTCAGGGGGAATTTTCTCGAACTTATGTTCCAGTGGGCAGACGGATCTCCACGAGGCAGCCGCCGGCCTCGTCGTCGGCGTTGGAGATGGTCAGCTCACCGTTGTGGCGGGAGATGATCTCCTCACACACGGCCAGACCGATGCCGCTGCCCCGTGCGGTGGAACTGCCCTTATAGAACTTATATTTGACGTTGGGCAGCTCGTCGGGGGGGATGCCGGGGCCGTAGTCCCGGACGGTGATGACAACGTCGCCGTCGTCTGGGTAGATGGCGGTGTCGATGCGCTTGCCGGCCCCGCCGTGCTTGGCGGCGTTGTCCAGGAGATTGCAGAAGACCTGGCGCAGGCGGTCGGGGTCGCCGGGGATGGGGGCGAACTCCTCCTCGCAGTCGGTGTGGTAGACGGCGATGCCTTCGGCGGCCAGGAACTCGTGGTAGGTGTAGACGGCGTCCTCCAGCTCAGCCTTGATATCCATCGGTTCGATGGAGAGGGTGAAGCGGCCGTCCTCGATGCGGGAGAACTCCAGCAGCTCTTCTACCATGCCGGACAGACGCCGGGCCTCGCTGGCGATGATGCTCATGCCCTTGCGCACGTCGCCTTCGTCGCGGGCCTCGCCGCTCATAATGGTCTCGGCCCAGCCGGTGATGGCGGTGAGGGGAGTGCGCAGCTCGTGGGAGACGGAGGAGATGAACTCCTGCTTCATGCTCTCGGCCTGCTTGATGCGCAGGGACATGTCGTTGATGGCGTCGGTGAGGTCGCCGACCTCGTCGTCAAACTTCTTTTCCACTTGGATGCCGTAGCTGCCCCCGGCGATGCGGCGGGCGATGCCGGTGATGTTTTTCACCGGGCCGACGATGGAGCGGACGAAGTAGATATTGGACAGATAGACCAGGATCAAAATGCTGACGGACAGAATGACGGCAATGAGCGTCAGGATGATGACCTGGCGATCGACCAGACGCATGGACGTGACGTAGCGCAGGATGCCCACCAGCTTGCCGTTATACAGCAGGGGCGCGGAGACGGCGGTGACGCGCTCCCCGGTCTGGGGGGAGACGCCCCGCCAGGCGGAGATGGTCTGGGTGTGCTGGAGCTGGTTGATGTCCCCGGTGCCGGGCACGGAGCCGGAAATGGTCAGGCCGTTGGAGGAATAGATGACGGTCCCCTCCGGGTCCAGGTATTGCAGCTCCAGGCGGGTGCCGTCCTGGAAGGAACTGACGTAATCCTGGGCGGCGGAGAGATAGTCGCCGTCGGCGCTGTTGTAGTTGCTGCTGGTGCTGCTGAAATAGTTGACGGCGGTGCGGGCCTTGCTCTCCATGTCGGAGAGGATGCTGCTGTCGTAATAGTTTTTGACGATGAGGCCAAAGACGATGACGACCACCGCCAGGACCATGACGAGGAAGCTCACGCTGTTCATGAGCCACCGCTGGCGGATGCCCCGGACGCGGGTCAGACGGGAAAGGTGCACCTGGAACCAGCCGGGCAGGCGGCGCAGCCAGGTCAGCAGACGGGAGACGCAGGCTTGGAGTTTTTCCATGCGGCGCTCACACTTCCCACTTGTAGCCGTAGCCCCAGATGGTGGTGATGAAGGTGGGACTGGTGGGCTCGTCCTCGATCTTCACCCGCAGGCGGCGGATGTTTACGTCTACGATCTTCAGTTCGCCGAGATAGCCCTCGCCCCAGACCATGTGCAGGATCTCTTCCCGCGCCAAGGCTTTGCCGGGGTTTTCCATGAAGAGCTTGATGATGGCATACTCCACCTGGGTGAGCTTGATGCGCTGGCCGTGCTTTTCCAGGCTGCGGCGGCGGGTGTTGAGGACGAAGGGGGGCTGGCTGATGACGCCGTCGTCGCTGACGTCGCCGCCGATGCGGCGGTAGAGGGCGTCGATGCGGGCGGTGAGCTCTGCGGGGGAGAAGGGCTTGGTGACGTAATCGTCGGCTCCGGTCATAAAGCCGGTGACCTTGTCCATCTCCTGGGTGCGGGCAGTGAGCATGATGATGCCGATCTTCGAGTTGCCCGCCCGGATGCGGCGGCAGACCTCGAAGCCGTCCATATCCGGCAGCATGATGTCCAGCAGGGCCACACCCACGTCGGGGTTCAGGCGCAGCTGCTCCAGGGCCTCCTCCCCGGAGCCGGCCTCGATGGTCTCATACCCGGCGCGGTTGAGGTTGATGACCACAAAGCTGCGGATGTTCGCTTCATCCTCCAGGACTAAAATTTTCTTCATAATGTCCTCCCAAAAACCTACTAGATATACGATAGTTCACGGTACCACGTGGAAAAAGTTTATTGATCGGTGTTCCACCCGGCTTGGTCGGCGTGGAACAGGGCCTTGAGGCTTTCCTGATTCAGGCCGCAGTCCCAGCTGCTGGTGAGGAACTCACCGGTGCAGATGGTGCTGTTGGTGCTGGACAGGAGGAAACGCCCGCCCTGCTGGGCCTGGCGGGAGCGGTCGCTGCCGGTCAGGCAGGTGATCTGCAGGAATGGCTCGGCCTCGGTGGCCGGTTCATCGCCGGTTGCCTCCTGATCGACCCCGCGGGCAAAGGTCACGGTGCAGACGCCGATGGTGGCGCTCTCCTGGCGGCGCATGGAGAATTTGCCCGTCCAGTCTGACGGGATCTCTAAGTACCAGCTGTCGCCGCTGTGATAGGTGATCTTGGTGACGGTCCGGGTGCCGTCAGGCGCATAGGCCACCCAGCGCAGCCACCAAAACGTGGCCTGGGAACTGTCCCCAAAGGAGGGGACGGCTACGGAAACAGGGACTTCTAGGGCGCCGTCTCCGTTGATGTCGGTGGGTTCTACCCCGGCGGCGTAGTGGTAGACGTCTTTGCTCTGGTGGGTCTCCGGGTTCAGGGCGATGTTTTTCAGGTCGTGGCCCTGGCTGAGGCAGAAGACATCTGTAATGAGAACGTCTTTTTTGTAAAACGACGTGACGAACAGGGCCGGGGTGCCGTCAGAGAGCTGGCCGGAGGACCAGGTGTCGATCTCGATGGCACCCTGAGACAGGGGGGAGGTGGAGACCAGCTCCATGCGGCCGTCTTGATTGTCATAGTAGTCCAGGCGCAGGGGGGTCTCTCCGGTGGTGGCCGGGGCCAGGATGATCTCCTCCTGGTCATCCCCGTCCAGATCGGCGGTGAGGCAGCGGCCGCTGTTGGCCTTAAAAATCTCTGTGGGCTGATCGCCGGTGATGGTGTAGGCGGCCAGCGTGTGGGTGGCGGCGTTGACCTGCCAGCTGACGAGGATGTCGCCGCCGGCTCCACCCAGGTTGGGGTAGGAGATGAACTCAATGTCGCTGCCCACGCCCTGGATCTTGGCCAGGACCTGGTAGTCCCCGTGCTCATCCTGCTTGAAGATGACGATGGTCAGGGGGGTGTCGGACGAGGTGTCCCGGAAGAAAGAGACGGCCTCCTGCTCTCCGTCGCGGTCGACATCCACCAGCTGGATGGCCTGGCGGTTTTCGCCGCTGAGGGGGGCGATGGACTCTGCATTTCCCTTTTCCTGGTTGATGCGGGCCTGGAGATTCACATAGGCCTCGGAGGATTTGGGCAGGGCGTACATCTCGTCCACATCGCCGAAAATGCAGCCGGACAGACCCAGCGTACACAGCACGGCCGTCAGGCAGACCAGCAAGCGTTTTCTCATGGCCGGGGGCCTCCCTTCTGCCCCCCGGTCCGACCGCGGCGCGGGGGATACTTTCTAACTCTATATCATACCACAATTTTAGGCCTTTTCCTATCATTTATTTTTGAATTTCCTGCAAAAAAACGCTTGCCAAGCAGGGAAAGGTGTTGTATACTTAGTAGCGATTGAGCGTATGCTGAATGAGCATGCCGGTGTGATGGAATTGGTAGACGTAGTGGACTCAAAATCCACCGGTGGCGACACCGTACCGGTTCGAGTCCGGTCACCGGCACCAAACAAATGATCCGAACCAGCTTTTCCCTGTGGGAGACGGGTTCGGATCATTGCTTTCTTTAAAGGTTGATTAGACAATGGATAAGTATACTTTATATTTAGATGAAAGTCATATTGGACGAGAATACTCTTGCGTGGGCGGTGTGATTCTCAAAGAGTCGGAGATCGCATCGATCTCCGAAGAGATGGATCATCTTAAACAAGCGCTGTGGCCGACGGAGGTACACCCGGAGCAGTATATCCTACACGAGAAGGAAATTTCAGAAGCTAAGAAATCCGGTTTGATTTCTCAGCCTTGCTATGCGATTTTTCGGGCAAACCGTGGCTATAATATGCTATATGCAGGACTGGCTAAAATTATAAAACACTATGATATTGTTACGTTGGGGACTTGCGTAGATGTTCAGTCTTTAAGACATAAATACCCAGGGGAAGTCAATCCGAATCTTACCATAGCGCTTCAAATGCTCCTGGAAAATTACTGCCATTTTCTCACGACCCACCATGCATATGGGGACGTTTGTTACGAATCGATGCAAGAGCCTGGAAATACACCATTGAGACAACGGTTTTATGAATTGCAGGCTCTTGGGACAATGTATTATACCTCTCATACGTTTCAAACGCATGTTGGGGATATCAGGTTTTTGCCGAAAGCGGAGAATGTTGTTGGTCTTCAACTAGCTGATTTCATACCGAATACATATGCAAGGTGCGTTGCAGGCAAGGTGCCAAAGCATCGAGATTTTAAAAAAGCAGTGATTCAAAAAGCGTATGGTGGAGGGATAGCAAATCCTTTCAAATATGGATTAAAGAAAATTCCCTGATAATCCCTGTGAGTGTATTGACTTTTGAAGGGAAACCATATAATATAATGGTGGTAGGATTGGGAAGGCAAGTCATGCGATGAACTTCGATGAACGTTTGGTATGAAGTGTTTCATATCACGAAGCCTGTAATCAAACTTACTGCCATACAAGCTCTGCTCTTTTTTTGGAGTGGAGCTTGTTCTTTTTTATAATTTATCATAGGCCTTTTTGATCCACAAGTTCATCGCTCATTTCATCAATCGTTTTGCGTTGATAGGTGAGCGATGAACTGTTATAATAGACTCGAGATGATGATCATGCGCAACAGGAAACCATCGTTTTAGCTCACACCAAACGCGAAAAGCTCCGAACCTTTGTTTTGGGTTCGGAGCTTTTTCTGTCCATATCTTTAGAGCTTTTTGACGAACAGGGCGCGGATGGCGTTGAGGACGGCCAGGATCATCACGCCCACGTCGGCGAAGATGGCCAGCCACATGTTGGCGATGCCCAGGGCGCCCAGGACCAGGCAGATGCCCTTGATGGCCAGGGCAAAGACGATGTTCTGGTAGACGATGCCCAGGCACTTGCGGGAGATCTTGATGGCCTTGGCGATCTTGAGGGGGTCATCGTCCATGAGGACCACGTCGGCGGCCTCGATGGCGGCGTCAGAGCCCATGGCACCCATGGCGATGCCGATGTCGGCACGGGAGAGGACGGGGGCGTCGTTGATGCCGTCGCCCACGAAGGCCAGCTTTTTCTTGGCGGGCTTTTCGTTCAGGAGCTGCTCGACCCTACTGACCTTGTCGGCGGGGAGGAGCTGGCTGTAGACCTGGTCGAGGCCCAACTCGCCTGCCACCTGCTGGGCGACCGCGTCGGCGTCGCCGGTGAGCATGACGGTTTTTTCTACGCCGATCTTTTTCAGGGCGGCGATGGCTTCCTTGGCGGTGGGCTTCACGACATCGGAGATGAGGATATGACCGGCGTACTGTCCGTCCAGGGCGACATGAATGATGGTACCGACCTGGTGGCAGGGAACGGACGGGATGCCCAGCTTGGCCATGAGTTTGTCGTTGCCGGCGGCGACGGTGTGGCCGTCCACCTCGGCGGTGACACCGTGGCCGGAAATTTCCTGGATATTGTGGACACGACCCCGGTCCAGCTCGGCCCCGTAGGCTTTTTGCAGGCTCTTGCTGATGGGGTGGGAGGAGGCGCTTTCGGCCAGGGCGGCGTACTCAATGAGCTTGGCTTCGTCGATGGTGTTGTGGTGGATGCCCACGACCTCAAAGACGCCCTGGGTCAGGGTGCCGGTCTTATCAAAGACCACATAATCGGTCTGGGAGAGCGTCTCCAAATAGTTGGAGCCTTTGACCAGCACGCCGGCATTGCTGGCCCCGCCGATGCCGGCGAAGAAGCTGAGGGGGATGCTGATGACCAGGGCACAGGGGCAGCTGATGACCAGGAAGGTCAAGGCGCGGTAGATCCAGTCGCCCCAGGCGGGGGCCAGACCCAGGGCCAGCATCCGCACCAGGGGGGGCAGGATGGCCAGGGCCAGAGCGCCGTAGCAGACGGCGGGGGTGTAGACGCGGGCGAACTTGGCGATGAAATCCTCCGAGCGGGACTTGCGGGAGGAGGCGTTCTCCACCAGGTCGAGAATTTTGGAGACGGTGGATTCACCGAACTCCTTCGTGGTGCGAATTTTTAAGAGGCCGGTCATGTTTACGCAGCCGCTGATGATCTCGTCGCCGGGGATGGCGTCGCGGGGGAGGCTCTCGCCGGTGAGGGCGGCGGTGTTCAGGGTGGAGGTGCCTTCCACCACCACGCCGTCGATGGGGACCTTTTCACCGGGCTGGACGACGATGATGGTGCCAATCTCGACCTCGTCAGGGTCCACCTGGACGAGCTTGCCGTCCTCTAGGAGGTTGGCGTAGTCGGGGCGGATGTCCATGAGCTCGCTGATGTTCCGGCGGCTCTTGCCCACGGCGTAGCTCTGGAACCACTCGCCGACCTGGTAGAAGAGCATAACGGCTACGGCCTCGGTATAGTCGCCGTTTTCCACCAGGCCGATGGCGATGGCACCGACGGTGGCGACGGCCATTAAGAAGCACTCGTCGAAGACCTGACGGTTCTTGATGCCCAGGCCGGCTTTGCGCAGGATGTCATAGCCGATGATGACATAGGGGACCATGTAGGCGAGAAACCGCACCGCCCCAGTGAAGGGGGCAAAGTGCAGGGCGATGAGCAGGGCAGCGGAGAGGAGGATGCGGAAGAGCATCTTCTTTTGTTTTTTATTCATGTTCGTTCCCTCCGATTCGTCGAAGAGGCAGGAAATTTACAGGAAGATCTCACAGTCATCCTCGACTTTTTTGCAGTTTTCACGCACGACCTGCATGACCTGCTTGGGGTCCTGGCCCTCCTCGAACTCGACGTTCATTTTCAGGGTCATGAAGTTGACCACGGCGTTCTTCACGCCCTCAGTTTTGTTGGCGGCGTCCTCCATCTTGTTGGCGCAGTTGGCGCAGTCTACGTCGATCTTATAAGTCTTTTTCATGGGGGTGAGCTCCTTTCAAACTTGCTCAGAAAGCGATGTCAGCGAATATCTGCATTACAATTGAGCATTTGTTCAACTGTTATGTTCACATGATACCACCCTTTCCTCAAATGTCAACGGCTTTCTGGCGGGTCCTTCCGAATGGATGCAACGAATTTCCAAATGGAGCAAAAGGGGGCAAATGCCCTTGTTTCCGGGCCGGGGTCTGTGGTAAAATAGCGGAAGGTAACGACGAGAGAAGGGGGGAAGGGCCATGAAAACGGATTGGGCCGGGATCGTTGCGGAGAAGCTGGCGGAGGTCCCGGAGGGGTATGTGCGGGAGAGCATCCTCAGCCCGACGGCCCCGGAGACGACCCACCACCGGCTCTTTTTCCAGCGCGGCGGGAAGGGAGAGCTGGAACGGGCTGAGTTATTCCCCGGCCTGACCCTGACCCGGATGTGCATCCAGAGCGAGGATTTCCCCCACCACCACGCCGCCCGGCAGGGCGGATTGGAATTGACCCACTGCCACATGGGGCGGGTGGGGTGGTCCATGAAGGAGGGCGTGACGCTCTATCTGGGGCCGGGGGACCTGGCTCTGCACACGATGGACTGCTGCGCCCATTCTGTGTTGGGGTTTCCGCTGGGATACTATGAGGGGGTTTCACTGACGCTGGACCCGGAGAAATTGGCGGCACAGCTGCCGCCGGTGTTGGCGCAGGCGGGGGTGGACCCTTTGGTACTGCGGGAGCGGTTTTGCCCCAAGGGGCACCCGGCGGTGCTGACAGCCCGGCCGGAGCTGGAGCCGATCTTCCAGCCGCTGTATGACCTGCCGCGGGCGCTGCGGCTGCCCTATTATACGCTGAAGGTGCAGGAACTCTTGCTGACGTTGAGCCGGATGGACCCGCCGGAGGAGAAGCAGCCGACGCAGTATCTCTCCCAGCAGGTGGAACTGATCCGAGCCATTCATGACCAGCTCATGGACCGGCCTGACCGGCGCGTGACCATTGAGGCGCTGGCGAAAGCGTATCACCTGAACACCTCTACGTTGAAAACGGTCTTTAAGGCCGTGTACGGCCAGCCCATCGCGGCCCACATGAAGCACCACCGGATGCAGGAGGCCGCCCGCCTGCTGCGGGAGACGGAGCGGAGCGTGGGGGACATTGCCCAGCAGGTGGGCTATGAGAACCAGAGCAAATTTTCCAAGGTCTTTCGGGAGACCTTTCAAATTTTGCCGACAGAATACCGCCGCCAACAGCGGGGGTGAGAAAGAAAAACACCAGGGGAACGAGCGGAAAATTCGTTCCCCTGGTGTTTTGCGTGGGTTCAGTGCAGATAGTGTCCCGGATCGATGGTCACGCCGTATTCCCGCAGGGCAAAATGCAGGTGGCTGGGAGAGGCGCTCTCGGCGATGGCGGAGGTGCCGACGGTGCCTAAGACCGTCCCGGCGTCTACCTCGGTCCCGGCCTGGACATTCAGGGAGGGGGAGAGGTTGGCGTAGACACTTTCCATGCCCTTGCCGTGGTCGATGGTGACGGTGGTGCCCATGAGATCATCGGTGGTCACGGCGCTGACGGTGCCCTTGGCGCAGGCGGCCACGGGGGTGCCCAGCTCGGCGGCGATGTCGATGCCGTCGTGGGTGCGCCAGTCGGCCATAGTGGGGTCATACAGCAGCTCCGTCATGCTGAACACCGTCACTGTGGTGCCGTCCAGAGGGGATACCACCTGGGGCAGCAGCTCTGCCGGCTCGGTGATCTCCGCCTCCTCCACCGGGTCGGGGATGACCACCGGCGCGGGCTTTACTACCGGCTGGGTGGGGGTGACGGGCTGGATATCCAGCACCGGCGGCGTGTCCGTCTGCTCCACGGTCACCGGGCGCTCTCTCAGGGCGAAATAGCCGATCGTTCCTGCGGCCACAAGGCACAGGGCGATGGCTATGTAATAGCCCCGCCCGGCGAACATGGCCCGCAGCCGTTCGTTTCGGGAGTCCTTCATATGCGTGTCCCTTTCCTGGCGGGAAGTCCCGCCGCCGCCCCTTCCGGCGGGCGGCACGCCGAAATAAAACATCCTCTGCCCGTATTGTCGCCGGACAGAGGATGTTTTATTCATATTCAGTCGTCGAATTCCGCCCGCAGGCCCCGCCGCAGCAGGGCACTCAGCTCTGCCCGGGGATCGGCGCTTTCGTACAGGATGTTGTGTACCGCCATGCATATCGGCAGCTCCACGCCGTACTTTTCGCGGAGCACCATCAGTGCCTCCACTGTGTAATAGCCCTCCGCCAGCCGGTGATAGTCCTGATGGCGGATGAAGGACTCGCCGAACTGTCGGTTATGGCTGTAGGGCGAGAACACCGTGGCCTCGTAGTCCCCCAGATGGCACAGTCCGTAGGCTGACAGCTCATTGCCGCCCATAGCCTTGATCAGCCGCGCCACCTCCCGGGTACCCCGGCTCATCAGCGCGCCCTTCAGGCTGGACATCTCCACGCCGTCCAGAAAGCCCGCCGCGATGCCTACCACGTTCTTGGCCGCGGCGCCTACCTCGTTGCCGATCATGTCGCCGCCATAGTAGAAACGGATCAGGTCGCTGGAGAATTCCTGTACCAGCCGGCGCTTTACAGCGTCGTTCCCACTGTCGATGACCATGCAGTTGGGGATGCCCCGGTAGAACTCCTGCACATGGCCCGGCCCCAGCCAGACCGCCACGGTGTTGCTCTCATGCAGCAGCGATCCGGCGATAACGCTGAGCCGTTCGCCGGTGCCCATCTCCAGGCCCTTCATGCACAGCACCACCGTCTTGCCCCGCAGGGCCTGCATGGGGGCCTCTGCCAGCAGAGAACGCAGGCTCTGGGAGCCGATGGAGATGATGACCGTCTCCGCCTGCTCCACGTCCCGCAGGTCGGTGGTCAGCCCCACGGAGTCTGGCAGCGTCAGCAGATCGTTCTGCCGGGTGGCCAGAAAGGACTGCATACGGGGCGAGCTCTGCCGCCCGTACAGCGTCACATGATGGCCGATGTGATCCAGATACCAGGTGATGAGGGAACCCCACCGCCCGCAGCCGATGACAAATATGTTCATGGGTTTGTCTCCTTATAAGGAAGTCCCGAAGCCGCGCTTCGGGACTTCGCGTAAAAGCGGATCGTTCACTTTACTTCACGATCAGCGTCTTGCCGTCCATCTCCTCCGGGCAGGCCAGACCCATCACGTCCAGGATGGTGGGCGCGATGTCCGCCAGCCGTCCGGGCCGCAGCTCTGTGCCGGCGCCGCACAGGATGAAGGGTACCAGATTGGTGGTGTGGGCGGTCATGGGGCTGCCGTCGGGCTGCTTCATATCCTCGGCGTTGCCGTGGTCGGCGGTCACCATGGCGATGCCGCCCATCTTCAGCGTGGCGTCCACCACCTTGCCCACGCAGGTGTCCACCGTCTCTACGGCCTTGATGGCGGCCTCCAGCACGCCGGTGTGCCCCACCATGTCGCAGTTGGCAAAGTTCAGGATGATGACGTCATAGGCGCCTGACTCGATGCGCTCCACACACTTGTCGCACACCTCGAAGGCGCTCATCTCCGGCTGGAGATCATAGGTGGCCACCTTGGGAGAGGGCACCAGCACCCGGTCCTCGCCGGGGTATTGCGTCTCCACGCCGCCGTTGAAGAAGAATGTCACATGGGCATACTTCTCCGTCTCGGCGATCCGCAGCTGGGTCATGCCCATGCGGCTGAGGTACTCACCCAGCCCGTTCTTCACGGCGATGCGGGGCCACGCCACCAGCACGTTGGGCATGGAGGCGTCGTACTCCGTGTTGCACACATAGGTGGTGGGGAAGAACTCCCGGGCAAAGCCGTCAAAGTCCGGGTCCACGATGGCCCGGGTGATCTCCCGGGCCCGGTCGGGCCGGTAGTTGAAGAAGATGATGCTGTCATTGTCGCTGATGGTGCCGTCGCCGTCCACCACCACCGGCTCCATGAACTCGTCGGTGATGTTGTTGGCATAGCTCTCCGCCACGGCGGCCACCGGGTCATCACTGCGGCGGCCCTCGCCGTACACCATAGCGTCATAGGCCATCTGTACGCGCTCCCACCGCTTGTCGCGGTCCATGGCGTAGTAGCGGCCCATCACCGTGGCGATCCTGCCGATGCCCAGCTGGGCGCACTTGTCGGCGAGTGCCTGCACGAAGCCCTTGCCGCTGGTGGGGGACACGTCCCGGCCATCCAGGAAGCAATGGACGTACACCTTGGTCAGCCCCTTGTCCTTAGCCATTTGCAGCAGGGCGAACAGGTGCTCGATGTGGGAGTGTACGCCGCCGTCCGACAGCAGACCGCACAGGTGCAGACTGGTGCCCTTCTCCAGGCAGTTGTCCATCGCCTGGTTATAGGCCTCGTTCTTAAAGAAGCTGCCGTCCTCGATAGCGCGGCTGATGCGGGGCAGGTCCTGAAACACCACGCGGCCGCCGCCGATGTTGGTGTGGCCTACCTCGCTGTTGCCCATCTGCCCGGCGGGCAGACCCACGTCCAGTCCGCTGGCGGACAGCGTGGTGTGGGCGTATTCCTGAAACAGCTTATCCAGCACCGGCGTCTTGGCCAGAGTGACGGCATTGTCGTCCGCGGGGGGCGCAATGCCGAAGCCGTCCATGATGATGAGGGTGGTAGGGGTCTTATTCATGCCGTTCCTCCTTGGAAATGCTCAGCCTTGGTTGGCAGCATTGATGATGGCGATAAAGTCCTCAGGGTTCAGAGAGGCGCCGCCGATAAGGCCGCCGTCGATGTCCGGCTGGGCCAGCAGCTCCGCCGCGTTGGCGGGCTTCATGGAGCCGCCGTACTGG
>OLOM01001663.1_pt1 | contig 14587 bp, 13 predicted proteins | sample 1672531 | NCBI WGS metagenome assembly OLOM01 (sample SAMEA3136696, study PRJEB25190) | human gut metagenome | reverse complement strand
CTAAACATGCAATTATTTGTATTAGATTATATTTTGCAGGATTCTTTATGCAGTCTTTACAGATCTGTGGACAATCTGTAGCGGTAGGACTTGGCAAATCAAAACAGGCCATCTTCTTTTCTATCTTTAGAAAAGTGATTATAGTAGCCCCTCTGACTATTATTCTTCCCCGCTTTATTGGTATTGAAGGTGTGTTCATATCAGAAGCAATCAGTAATTTCATAGGCGGTGGTGCTTGTTATATTACAATGTGGATGACAATTGGGAAGAACTTAAAAAGAGAGATTTCACAATAGTGAATTCTCTCTTTTTGTATTAAGCAGATAACTTGTTTAATAATTTTCCAAATAGTGTTTCAATCCATAATGCAAGCTTTTCTAATCTTAGTACCTTGAATATTCCTCTTCTGATTAAATCGATGATTAATGCAACGACATAAAGAGATAATGCAATCATGATGACCATAAGAGCAAGTAAGTAGAAAGGCATACCTGCTAGTGTTGTAAACTGGTTTAATAGGACATAGCCTAAGAATAAAGAATGGCTGGCAAGAAGATATGTACAAAGAGTTGATTCATCAACAAACTGTACAATCTTTTCCTGTTTACTCTTCATATTTGCGAAAACATAAAGTAAGCAGATAGAAGTTACAAGTAATAATGGTGATAAGGCTGATAAGAAGTAATCATCAAATGTATTACCAATAAACTTGTCCAAGCTTAACATTAAGAAACCATTTAAGATAAATGAACATAAACCGATCAATGCGGTTTTTGATACATTGACTTTATAAAGTTCATGTTTTCTTACAGTTGCGCCAATGAAATAAAGACATGTGAACCAGATGATTCCTCGACCACTCTTAAATAAAAGTGGATCCTTTAATTCTCCTGCACTAAATAAGCCATAGAAGCCAAGTAATCCAATGATCCATACCGCTTTAATCGCTGTTTCTCTAGAAATATGTTCTACCATGTAGTCTACAATAGGACTTAGTAAGAACATGCCTGTAAAGGCTGTAAATAACCAATAAGCATTATTCGATAATAAGAAGAATGCATGCGTTACAGAATGCATTGTAACATTTTCTGGCTTATAGAGATGGAATGCATAAGTTAAAGCCACGTTATAGATAAGTGCAGTTAGGAGCAGTAGTAAATAACGTGATAACTTATGTTTCTTACCATACTCCTTAAAACCATAAGATAATGCAAAACAGTTGATTGCAATGTAAGCAAGATAAAACATGGCCCATAAAGTAATCACTGCAAGTGTTGATGATGATTGAAACATCCCGCCGTAAGAAACAATATTACCAGCAAAGATAAACATCATCGATAACATCGATAAAATATAAATTCCAAACATTTAAAATTCCCCCTTGCGATGAGTATATATTACAATAATGGGATAATTATGTGAAGTTAAAAGTCTCTTGTTTAATTAATATATCACAAATCATTTTTCTTTCTGTCCTATATAATAATATTTATTTTACAGGCATTTTTATCAATACTATTTGCATTAAGAGTTATTTAGTGTATAATAATGACAATTTTGGGATTAATTTCAGGAGGGTAAAAATGAAAACTAGTAATGGTAAGCAGTTAGCTAAGAAAATGCTGATTGCAATGATCTGTGGTCTTGCTTGTGGTTTTGGATGCATTATGCTAAGAGAACACTTAGTAAGTGGTGGACAGACTGATCTTTGGACAAAGATCAATAAATTATTCTTTCAGGATATTACACAACCAAATGCAACAAAGGCTGTTGGTATCTTCTATATTGTAGGACAGTTATTCGTTAACTCACTACAGCTTATTATTGTACCTATGGTATTTGTATCAATTACACTTGCGATTTCAACTATCACAGATACAAAGAAGTTAGGTAGAATTTCTACTAAAACTATTCTTACTTTCTTTACCACAACTGTATGTGCTTTATGTTTTGCAGGTGTGATTGCTTCAGTTGTATATCGTTTAGGTTTCTTTAATGCCGTTGGTAAGGCTGCGGTTACTATCCAGCAGGGTACTACTGGTGCTAACCCATTGAATATTATCTTAAATATTATTCCTAACAACGTTATTTCAGCATTCTCTACTAACGGTAACGTATTAGCCATTGTATTCATAGCTGTTGCTATGGGTCTCGCAATGAATACTCTTGAAGATGAAACAAAGACTTTAAAGAAGTTATTCGAAGAAGTATCTAAGATTATTACTTTATTCTTATCATTTGTAGTTAATAAGTTCGCACCTATCGGTATTTTCTGCTTATTAACTAGAACATTCGCAATTTATGGTATTGATTCATTAAGACCTGCACTTGCTTATGTTGTAACTGTAGTCATTGCATTATTTATATATTTATTCTTAGCTTATCCAATCTACTTAATGACTATGGCTAGAGTTAATCCAAAGCCATTCATGAAGAAGATGGTGAAGGTTGCTTTATTTGGTTTCTCTACTTCTTCAAGTGCTGCCACTCTTCCAATCAACAAGAGAACAGTAACTGAAGAATTAGGTGTAGATGATCAGATTGCTTCATTCGTATTACCTTTAGGTATGACAATCAACATGGATGGTACAGCTATCATGCAGGTTATTGCCGCAATGTTTATTGCAGCAAGTTCTGGATATAAGATTACATTCATGTCTATGGCTGTTATTGCAGTATTAGCACTTATTGCTTCAGTTGGTACTCCAGCTGCTCCAGGTGCAGGTGCTGTTATCCTATTTACTATCTTAACTGGTATGGGTTATACAAATGATGCTGCATTACTTGCATACTCATTAATTCTTTCAATCAATAGACCTATTGAAATGTTAGTTACTTCACTTAATGTAGTTGGTGATGCTTCTACTTCAGTTATTGTAGCTAAGAAAGAAAACATGATTGATCAGGAAGTATATAAAGGATAAGAAGTTCTTAAAGGAGTCAGATTTTCTGACTCCTTTTAAAATACCTTAAATAAGTCCCCCTACCTCTATATACGCATTTCAATAAATAGGTAAGAATGATGATAAAATCTCTTTAGATCTGAAAGACTAAACGCAACTTTGACCCGCCTAAAGTGGAATTTAACTTTTCACTTTAGCACATCTAAAAAATCGAATAGTTTACTTGTAATTTTACGATAAATATGTATAATACTAGTGAAGAGAGCTGGAAGATAGGGTGGCTTTTATAAAGCGGCCTTGTTGAAAGGTTTTCTAGTAAGAAAGAGGCTTCTAATGGTGACCTTTATAAGGTAGCTTTAATTAGAGGCTTTTTTGGTATAAAAAAGAAGAAGCCAGATTGTTCTGACTCCTTTCACTGTATACTTGCAATATTATAATAATTATGTATAATACTTACGAAGAGAGCTGGAATATAGGGTAGCTTTTAGAGAGCCGCCTTGTTGAAAGGTTTTCTAGTAAGAAAGAGGCTTCTGATGGTGTCCTTTGAAAGGGTGCTTTAATCAGAGGCTTTTTTGCTTTCTCCTTTTAAATAATCATAAATTCTAATTAGCCTTCTTAAATTTGTTCGAGTAGAAGGTTTAGAATTCTTTAATATATCGTTATCTTGTTCAAACTTATTCTTTAAATAATTTTCTAATTCAATCAAGTTTATTTGCCCTTCTTTCAAGTAAGCTATACTTAGCATTTGCTTATCTATATCAGGTATTTCGCTTAAAATACTTTCTATGTCAATTTGAGGGTGTCTACTACGTGCTCTCTCTATTGTTTTAGAAATAATATCTTCAAAATCTTTTACAAGCAGCTTATCAATCCCTTCTATTCTCTGATATTTATCCTCAAACAAAGAATTAACAGGTAGTATACCTGAAACTTGTTTTGCTAGCGTTGGTGCATAATCTAATAAATCTTCAGTATTATATCTGAGATCATGCATCACAATATTTCTATACCATTGATCTGTAGAAATGCCTTTTAATCCATCTAAGCTAATTGTTTCTGTTGTGCCTATAGAAATTACTAATTCATCATTTGAAACTCTATCATCATCAATTGCAGCTACTTTAATATTTGCAGTAGGTTCATTTGATAATGTGAACAAATATAATTCATCTTTTAATAATCGCAGTAAACGAACGGGTATTTTCATTTTCTTTTTTCCGATTGCATTATAAATCAATGAATAGTCAGATAGGGTTATTTTTGTCATTGTAATCAATTTATTATCTTCAAATGCAAATGATGATTCACCAATTTCATATCCTTCCCTTTCTGCATCATATTCAATAAATATGAATCTTCTTTTCAGTAATTTAACCTGTTCATTTGACATGCATTTTACTATAGAACTTAAAATATCCCTAATATTAGAATCTGAAATAGAATAGCCCATGAAAATAATAGGATACTCCATGAATATAGTAAGTAGCTTAGCAGCTAAGTATTCACGTTTTTCTTTAAATTCTTTATAGTCCTTTTCATTAATAACTATAGATTGAGGATCATTTAGAGAACCATGAATTTTATAAACTTCTGCAATACCTTGTAATTGAGAAAATAAGAGTGCTTGCTGGCCTATATAAATTGTATACTGAGACAAATATGTTTCAAAAAACAAATCATAATTTGTCGTAATAATTCCAGCAATTGATTTTTTCGCAATATTGTTCAATAAAGTAACTTCATCTTTTAATTCTGGGCATAAAACTGATTTTTGTTTTAGATAATAACTCAGTTCAGCCTTAAATGGAGAACATCCGTTCTCTACCTTTTCAGTATAAGCTCCATCTAAGCTTCTAATTTCAGGATTGCGAAACCATTCCTTATTGAAGTCTTCCTCTATAAGTGAAGCTATTTTGGGATTAATACCATATGGATTGTTTTCAAAAGATGCTCGATCTTCATAAGAACGGAATGCAAATGAATCTTTATTTAATTTAGCAGCCATTACTTTTAACAATCCTATCCAATCAGGTAAATTATAATATCTTCTTGATAATCCTGAACCAACAAACAAAAAAGGTATTGTATCTAAGCTTTCAATAAGCTGTTCAATTGTTTTGTTCATATAACCATCCTTTCTCACTGACATTTATGTCTAAAACTCTTTTAAGCAATATAATACTCTGCTTAATTCTTTGTCATGGATTATTAAAATACTCTCTTCTAGATACAAGATAAGTGTCCTATATTATCTATACCCTTTATATGTAAAGATTACTTAATAAAAATGCATATTAGTTTTTATCTCTTCCTACTTATAGAAGCATGAACATTCTTGCAATAAAAAAATAAGCCAGATTTCTCTGACTTATTCAAGCTTACACTCATAAAGAATCTGATTATCCTTTAAAGCTTTGTATTTATCACTTGTTTTGAACGTCTTTGTACTGCAACTTGGGGTGCATTAAATGTATTAGACAATGCATGAATAAGAAGTTCTGTATCATTAATATTGCGAGACAACTCAGTGTATGCTTCTTTGAATGATGTTAGAGGCATTAATAAAGCATCTGCAAAACGAATAGTTCTTGGTTCTATATCATTAATTCTATGTGTATGAGAATACTCATCACTTGGATTACTATAATAGATGTAATGAGCTAACTCATAGCATAAAGAGAAAAGAATTTCTTCATCAGTATATTCACTACTTAAAATAATGACCTTATCACTTTTGTATTTATCAATGAGTAGATTTGATATGCCTATTGTTGCTTGGATATGGTAATCATTGAATTTTGTAGTATAGATATTAAAGCCTAATACTTTCGCAATTTCCATTACGGGTACTCTTCTTTTGTTGAGCTTAAGATTGTATTCTGGATTATTCAAGAGAGTATTGAGTAAATCATCAGCATCAGTATCAATTTGATTGTAATCAAAGTAATTGAATAAATCATGTTGTTTGTAGTTTTCTATTTCAATACACATATATGCTCTCCTTTTAATTTACATATTCAATAGTTCTAATACTTCCTTTATGTTCCTAAAAGTATATGCTCCCTTTTGTATATACTTTCTAGGCCATAAGAGAGAAGATTGTAGTAATGAGTAAGGTATCAAGATGTCTCTACCTTGCTTTATACAGTGATCTGCTTGTCTTAATGCACCACTTTTCTGTCCTGCTTCCATGATAATAGTCGCAATAGAAATACCACTCATAGTCGCATTTCTTATAGGGAAATTCCATTTGTATACTTTATTACAGGGTGGGAATTGTGAGACAACAAGTCCATGTTTTTCAATTGTGAGTTGAAGTTTTTTGTTTTCTTTAGGATAGTACTGGTTAATAGGTGTTCCTATGACAGCTATCGTTCTTCCATTGTTTTTTAATGCTGTTTGGTGGGTTATTGTATCTATACCTTTCGCAAGTCCTGCATTGACTACTATATTTCTTTTTACTAATGCTTTTACAAGTGTTTCTGTTTTTTTCATTGCTTCCTTAGAAGCATTTCTACTCCCTACTACACTGACAGACTTTTTATTTAATAAGTATACATTGCCTTTAAGAAATAAATATGGTGGTGCTGTTGGAATCACAGCTAATAGTTTAGAATATATCTCATCGCCTTTTTTAACTAATATGACATCTTCTGGGAGTGTTTTAAAACTCTCCTTGACTCTTAGATAGGTATGATAGAAATCCTTCTCTGATACGTGTAATTGCAAGGATAAGTAAGGGATATTATGTATGAGACCACTTCTATATTTGAAGTGGTCTAGTTGTGCTATGAATTGACTAGTTTTCTTATCGTTACAATTGAAATATTGTTGGATGGTATAATACAAAATAGCATCTCTTACATATACATTATTGATATCCATAATAGCCTCCTTTATGAGTATTCTGTTATCAGGATGAATGATTAGCAAGAGAAGATAAATGTTATTGTATTAATACATAGATATTCCTTCATTGAATATTTACCATAATTTGTATTGCTAAAGTTATTACTCTTTGTATTTTGCAATAATTCTCTTTTCTTCTTTTATTACTCTATCTCTTGCTTCTTTAAATAAATGATTATTAGTGTCAAGTCCTCCATAAAACCATAACCCTTTTTCTTTGGCTTCTTTTTCTATTTCTTCTCTTTCTCTTGCATAATCATTATACAACTTTGTCAATTCATCTCTCATTTTTTCATTAGTTATTTTCATTTTCTGTGTCCTATAGTTTATCTTCTTTAATATTGAAATAGAAAATAAATGGTATTAGCTATAGCTAGTTTTATTAAATTGAATAGTCTATGTACTCTTCTAAACTTTTCAGCTAGTCATCTACTAATAATAACAACTATTGATCATAAATTCTTGATATTTAAAATAAAAAAGGTAGTCATGGTTTCTCATAATTAAGAAATCCATATTACCTAAGTTGCACATTATTTTAAAACTGACTGCAAGTTGTTACATTTTACCTTTGCTAATTCTTTTGGCTCGATTTTTTTTAAGCCTCCACCATATATTCTGCCTTCGACTTCCATATCACTAATTGAGATATTTCGTAAAGCATCCCAAACCTCTCGATATGCCTGCTTTTCACTCAGAAATTTCTGTAGATTTTCTTTCGGATATAATAACAAATATGAATTTGAAGCTATTGCATTCGAATGATTAAGTATAAACCTAAATGGCATTCTTTCAGCATTTCCTCGTCCCATGTAAGAACATAAAAACGCCGTTGGTTCTCTTCTTTCTTGAAAATACCATTTTTTTCTATTTTTGCATAAATACTTTGTTGCAGTTGTTTCAAGTCCACTACATAGATACTCCCACAACGACGGATAAAACTTCTCAATCTCGTCCTCAGATAGATTACAGTCAAGAAGAAATAATTGCTCGTCAATCTCAGGGTTTCCATCATCATCAGACATAACTTCATCCAATTTCATCTTTCTTGGACTTGGTAAAATTGGTTTAAAGAATTTCATTTCAAGATGATTATCAATGATCTGCTTTCGGTTCATAATAAAGAAACCATTATCTCCAGTTGCTAAACCGCGTTTTATATCAAAAAAATCCCCAATAACAGCATCCTTAATATTATCTGAAGGACCCTTTTTTGATATTTCATCTGTAACATGTGTCCACTTTTTGATTTGTTCAGCCTGTGATTTTTTCAATTTTCTAATATTAGCTGGATTGTTATGTGTTCCGCCATATGAAAAAGTAATATCATAATCATCAGTAGTACTCTCTTTTTTAAACCAAACTACACACGACGAAACTATAGCATCATCAAATTGGCAATCTTCTGGGTTATAACGATGAATTCGTAGTAGATGAACTTTGTTAATCAAATAATCCTTTATCACTGACCCATAATTAACATCCATAAATTCGCTTGGTAGAAGCCAACCACAAACAGCCCCTTCTTCCAACCATTTATCAGCTAATAACATGAAATAACAATATAATCCAGCCAAGCCAGAAATATTAATTCCTAACTCATTTTTTACACGTTTCTTAAGTATTGGCTTCAGCTCTTTCTGAATTAGATGATGTCTGACATATGGTGGATTTGTCAGCACTAAATTATACTTTGATAAAGGTTTTTCGATTGATAAAAAATCCTCATTAAATAGATCAATATTATAATCATCCCAAATGTCTTTAGATGCCATATAATAGTCTTCATCAATTTCAAAACCACTCGCTGAGATTTCTATATTCTCGTGATTAACCAATTCATTTAATGCTGAGTAAAATACACCTGTTCCAATAGCTGGCTCCAAGAATTTAATTTTGTTATTATCTATTAACGAAAGACCAAACTTCGTAATCTCTTGTGCAAGACTGTATGGTGTAGAGAACTGCCCTAGCTTTCTTCTATCATCTACATTCTTTTTGGAATCTATCATCTGTTGATATGAATATCTGAATGATTCTATATTCCCAAAAGATCCATGTCGCTTATTCTGTGTTCCCATATCCAATCTATTCCTTCCGCGGCTTCATATCCAAGATAAGCTGAATCAAAATAGCCACACAAAAATAAATCAAATACAACATTTTCGCCAAATGTATTTTTTAACTGCTGCATTTTAGTGGCTTCTTCTTTTCTCCTCTTATTGACATTAGCAATATCACCAGCAGATTTACATTCAATCATGATTGGTAAATCGCCCTTTTTTGCACCTTCAGGATTAATTAAAACATCTACCGGAATATTTGCGACTTGCTCAGAATCTGCCGATACCTTTACTTGCACATTAGTTCTAAATGAATATGTTTTAGGTTCCATTTCATCAAACTTTACACCATTCTTATATTCCTTATAGCCTTTACTATCTAAATATTTTGAAATCACCTTTAACTGCCTCTTCTCTTGAGCATTTCGAATAATTGGATCAGATAAAGCTCCGCACAATCTGTCTGCAACTATTGCTGCAGATCTTGCCACCTCTACCTTACATGGCTTTCTTTTTTCATCAATCCATACAAATACATCTAGGTCAATCATACGACGAATAGTATTTGCAATCTTTCCCAACTCATCCTTCAATGTTTTTTCAGACATCCTTGGCGATACCCTTGGATTTTCTGTATCTTCCATATTTTGAACAAGACTTTTTCTTACTCCTGCCAAGCCCACCAAACGATCTCTCGCAATAGGTGGACATGTAGACATTCGTAATATTGGTAAAATCTCCGGATGGCTTTTTAATATATCTGGAGATAAATGCTGTAAATATCCAGTAACTCTCAAAGCACTTTCAACACTTGCTGATTTTGATACTCTTGTTTCTCTAAATGTTTTCGGAGCAAAATTCATAAACCATTCGTTATACATATCTATAGATGCTGCTGTATCTTTTTTCCAATAGTCTGGTTTATCTCGATTAATTCCCATTTTTTCCATCCTCCACTTCATTGTCATCTGTCAAAAAATCTATAGCTTTTCTTATAGCTTCTGACTTTTGAATTTGCATTTTTTCACAATACTTTTCTAACCGTATTCGTGTTAATGAATCCATACGAAAGGTATAATTATAGTCTTTGTTATTATCGCCTTTTGGTCTTCCGGCATTTCCCATATCTTTCCCTCTAACGGTATTATAATTTTTGCAATGCAAAAATTCAATCTCTTCTATGGTTTAACTTAATCATTTATAGCTTTGCTTTATTCCTTTGTTCTTCAGTTAGAAAGATATCAACGAAGATTTGGTGTGAGAACACCTTATGAAGTAAGAAGTGAAGCATTATGCAATGAAAATCCAATTCAGTATCCAATACCTAAGAACAAGGCGATACAGGAATATAAGGCAGCACATTATGCATAAAAAAATTGCCTGCCAACATTCTTATGTTGTCTTTTACCTACATTTTTATTTTATCCTTTGCACAGATACTATTATGTATTAAAAAGATTCAATTGGCTGCTTGCTTCAACCAACAAAAAAATATTAGATGTCAACGTTGAAAGAAGATTCAATCATAGACTGAATAGATATCTCAATTGCAGTGAAATACTAGCTTACATGCTGTCTATTGATGATGAACTTGAGGAAGCATTTTATCTAAGGAATGATGTCACCTATTTCTATGATCACTGTACTTATGACACTGCAAAGAAACATCTTGAGAAGATCATAATTGATTTCAGAAGCAGCACTGTTGCAGAGATGAGCCCTTTTGCGAATACTGTTACCAACTGGAAAAAAGAGATCATACAGCACATCAGATATTATGAGATTTACCAGAGAATTTCAGGTAGTTAGAGGTGAAACTAGATATATTAATACAACTCAATCAAGTGATTTTATAATAGATTTAGCAAAGATAACAGATCTTCCACTTACTAATTACTTCCTGACAAAAAGAGAAATAAAGAGAATATTTGGTTACAAAATATAAAATTAACTGTAGATTTTTCATTTATATAACATAATGAAAGCAGCATGATATTCAAAAGCGAATTTCATGCTGCTTTTTTTAAAACTATCACTATGTTTAGATGCTGGATTCGAAAGTCAGGAATTATAGCAAATACCAATAAAATTGTGAATATATAAAAATAATTGTATTATATTCAAAATATTCCTCAAACCACATGATTTTAAATTTCTAAGCCTTATAGGATGACACAGGTACTAACATCCTCATCGTATAAAAACCTAGCCTTAAGAAGAAAAAAGAGCGGTTTAATCCGCTCTTATGCTTCAAGTGTGTCCTTGTATTCTAGATATTCATCGAATGTAGAAAGACGGTCAATTGTACCTTCTGCAGTAAATTCGATAATTCTATTCGCAATTGTCTGAACAAACTGGTGGTCATGACAAGTAAATAGAATATTTTCTGGGAATCTCATTAAGCCCTGGTTTAGTGCCTGAATAGATTCAAGATCAAGGTGGTTTGTAGGTTCATCAAAGATTAATACATTTGCATCATGCATCATCATTTTAGCAAGCATACATCTTACCTTTTCTCCTCCTGATAAAACATTCGCTTTCTTTAATGCTTCATCACCAGAGAATAACATTCTACCTAACCATCCTCTTAATTCCTGTTCATACATACTACCATCAGTAAACTGTCTTAACCAGTCTAATAAAGATAATTCACAATCATTAAAGAATGCTGAATTATCTTTAGGGAAGTATGACTGAGTAGTCGTAATACCCCATTTATAAGAACCTTCAAAATCTTTATCTTCTCCCATGATGATTTTAAAGAATGCTTCAGTTGCTTTATCGTCACCAACAAAAGCCACCTTTTCATTTGGAAGAATAGAGAAAGATACATTATTAATAAGTGTTTCTCCATCTACTACCTTAGTTAAATTTTCAACATTTAATACAATGTTTCCTACTTCTCTACCTGGTTTGAAACCGATGAATGGGTATCTTCTAAGTGATGGTTTCATATCAGTCATTTCTAGGTTATCTAATAATTTCTTACGAGAAGTAGCCTGTTTTGCTTTAGAAGCATTGGCACTAAAACGAGCGATGAACTCTTCTAATTCTTTCTTCTTAGCTTCTGCTTTCTTGTTCTGGTCTTTCATCTGCTGGATCTGCATCTGAGAATATTCATACCAGAAATCATAGTTACCTACATATAGCTGAATACGGCTATAATCAATATCAGCAATATGTGTACATACTTTGTTTAAGAAATAACGGTCATGTGAAACAACAATGACAGTGTTTTTAAAGTTTAATAGGAAGTTTTCTAACCATCTGATACTCTTTAAGTCAAGATGGTTGGTAGGTTCGTCTAGTAAAAGAATATCAGGGTTTCCAAATAAAGCCTGGGCTAATAATACTTTAACTTTCTGATTACCATCTAAGTCTCTCATATACATATCATGGTATTCAGTTGAAATACCTAAACCATTTAGCATGATTTCAGCATCACTTTCAGCATTCCAGCCATCCATGTCTGCGAACTCACCTTCAAGTTCTCCTAGTTTCATACCATCTTCATCATTGAAATCTGGTTTAGCATATAACTTCTCTTTTTCCTGCATAATTTCAAACAGTCTCTTATTACCCATGATGACTGTTTCTACAACTTTGTTGTCATCATAAGCAAAGTGGTCCTGTTTTAAAACAGATAATCTCTTATTAGGTTCAATAATTACTTCACCTTTGTTAGGTTCTATTTCACCTGATAATATTTTTAAGAATGTGGATTTACCAGCACCATTTGCACCAATAATCCCATAACAATTTCCATCAGTAAATTTAACTGATACATCTTCAAATAAAGCGCGATCTCCGTATCTGAGTGATACATTATGTGTTGATATCATAGTCTACATTTCCTTTCGTACAGTGATGTATTATGCCATATTTAGTTGATATTGTCTAGTAAAATAGGATTTTACTTGTATGAGTTATATAAGCTATATAGAGAGATTTATGGGTATAAGAGGATAAGAATATAAGGGAGAGGAATAAGGCTGTATATAGAAGATATGAGAAGTATAGAGGGTATATGATTAAGAGAAAAAATAGGATGAAATAAGGAGAAAATTAATATACTGAGAGGATATGATTTATAGATATTATATATGTATGTGTTTTATATTCATGTATTTATCAAATATTAAAATAGTAATGAAAGGTGAAAATATACGAAATAAAGTTCATTAAATATATTTGTATTTATCCTAATTTGATTTATGTCTAATTGTATTTACGATAATTATGTAACGATATTTTATTAATTATTCATACATCAGTGTATTTATGTTTTATTATACTAGACATTTTTATATTTTTTGTATGGTATTTCTTAAATATATCCCTGAAGGGTTGCATGAGAAAGCTATAGGGTTTATAATAATTATAACAATTCGAATCAGGGAGGGATTGAAATATGAGAAATTGGGAAAGACCTATGGTTGTCGTAGATACATTTGCGGCTAATGAATTTGTAAGTAGTTGTGGAGATTCAGGAGTAGTTTATAAGTTTGAATGTGATGCTGGAGACGAATGGGGTGGTTATTCGGTTTATTTGAATGGCAAAGATGGAATAGCCCATACAAAAGATGATATTTTTTGGTGTGGAGGCCGTGGTGCTGTAAAAGGTAATAGAACTTATGGGCGCTGTGGGGAAACACATAGTGCAGAAGATAAGAATGACTTTTTCCCAGGATATATAAGAAAGACACACCTTTTTGGTGGAGTAGACAAAAAAGTTATTGTTTGGACAGATAATGGAACAAACGTACACTGCACCACAAATCTGAATAAGAGTACGTGGGAAACAGAAAAGTCTTAATAAAAAATTGAATAACTATAAATTGAGCCTCCAGTTTTGGGGGCTTGTTTTTGCTTGAATGAATTTTAATGGTTATAGTGAGGATTATTCTAACATTAACAAGTAACCAATTATATAGTTAATCAACCTTATCGGTATGGTTGGTCAAGTGTATTGGAATCAATAGATAATGGGTAAGCGCCAAATAATATAGTGGATAGAAATAGACCTCATCATATTAGATAATTAAAGTGTTTTTTAGATACTAAGTTTGCTATATATAGTGTTTTTAGCCACTAAATTCACTCTATATAGTAATTTTAGCACTAAATTTACTATATATAGGATGGCGAGATTGTGGATATAAGACCATTCACTGTAAGTCGAAAGAACTGGCTGTTTGCGGCATCTACCAAGGGAGCAGATGCAAGTGCATCAATATTCAGCCTGATTGAGACAGCTAGAGCTAATAGCCTGAGTCCCTTTGATTACATAGAATATATATTGAAGATAATGCCACAGATTGATATCATTTAGAATCCAGAGAAGATTGACTGGTTCATGCCATGGAGTGATTAGATAAAAGAAGAGTTTGGAATAAAGGACGATTAAATCGGAAATGATTTAATCATCCTTTTTACGTACACTATGCAATTTGACGCTTACCTACATGAGTATTCCGCTAATTGAAGACCACTCGTTACGGTAGAGAAGTCCACCCAATACGCTGACCAAGCCCACCCCCACTCAAAAATTGAATACGCTCAAAAGTCCACTATGGATTTGAAAAAGGCATGACAATTTTTTATCATTGTTTCCTCCATTTCCCCGCGCCTTCGTTGCGCGGACACAAATATATAATCAAACTCAAATCCACCAAAACTCTAGTGTGCATCTCGATATAATAGTATAATCAA
>OLOM01001639.1_pt1 | contig 14705 bp, 8 predicted proteins | sample 1672531 | NCBI WGS metagenome assembly OLOM01 (sample SAMEA3136696, study PRJEB25190) | human gut metagenome | reverse complement strand
ACCATTCACAAGAGCAAAGGTTTGGAGTTTCCGTTCGTCATCGTTGCGGGAATGGGCAAGCAGCTGCGGGGGGATAATCTGGGAAAGGGATTCATGTTCGATTCTGACATGGGCGTCAGCCTGTCCTATGTAAACCGCACGGAGAAATTCTGGAGGGCCACTCTCCTGCAGAACCTGATTATGGAAAAGAAGAGGGATGAGGGTTTCCAAGAAGAGCTGCGAGTTCTGTACGTGGCATTGACCCGAGCCAGAGAAAAGCTGATTCTGGTGGGAACCGCCAAATCCCCGGAGAAACTGGAGCGGGGCCTGCCGGGCAAAAGCAGCTACTACGAGGTCATCAAGGAGAAGCTCTTTATACCGTCGGTGGAATATCGGTTCGCACCTTTCCCAAAACAGCTGCTGACCCGGAAGCGAAACCTCTTCGAAGAATTTCAGAAGGAGCGAGACCGGTTCCAAGGCGATGCCAAGGCGGAGCAGGCGGCGGAATTGGTGGCACAGCGGCTGGACTACGAATATCCGGATGCCCGAGGCCTGTCCACCAAAGCGAAGTATACCGTCAGTGAAATCCGCACCCTTCGGGAGGACTCCTTCCGAAAGCGGCGCATCGATCTAGAAGAGCCGGAATTCCGGAAATCCGGCAAAATCACCGGTGCGGAGATCGGTACCGGTTACCACCGCATCATGGAGCGGCTGGATTTCCGCAAAGCCCTTGCCGATGGCGTCGTGGACGAGGACTACATCCGGCAGGTGGGAGAATCGCTGAGGGACAAGGGGGCCATCGCCCCGGAAATCTTCGAAGCTTTGGATCTGAACATGATAAAAACATTCTTCGCCACGGATATCGGCAGGCGGGCATCCGAAGCCGCGGGCAGAAACCGGCTGTGGAAGGAGAAACCGTTCACCCTCCGGACGGAAGTGGAAGATCAATCCGTGCTGGTGCAGGGTGTTATCGACTGTTACTTCCGGGAAGGAGACCATATCGTCCTGGTGGATTACAAGAGCAATCGCGGTTCGGAAGAAGAATCCAAAATGAAGGAAATGTATCAAGAACAGATTCGCCTGTACCGGATTGCCCTGGAAGAGGCGGCCGGACTTCCGGTCACGGAAGCGTACCTGTACATGCTCCGCGCCGGGAAAACCATAGAATTATAAGAAAAACCTGCATGCGTTCGGCAACCGCTTGCGGATTGGGCTCAACGCCCCAATCCGCAAGCCAAGATTGCCTCCCCATGCAGGTTTTTCGTTGCGTCCGAATTCTTGCACGAAAAAAGAGAGCTGCAATTGCAGCTCTCTTTTGAGTCTTCAATGAAGTGAATCGATAATCGAAAGGTTCGATTATACAATACCCTGCATCATCATAGCATCTGCTACTCTTTCGAAACCAGCAATGTTTGCACCGGCTACCAGGTTCTCGCCCAGGTCATACTTAGTGCAAGCTGCTTCAGTGATCTCGAAGATGTGAACCATGATGCCTTCCAGTTCTTCGTAAACTCTTTCCTTGCTCCAGATGAGGTGCTCAGCGTTCTGTGCCATTTCCAGGCAAGAGCATGCTACACCACCGGCATTTGCAGCCTTGGAAGGACCAACAACTACGCCGTTCTCCTGCAGGTAAGCGATAGCTTCGTTGGTCGAAGGCATGTTAGCACCTTCGATGAGGTATCTAGCGCCGTTCTTAACCATTTCCTTCGCCCAGTCAAGAGTGATGTCGTTCTGCATTGCGCATGGCATGTACAGGTCAGCCTTAACTTCCCAAGGTCTCTTTCCAGGGATGAACTTAGCGTTCGGGAACTTCTCTGCGTAAGGAGCGCAAGCCATAGGGCTGTTCGCTCTCAGCCAGAGCAGCATGTCAATCTTCTCTGGTGTGGTGATACCTTCCTCGTCCAGAATGTATCCATCCGGTCCGGAGATTGTGATTGGCTTTGCACCCAGCTCTACCAGCTTGGTGATGGTTCCCCAGGATACATTACCGAATCCGGAAACTGCTACAGTCTTACCTTCCAGAGTATCGCCGAAGTGCTTCAGAACCTCTCTAGCGAAGAATACGATACCGAAACCGGTAGCTTCTGTTCTTCCGTTCAGACCGCCGTTGGTTGTTCCCTTACCGGTCCAAGTTCCGTCGTACTGTCTGGTAATTCTCTTGTACTGACCCATCATGTAGCCGATTTCTCTGCCGCCTACACCCATGTCACCAGCCGGAACGTCTACGTTCGGACCAATGTGTCTGTACAGCTCGGTAACGAAGCTCTGGCAGAATCTCATAACTTCAGCATCAGACTTGCCAGCCGGATCGAAGTCGGAACCACCCTTGCCGCCGCCGATAGGAAGACCGGTCAGGGAGTTCTTGAAGATCTGCTCGAATCCCAGGAACTTCAGGATGCCAGGATATACGTTAGCCTGGAATCTCAGACCACCCTTGTACGGTCCCAGTGCACTGTTGAACTCGAATCTGTATCCTCTGTTAACGTGAACTTCGCCGTTGTCGTCAACCCAAGGAACTCTGAAGGTAATGCTTCTTTCAGGCTCGATCAGTCTTTCAACCAGACCGGCCTTCTCGTATTCCGGATGTGCTTCCAGAACAGGCTCGATAGAAGTCAGTACTTCTTCAACAGTCTGAAGAAATTCTGGTTCATGTGGATAATTTTTCTTAGCAATCTCAATGTACTTCTGTGAAATATTAGCCATTTTCTTCTCCTTATAAAAAACTTAATATACTTGCGATTGACTCTTTCCCAATCGCACTTTGATTTTAGCACTCTCAATATGCAGTGTCAATGCACGTGAAAAAAGTATACAATCTAGAAGCAAAATACAATCTAGAAGGTGATTCCAATTCTTACACCGTAAAAGACCCCCTTGCACCGCCGTTAAAATCTTTTGTTTTCATCGCTATTATGCTAAAATAAAATGTCGATAGAAAAGACAAATCCGTACCGCCGGAAACATTGAGAATGCCGAGGCTCGGATAGATTCTTTTACAGACGGTCAGATATTTTTTCGCCCGCATTCCTGCGGACGCAATTTATACATATATTAAGGAAGAGATTAATGAATTTATCAAATCTGAACAGTGAACAACAGAAAGCAGTGAAGCATATTGACGGGCCACTTTTGATTTTGGCCGGAGCGGGAAGCGGGAAGACCACCACCATGACCCATCGAATTGCGTACATGATTGAGCAGGGCGTGAACCCGGCCCAAATTATGGCGGTGACCTTTACCAACAAGGCGGCCGGAGAGATGCGGGATCGGGTGGAAAGCCTGGTTCCACGGACCCGGGGAATGTGGATCATGACCTTCCATGCCATGTGTCTTCGGATGCTTCGATATCAGTGCGAGGTGCTGGGATACAAGACCGGTTTCACGGTGTACGATGAAACGGACCGAAAATCCCTGGTGAAGCGGATCATGAAGGCTCTGGAAATCAACGAAAAGACCTATCCCGTCAGCTATGTAATCAGCGCCATCAGCAATGCCAAGGAGCGGGAGCAAAACTCGGAAAAATATATTGCGGAGAATTCCGGAGACTTCCGAGCGAACACCGTGTATCAAGTGTATCGGGAATACGAGAAGGAAATGATGCGGAATAACGCCATGGACTTCGATGACCTGATTCTCAACGGGGTGCGCCTCCTGGAAGCGGATCCGGAGATTCTGGCATATTACCGAAACCGGTTTCAATACATCATGGTGGATGAGTATCAAGACACCAACTACTTGCAGTACAAACTGATTCACCTGCTGTCCAAGACCAACCGGAACCTCTGTGTGGTGGGGGACGACGATCAGTGCATCTACCAGTGGCGAGGGGCGGACATTCGGAATATTCTGGATTTCGAGAAGGATTTTCCGGAGGTGACCACCATCAAGCTGGAGCAGAATTACCGCTCCGACGGAAATATTTTGAACCTGGCCAACTCCGTCATTTGCAACAATAAGGGCCGGAAGGAGAAGGCTCTGTGGACGGAGAAAAAGGACGGGGCGAAGATTACCTACCGTCGACTGCCCGACGAGAAGCAGGAGGCCTGGTATATCGGCAGTGAAATCGACCGCCTGCACGAGGCGGGATATCCCTACAGCGATATGGCGGTGCTGTATCGGAAAAACGCTCAGTCCCGAGCCTTTGAAGAGAAATTCTCTTTCCGGGGAATTCCGTACCGAGTGCTGGCGGGATTGCGGTTCTACGACCGTAAGGAAATCAAGGACGTGATGGCCTACATGCATCTGGTGGAAAATCCGGATGACGATGTGGCCATGCTGCGGGTCATCAACGAGCCAAAGCGGGGCGTTGGAGCGAAGACCCTGTCCGGCATTCAGGCCTATGCCTCCGGATACCGGATCAGCATTTACCGGGCTCTTTGCGAGGCGCAAGTGATGGCATCTCTCCCGAAGAAGGCGGGAAAGGCTCTGCAGGAATTCGTGCAGATGATTCAGGATCTTCGAGGGGAACTGGACAATCTGACCCTGGTGGATCTGTACGACAATATTCTAAACCGTTCCGGTTATCTGGGCGCCTTAGAGGCCGCAGATACGGTGGAGGCGGACGGACGCATCGAGAACATCATGGAATTTAAATCCGTGGTGGCGGAGTTCGAGAAGAGCCTGGAGAACGGAGACGAGGCAGCCCATCAGGAGGAGCTGAGAGAAGAACGGGAAGCCTTGGCCAAAGCGGGATTTCCGGTGGATGAGCCGACGCCGCTGGCGGCCTTCCTGGAACGGATTACGCTGATGTCGGATATCGACAATCGGGATGAGTCGGAAGATGCGGTGGTGCTCATGACATTGCACAGCGCCAAGGGCTTGGAATTCCCGATTGTATTCATTCCGGGAATGGAGAACGGGATTTTCCCGGGAACCGCTTCCTTTGACGAAGAGGGGCGGCTGGAAGAGGAACGGCGCCTTTGCTACGTGGGAATCACCCGAGCAAAGAAGAAACTGTATCTCACCGGGGCGGAGACCCGGATGCTGTACGGCCGGACGGATTACACGTCCGAATCCATGTTCCTGGACGAGATGGACAAGCAGTACATCGACGGCGAGACCGTGAAGGAACGCCAGGCGAAACAGGGAGGCCTTGCCGGAGACGGTGGTCTTTTCGGAGATTATTTTTACAAGGGGAGAAGCCACGGCACGGAGGATGGATATTCCGGACCAGATGGCGGGAAGCCTTTTGACAGTCTGGGATATGCGAAGAAGCAGACTCGGAAGAAGTTCTCCAACGAGGGCCTGGAGGCCGGCGATAAAGTGCGCCACCCGAAATTCGGAGAAGGAATGCTGATTGAGGATTCGGGAAAAATCCTTACCATCGCCTTTGATTCCGTGGGAATTAAGAAAATCGGCAAGGGTTTTGTAAATATTGAGAAGGTAGATTAATGGAAGATATCAGAAAGAGAATCGATGAGCTGACGGCGCAGCTGAACGAGGCCTCCCGGGTCTATTATGACGACGCCAGCGAGATTATGACCAATTACGAATACGATGAGCTGTACGACGAATTGCTGCGGCTGGAGGCGGAGAGCGGTTACGTTCCCGAGGACAGTCCGTCTCAGAACGTGGGTTATACGGTGCAGTCGGAACTGCCGAAGGAGCGTCACGCTCGGCGGATGCTGAGTTTGGATAAAACCAAGGATCGGGAGGCGTTGCGTTCCTGGCTGGGCGACAGGGAGGCGCTGCTGTCCTGGAAGCTGGATGGTCTGACGGTGGTGCTGACCTATGAAGAAGGAAAGCTGGCCAAGGCGGTGACCCGGGGAAACGGCGATGTGGGCGAGGTGATTACCCCTAACGCCCGGGTATTCCGGAACGTGCCCCGCGCCATTCCCCATCGGGGACATACGGTGGTACGAGGAGAAGCGGTGATTCGCTACGAGGATTTTGAGAAAATCAACGCGGCCATCGACGATGCGGATGCGAAATACAAGAACCCGCGGAACCTGTGCAGCGGCAGTGTGCGCCAGCTGGACAGCCGGATTACGGCGGAGCGAAACGTGAACTTCTACGCCTTTACCTTGAGTGAGGCGCCGGAGGTGGACTTCGAGAACAGCCGGGAAGTCCAGATGAAATGGATGGCGGAGCAGGGGTTCGACGTGGGGGAATACCGGAAGGTGGACCGAGAGAATCTTCTGGCGGCCATCGATGAATTTGAAACGCGGATTCCCACCTTTGAGATTCCGTCGGACGGACTGGTTCTGACCCTGGAGGATTTGGCATATTCCGCTTCCTTGGGAACCACAGCGAAGTTCCCGAAGGATGCCATGGCCTTTAAATGGCGGGATCAGCAGGCGGAAACGGTGCTTCGGGAAATCGAGTGGAGCCCGTCTCGTACGGGACTGCTGAATCCGGTGGCAATTTTCGATCCGGTGGAGCTGGAGGGAACCACGGTTCGCCGGGCATCGGTGCACAATATAAATATAATGGAAGATTTGAAGCTGGGCATCGGAGACCGAATTACGGTGTACAAAGCCAATATGATCATTCCGCAGATTAGCGGGAACCTCACCAAGAGCGGCAGCTTCCACATTCCGGAGACCTGTCCGGTATGCGGCGGAGAAGCGCGGGTGCAGTCGGACGGCGGCACCAAAGTGCTGACCTGCACCAATCCGGACTGCTTGGCGAAGCAGGTAAAAAGATTTTCTCTCTTCGTCTCCCGGGATGCCATGAATATCGAGGGGCTTTCCGAGCAGACTTTACTGAAGCTGATCGGCATGGGATGCATTCGGTCCTTCCCGGACATCTTTGAACTGGAAACGTACCGGGAAGAAATCGTGGAAATGGACGGTTTTGGAGAGAAGTCCTGCAGAAATCTGCTGGACTCTATCGAAGCTGCGAGAAGCACCACGCCGGCTCGGGTGCTGACGGCCCTGGGAATTCCGGGGGTAGGTGTCACCATGGCGAATCAGATTGCCCGTGCCTGTCGAAATCGGTGGCAGACCATTCAGGCGTTGACGGAAGAGGAACTGCTGGACATCGACGGCGTGGGAAGCGTGATGTCGAAGGATTTTGCCGGCTTCTTCCGGGAAACGAAGAATGAGGAAATGGTGAATCGACTGATTGCCAAGCTGCATCTGGACGAATCCTACGAGGAGCAAGGTACCGGACTGGCGGGAAAGGTGTTCGTCATTACCGGTTCCCTCAATCACTTCGGCAACCGAAAGGAACTGAAGGCGGCCATTGAGGCAGAGGGCGGAAAGGTGGCCGGAAGCGTCAGCGGCAGCACGGATTACCTGATTACCAACAATCCGGAATCCGGCTCATCCAAGAATCGGGCGGCGCGGGAGCTGGGCGTGTCGATTATCACGGAGGAGGACATCTTGGGGATGATCGGACAAAGTGAAGCGTAACGAAATTGTTTTTATAAAATATTTTTACATACTATACGGAAAGGGGGAGGAACTATGGATAATTCGATTCAGGATATGGACGAAACTTTTGAATATTCGGAAGAGAAGATTTTCAACCTCCTGGAGGAGAAAAAGTATTTCCAGTGTCGGGATGAACTGCTGAATTTCAATGCGGTGGATATCGCGGAGATGCTGGAAGACGTCATGCGGGAATACGACATGCAGAAAGCGGTGGTGCTGTTCCGGACTTTGCCGAAGGACGTATCCGTTGAGGTGTTCCCGAACATGGATGTGGACAATCAGGTGGAAATCATTAATATCATCACGGATCCGGAAATTCAGTACATTCTGGACGAGCTGGATTTCGACGATATGATTGATGTGCTGGAGGAGCTTCCGGCGAACCTGGTGGACAAAATCCTGGAGAAAACGCCGAAGAATGAGCGGCGGCAGATCAACACCTTCCTGCGGTACAAGGAGAACAGCGCCGGCTCCCTGATGACGCCGGACTACATCGAGCTGCGGAAGGATATGACGGCCAAGGAGGCACTGGCTCATATCAAGGAAGTGGGCATGGATTCGGAGACGATTTACACGGCCTACGTGCTTTCCGGGGGGAGAAAGCTGATTGGCATCGTGTCTCTTCGGTCGCTGGTAATCGCACCGGATCACGAGAAGGTGTCGGAGCTCATGCATGAAGACATTATTCTGGCTCACGTGGACGACGACCAGGAAGAGGTATCGGACCTGTTCAAGCGGTACGGTTTTCTGGCGCTGCCGGTGGTGGATAACGAGGGCCGTCTGGTGGGCATCATCACCGTCGACGATATTCTGGACGTCATCGAAGAGGAGATGACGGAGGATATCGAGCGTATGGGCGGTGTCATCGATTCCACCGACAAGGAATATCTGGACATGCCGGTCATGGACCACGTCAAGGCGGAGCTGCCGTGGCTGCTCCTGCTGATGTGTTCCTACTTCATCACCGGCGGGCTGATTGCCCGGTTCGAGGATGCCCTGTCCTCTGTGGTGGCGCTGGTGGTATACATGCCGATGCTGATGGGCACCGGCGGAAACTCCGGAACCCAGACCACTACTCTGGTGGTGCGGGGAATGTCCACCGGCGAAATCGAGATGGGAGACGCCCTAAAAGTGTTCTGGAAGGAGTTCCGAGTGAGCATCGTGATCGGTATCTGCGTCAGTGCGGTGAACTTCGTGCGGATTATTTTGCTGGACCACAACGGCACGCTGGTGGCGCTGACGGTGTGCGTCTCCATGCTGCTGATCGTCATCATTGCCAAGTGCTTCGGCGGGCTGCTTCCGATGGGGGCAAAAAAAATCGGCATCGACCCGGCATTGATGTCCGGACCGATGATGGCATCCCTGACGGATATGGTATCGTTGGGCACGTATTTCATCATGGCAAAATATTTTCTGAATTTATAGCTATGGACAATCTATTGCTACATGAATATAATGAATCTATGTTTGCACAAGCAAGAACAGGAGGAAGTTGTGAGTAACAGAAATTATGATGAGCTGAAAGAAACAGCTCGCAAGATTCGTGTGGATGTCATTCGCGCAATCCACGAAGCCGGTTCGGGCCACCCGGGTGGTTCCCTGTCCGCAACGGACATTCTTACGGCGCTTTATTTCGATACCATGAATATCAATCCGGAGAATCCGAAGATGGAAGGCCGGGATAAGTTCGTGCTGTCCAAGGGACACGCAGTACCGGCGCTCTATGCGACTCTGGCAGAGAGAGGATTCTACGATGTGGAAGAGATGATGACCCTGAGAAAAATCGGAAGTCACTTCCAGGGACATCCGAATATGCATAAAGTTCCGGGACTGGAGATGTCCACCGGTTCTCTGGGACAGGGTTTCTCCGTTGCGGTTGGTATGGCGACGGCCGGAAAGATGGACGGAAATCCGGGCAGAGTGTATGCTCTGTGCGGAGACGGCGAACTGCAGGAAGGCATTATCTGGGAAGCGGCGCTGTCCGCAGCGCATCGGAACCTGGACAATCTGGTGCTGATTGTGGACTGGAACGGTCTGCAGATTGACGGAAAGGTGGATGACGTAAAGAAGGTAACTCCGCTGAGCGGAAAGTTCCAGACCTTCGGATGGCACGTGATTAACGTGGACGGACACAGCTTCCCGGAAATTTTGGCGGCGCTGGATGAAGCCAAGACGGTAAAGGGACAGCCGACGGCAATCATCGCCAAGACCCATAAGGGCCACGGCGTATCCTTCATGGAAGATCAGGCCGGATGGCACGGCAAGGCGCCGAACGACGAGCAGTTCCGGCAGGCAATGGAAGAACTGGGAGGTGTACAGTAATGGCAGATGTAAAGAAGATTGCAACCAGAGAAGCGTATGGTGAATTTCTGGTGGAAGAGGGTGCCAAGAGACCGAACCTGGTGGTAATGGATGCGGACCTTTCCGGTTCCACAAAGACAAAGAATTTCGCAAAAGCATATCCGGAACGTTTCGTAAACTGCGGTATTTCGGAGCAGGACCTCTATGCGGAGGCCACCGGAATCGCATTGTCCGGTCACGTGGTATGTGCCAGCACCTTTGCTATGTTCGCTGCCGGAAGAGCCTATGAAATCATTCGAAACTCCATCGGATATACCGGTGCAAACGTAAAAATCTGCGCGACCCATGCGGGAATTACCGTCGGTGAAGACGGTGCCAGCCACCAGACTTTTGAAGATCTGTCCCTGATGAGAGAGATTCCGGGCATGACCGTACTGTGTCCGGCAGATGCTGTCAGCGCGCGCAAGCTGCTGGAAGCGGCCGTGGATTTCGACGGTCCGGCATACATCCGTTTGGGAAGATCCGGCGTTCCGGTGCTGTATTCCGATGAGCAGGCAGAGAAGATTCAGATTGGAAAAGCGACTCAGCTGAGAGAGGGCTCCGACGTGACCGTTATCGCAACCGGCATTCTGGTAGCCGATGCGATGGCCGCTGCAGAAACTCTGGCAGAAGAGGGTATCTCTGCATGCGTTCTGGATATGCACACCATCAAGCCAATCGATGCAGAGGCAATTATCAAGGCAGCACAGGAAACCGGTGCTATCGTAACGGCAGAGGAGCATTCCGTTATCGGCGGCCTGGGCAGTGCCGTGGCAGAAGTGGTCGTGCAGAACGCACCGTGCCGAATCGAGATGGTAGGTCAGAAGGATACCTTCGGCGAATCCGGAAAGCCGGCAGAGCTGCTGGAGAAATACGGCATGACCGCAAGCGACATTGTAGATGCAGTAAAAAAAGTTTTGAAATAGCAAAGATTCCCGTTGACAAATAAAATTTTGTGAAACGGTTAATAAAATAACTGATAGATTTCCAATAGATAACAAAAAAAGTATTAAAAATTTGCATAGAATCAAAAAAAGCTTTTAAAAGTGTTTACAATGTGAAGCTATGGTGATAGAATCACAGAGTAGGATTAGACCATGGTCTGGCTATAGTCTAATTACAGCCTGTGTCCCATCGAATTTGAGATATTTTTATTCAATGGGTGTGGGAATAACCAAGGCTTTGTCAGGTTCAAGACAAAGGAGCCTGATGTAAATTATTCATCATTTATCGTTATTTCTTTAGGAGGTAAAAGTAAAATGGAAACTGCAAAAAAAGGTAAGCCATTTGGGTTTTATGTCTGCGCACTCGGTTTCACATTCGAGCGTATGGCATTCTACACTGTAAAGTATCTGCTGGCCATTTGGATTGCGACTAAGGCAACATCCGGTGGTCTCGGATTTGACGATGCGAAGGGTGCGGCTATCTCCGCTTCTTTCGTAGCATGGACCTACATCACACCGATCATCGGTGGATATCTCGCTGACCACTTCATCAGCCCAAGACTGTGCGTACAGATTGGTATGCTGCTGATGGGTGTTGGCTACATCATTGCCGGAATGGCAACAGATCTGAAGATGGTATGGGTAATGATCGTTCTCGTTGCTGTTGGTACCGGTTTCTTCAAGGGAAACCTGTCCGGCGTTAACGGACTTCTGTTCTCCGATCAGGAAGAACTGGACGAAGCATTCTCCATTCAGTATTCTTTCGTTAACATCGGTTCCTTCATCGGAACTACTTTCATCGCCGTTCTGGCTACCAGCGGAAAGATGAGCTTCACCGGCGTATTCACACTGTGCGGTGCGTTGCTGATCATCGACCTGATTTGGTTCACCATCGGTGGAAAGAAGGCTCTGGGCGAAGCCGGCAAGACTCCGTTCAAGAAGGATGCCCGTGAATTCGTATCCGAAGAGAAGAGAGCTGCTGCAGCTGCTCCGCTCACAACCGGAGACAAGAAGAAGGTTGTTGCTGTTATCCTGCTGACCCTGCTGTCTTCAGTATTCTGGATGCTGTGGTACATGGCTTACATGCCAGCATACTACAGATTCGGTTATGGTGATGGAGATGCCTTCCTGAACAAGGCTAACTGGTACATCGGAAGCTTCCAGATTCCTACATCCTGGTTCGACTCCGTAAACGCTCTGGTTTGCATCATCCTGGGACCGGTTCTGGCTATGGTATGGCGTAAGCTGTCCCAGAGACCGCAGGGCGACATGTCCATGTTCAGAAAGACCGCTCTGGGCTGCATCCTGCTGGGTGTTTCTTACCTGGTAATGGTAGTTGCGAACAACATCGCCGGTGACAACGGTCAGTGCTCCGTAATGTGGCTGGCTCTGGTATGCTTGCTGATGTCTGTAGGTGAGATGGTATTCTCCCCTCTGGGTAACTCCTTCATCTCCAAGTTCGCTCCGGCTAAACTGCTGGGTCTGCTGCTTGGTGTATGGCCAATCGCCGTATTCCTGGCTCAGCAGCTGTATCCAAGACTGTATGCTTTCCTGAACACCATGGACTTCACCAAGGGTTACGGCGGCTGCGCAGTTGTAGTAATCGTATTCGGTGCAATCCTGTGGGGATTCTCCAACAAGCTGGAATCCTGGGGTACTTCGGAAGAGTAATCTGTACTACAGAAACAGGTTTATGATTTTTAATTAAGGTAGAATGATGAATTATTGGAAGGTGTTACGTGCTTGCATGTAGCACCTTCTTTTGTTGCTTGAAAAGCAAAGAACTAAAAAACGGGGCTGTCGCATTAAAATAATGCGGCAGTCCCTTTTTCTTACACTTTTTTTGAGGCGGTGCTGATGCAGTTCTTGATGAAACCATTGGAAACAACGGCTTTTATCAAAAAATAAAAACCTCCGCCCCTATTGGAAAGCGGAGGTTCATGGTAAAATATCAATATGAAATCAGAAAATATTTTACGTCAAAATTATACGTTGTTTTCACGCCCATATCAACTAAAACTTCCTATCGAAATCGGACGAATTATTCCCGAGGACGACTGCGTGAGACTCCTAGGTCATTTTGTGGAGGAACTGGATCTGAGCGATCTGTATTCGACCTATTCCAAAGTAAAGGAAAATCAAGTGAGCCCGCGACAGATGTTGAAGATTATGTTGTATGCTTACCATGAAAGAAATTATTCCTCTCGCGGAATTGAAAAAGCTTGTAATAGAGATATTAATTACATGTACTTGCTCGAAGGACGATCCGCACCAGACCATGCTACCATCGCTAGATTTCGTTCGATTCATTTCAGCCCGGTCGCAGAGAAATATCTTTCTTTGACTGTAAATTATCTCATGGAACTTGGAGAAATTGGCGGAAACGAAATATTCATAGACGGGACCAAGATTGAAGCAAATGCCAACAAATATACTTTTGTATGGAAGAAATCCGTAACAAAGAATCAGGCAAGACTGCTAGATAAGATTGCTCTTCTAGTTCAGGAATGTGTCAAAACTTATGACCTCAAAGAGATATGGCATGGAGAAGTTAAAGAAAAGCATCTCGGCAAAATTCTTAAGAAACTTTATAGAATTAAGGATGAGGAAGGAGTTGAATTTGTACATGGTGCAGGACATCGTAAAACACAACTTCAAAAGCACATTGAACTTATGGAAGAGTATACTGCACGGCTTCAGGAGTATTCTAAAAAACTTCGTATACTTGGCAGTCGCAATAGTTATTCCAAAACCGACCACGATGCGACTTTCATGCGTATGAAGGAAGATTCGATGATGAATGGGCAATTGAAGCCTGCATACAATCTGCAACTAGGTGTAGATTCTGGATATATTTCCTGGCTTACGTTATCTCCAAGGCCTACCGATACGATGACTTTAATTCCTTTTCTGAGAGGGATGGAAACTTCTCTTCATCACAAATATCCGGTAGTAGTTGCTGATGCAGGATACGAAAGCGAAGAGAATTATAGCTTCCTGGAAAATCATGGAATTGTTGCGATGATTAAGCCTTCGAATTACGAAATATCCAAACGAAAAAAGTATCAGACAGATATTAGTCGCAAAGAGAATATGATGTACAATCCGGACGGAGATTTCTACATATGCAAACGAGGTTGCCGATTGTACGCTTGTGGAAATCAAAATAGAAAAACTAGTACCGGATATATCCGAAAAGAAACAGTATACCGTTGCTATGAATGTAATCAGTGCCCACATAAATCGGAATGTATAAAGGGAAGAAACTGGAAAATCCCAGAAGAGAAACGTTACAAAACGTTGACCGTTTCAAGGAAATTTGAAAGGCAAAGAAGAGAATGTCTCGACCGGATAACGAGCGAAAAAGGTGTCCAGCTCCGAGTTAATCGAAGCATTCAAGCGGAGGGCGCATTTGCTCTATGGAAAGAGGATCAAAAGTTCAGACAATTCCTGTGTCGAGGACAAGCGAATGTATATGCTGAAAGCGTGCTTATGGCGATAGCTCAAAACATAGAAAATCTTCATAGACACATACAAAAAAGGCAGCTCGGACAGCATTTGTACGAAGTTTAAGCAGATAGTGTAGAACAGTTCTTTTGTTGTGCTCAAAAATGAAAGAAACAGGCAAACAATAGCTGAATGATAAATTCGGTTATTGCCGGCCTGTTTCTTTTGCATTTGGAGCTGTCTTATTTGTTGTTAATGCGACAGCCCCCTTTTGCTTTTTGGTGGGGAGCAGAAGGAAACGGCGATGCCGTTTCCAACATCTAAGTGCGGCCGGCCCGGGGAAGGTCGGTTCGTGCCTGGGGGCGTGGTGCTCGTCGACGAAAGAACAAGGATTTGCGGGGAGAGAAGCACCACGCCGGACCGGAGAAACTCGCGTTTGAGCCTGGGGGCGTGGTGCTCGTCGACGAAGGGACAAGGGTTTGCGGGGAGAGAAGCACCACGCCGAGCCGGAGGAACTCGCGTTTGGGCCTGAGGGCGTGGTGCCCGTCGACGAAGGGACAAGGGTTTGCGGGGAGAGAAGCACCACGCCGGACCGGAGAAACTCGCGTTTGAGCCTGGG
>OLOM01001635.1_pt1 | contig 14748 bp, 13 predicted proteins | sample 1672531 | NCBI WGS metagenome assembly OLOM01 (sample SAMEA3136696, study PRJEB25190) | human gut metagenome | reverse complement strand
AGGCGGCGGCTGCGACCGAGGCCGTGGCGACAACCCAGGCCGCCGCAACCGATGATGCGAGCCTGCCGGCCCACACGGTCCTTGACGAGGGGCGCAGGACGGCAAGCGGCGATGGCCGCATGAGCTTCTCGGCGGTGGGTGACAACCTCATGAACGAGAACCTCCTCGAGCTCGCTGATGGCTGGGGTGGCTCTGCTGGCGACGGCGCCTATGACTTCTCGCCCTTCTACAGCGAGGTGGCGCCCGTCATCCAGGGGTCCTATGACGTCTCGCTCATCAACCAGGAGACGACGCTCGGCGGCAACGACGAGTTCGACTACGTGGGATATCCCAGCTACAACACGCCCGACTCGCTTGCGGACGCCGTGGTCTCGGCCGGCTGGCGCATCGTGAACACGAACACGAACCACACCTACGACACCTGGACGAAGTCCATCGAGCACTCCCAGGGCGTGTGGGCCGCAAAGACGGGCCTCGTCACGATCGGCTCGTACGACTCGGATGCCGATCGCCAGACGGTGCGGCTTGTGGAGTGCAACGGCATCAGGCTCGCGGCGCTCTCGTACTGCTACGGCCAGAACGGCTACGAGCAGGACGACCTGCCCAACGACTACTTTGCCGTGCCCTATGACGAGGCCAAGATGCGCGAGGACGTGGCGCGCGCCCGCGAGGTGGCCGACGTCGTGCTCGTCTACATGCACTGGGGCGACGAGTACACGAACGAGCCGAGCGACGAGCAGAAGGCGATCGCGAAGGTGTGCGCCGACATCGGCGTGGACGTGGTGGTGGGCAGCCATGCACACGTGATCCAGCCGGTGGAGTGGGTGGAGCGCGAGGGTGGCGGCAAGATGCTATGCGCGTATGGCCTGGGCGATTTTGTGTCCGGCTACCGCAACAGCCCCAACTGCATCCTGAGCGGCATGCTGAGCTGCGACTTCGTGCGCGTGGGCGATGACGCTGCCGGCGGTGACAACGTGGGGCCGGGCGGCATCGCCGTGGAGAACGTCACGTGGCACCCGCTCGTGGAGCACATGGTGGGCGACACCGACGTCGTGCGCTTCGTGAAGGGCTATTCGGCCGCCGATGCCGAGGCAAACGAGCTACTCTCGACCGTGGGCGATCCCACGACCTGGCCGCTCGAGAAGACCCGCGAGGTCATCGGCGGCGTCGTGACCATTGACGCCTAGATCTCCCGGTGACATTTGGGGGAGGGGCCAAGCTGTCACCGTTTTCGGCAAACTCCGCCCCGACGGAGTCGGGAGGCTCATTTGACCGTGCCATGCACGTGGTTGTAGACAAAACGCCCGCCTCGCGTGGGCGAGACGGGCGTCCGGGGTGCTATGTGGCGGGGTCTAGGCGTCGCGCTTCTGGCACATGAGCAGGTGATCGGCGACCATGACGGTCTCGCCCTTCTGGTTGAGCACCTCGAGGTGCTCGGTCACGATGCCCATGTTGGCGCGCTTCTTGTGGTCCTTCTTGTCGGAGATGGTCACGACGGTGTGGATCGTGTCGCCGATGAAGACGGGCTTGATGAAGCGCAGGTGGTCGTAGCCGTACGAGAACGCAACCGGGTTGATGAACGACGCCGTGAGGCCAACGCCCACGCTGAACGTGAGCGTGCCGTGTGCGATGCGCTGGCCAAACTCGGTGTTCTTGCAGAACTCGGCGTCGATGTGGTGGGGGAAGAAGTCACCCGTCTGGCCGGCGTGGATCACGATATCGGCCTCGGTGATGGTCTTGGCGCCCGTCGTGCGGCTGTCGCCGAGCTGGTAGTCCTCAAAGTAGCAGGCCTTCTCGTCCATGGTGTTTCCTTTCGTCCTGGGTGCCGCGGCACCCGGCTTCCTAATCGTGCGTCGTCGCTAGGCGACGTACTTGTCGTTGTCCTGTCCTACGGTTGGTGCGGCTGGACCGCCCCGGGGACGCTTTCCGTCGATGATGATGGGGCAGCACGTGGTCTCGAGCGTCGTGCCGTTGGGACGGCTGACCCGCTGCGTCATGCCGAGGTCTGCGAAGGCCTCCGTCGACATGAGCTTGTCCCAGGTGTAAACGTCGGCGCACCACACGTCTGCCGGCTCGAGGATGGAGAGCCAGTGGCCCGTGGTCTGGGTGGCGAGGTGATCGGCCACGATGGCCTTGATCTCGTCGCGCTTCGTGTGCCACGTCTCGGCGTCGTCGTAGGCGAGAAGTGCGTTGCAGCCGATAAGCTCCCCGAGTTTCGGCACGGGGATCATCGCGAGCGCCAGGTAGCCGTCTGCCGTGCCGTAGATGCCGTACGGCGCGTCGATGAAGGCGTTGGCGTTGTTGACTGCGCTGCGCTGCGGGGCCTTGTGACCGTCGTTGAGGTAGGTCGTGAACACCTCGAACTGCGCGTCGAGAAGCGAGCGCATGAGGTCAACCTCCACGTGGGCGCCCTCACCCGTGCGCTTGGCCCTGAGCACCCCCGCAAGGATGCCCTGGGCGAGATGCTGGCCTGCGAACAGGTCACCAATGGAAAGCCCCATGGGCGTGGGCGGTTGGTCGGCGTTGCCGTTGAGGTAGCAGATGCCGGAGAGCGCCTGTGCGAGAAGGTCCTGACCAGGCCTCTTGACCCAGGGGCCCTTGGTGCCATAGCCCGTGATTTGCCCGTAGACGATTGCGGGATTGAGCTTGCGGGCGGCCTCGTAGTCCACGCCCAAGCGCTCCGCGACGCCCGGCCTGTAATTCGTGACCATTACGTCTGCCTCGCGAACGAGGCGCTCGAGCGTCGGGCGACTTGCGGGGTCCTTGAGATCGAGCGCCACGCTCTGCTTGTTGCGGTTGATGGCGTGGAACAGCGAGCTGTCGCTATCGATGACGCAATTGGAGATGTAGAGCGTGCGACAGATGTCGCCCGTGCCCGGGCGCTCGACCTTGATGACGCGGGCGCCAAGGTCGGCAAGTCTGAGCGTCGCGGACGGCGCGGAGAGGAACTGGCTCAGGTCGAGCACGGTGATTCCCTCGAGTGGCCTCATGGCTACTCACCCTCTTCCTGGTCCAGGTGGAACTCTTCGATGATTCGCCGCGTGTCCTCTCCAAGGCGCGGGGCGCTCTTCGAGGGGCCAAAGTCCTCACCGGCAAACGTGATGGGGCAGCGCGTGGTGAAGACGTGCTCCCCCTCGACGCGGCTGACATCCTGGATGAAGTCGAGGGCCTTGAACGCGTCGGAGGCCATGAGCTTCTCCCAGGTGTAGACATCCGAGCACCAATAGTCGTGTGCCTGGAGTGCCTCGAGCCAGTGGGCGGTCGTCTCGTGGACGAGCGTGCGCTGGATGGCACGCTTGATCTCGTCGCGGCGCGTGAACCACTCCTGCTGGTCCGTGTAGGCCTCAACCTCTGCCGACCCGATGATCTTGCCCAGCTCGGGGACGGATCCCATGGCGAGTGCGATGTAGCCATCGGACGTCTCGTAAATGCCGTAGGGGGCGGCCAGGTAGGCATGTGCGTTGTTGAACTCGCTGCGCCGGGGTGCCTTGTGCCCGTCGTTCAGGTAAGTCGTGATGACCTCGAACTGCAGGTCGAGAACGGATGCGAGCAGGCTTACCTCGACATGGCCGCCCTCGCCGGTGGACTCGCGCCGAATGAGGCATGAGAGAATGCCCTCCGCGGCGTGGACGCCGGTGTAGGAGTCTGCGAGCGACAGCGCAAACGGCATGGGGGGCTGGTCGGCGTTGCCGTTGAGCCAGGCGAGCCCGGAGAGGGACTGCACGAGAAGGTCCTGCCCCGGCTTCCTGGCCCAGGGACTCGTGGCGCCATATCCCGAGATGCTCGCATAGACGAGGCGCGGGTTGAGCTCGTGCGCTTCCTCGTAGCTCAGGCCCATCTTGGCCATGACGCCCGGACGGAAGCTCTCGATGAGCACGTCTGCCTGGGCGATGAGGCGCTTGGCCATCGCGAGGCCCTCGGGGCTCTTCGTGTTGAGCTCGATGCTCTCCTTGTTGCGGTTGATCGTGTGAAAGTTCAGGCCGTCGCCGTCTGCGATGCAGCCCTCGAGCACAAGGTGGCGCGAGCCGTCTCCCGTGCCGGGTCGCTCGATCTTGATGACGCGGGCGCCAAGGTCGGCAAGGCGCAGGGCCGCGGAGGGCCCTGCGAGGTACTGGCAGAAATCGAGGACGAGAATTCCCTCAAGTGGCTTCATCTGGATCACCTAGGCCTTCGCGTGCGAGGTCACGAAGATCTCGTCGAGCTTGTCGAGCGCCTGCGTGGCTGTGAGCTTGCCCTGAACGAACTCGTGCAGCACGAGGCCGGCGTTGTCCTGGAAGTAGAGGTAGCCGCTATAGCGCGGGCGCAGGTAGGCGGCGTCGAGCGAATCGAGTGTGTCCCTGAAGAAATCAAGCGTCGTGCGGTTGCACTCATCGTCGAGCCAGGCGGCGCGGTGCCCCGGCTGGCCACCGTTGTCCGTGTAGAGCGTCGACTGCACCTCGGGGGAGAGCGCGTAGCGCACGAAGTCGATGGCCTCTTCCACGTGCTTCGTCCCCGACGAGACGGCGAGGCCCGTTCCGCCGAGGACGCCTTGCAGGATGCCGCCGTGGTAGAGGGGAACGTTCGTCGCCTTCAGGCGATGGGCCGCATAGCCTCGACGTGAGTAGTTGACGTAGCCATAGACCCAGGGGCAGTAGGCGGCGGTGTCGCTTTTGGCGAGCTCCTCGTGCACGTCAATCGTGTTGAGCGAGAAGACCTTGGCCGGGCAGAGGCTGGCGAGCTCGCGCATGTCCTCGAGCACGGCCAGGCCATGCTCGAGGTCCACGACGTGCCCCTCGTTGGTCGGGTCGAACAGGCCGGCGTCTGCGGTGGCGCACATGCCGTAGAAGTCCATGAGCAGATAGGTGGGCGTGGCGGCGTAGATGACCTTGCCTTGCTTGGCGAGCTCGAGGACCTCATCGAACGTCTTGGGCAGATCCTCGGTGTCGATCTTGTCCGGGCGCGAGAGGGCGACGGGCGAGGCCGCATCGATGGGAAGCGCGCTCTGGAAGCCGTCGAAGTTATAGCTCTCGAACGACTTTCCCACTGAGTTCTCGCGCTGATTTGCGAGGAACTCGGCCGGCAGGTACTCGTTGAGCGGAAGCAGTACGTTGTGCTTGGCCGCAAAGCCCGCCCAGGGGTGGTCGATGACGAGGAAGTCATAGGTGCCGGCGAGCTCCTGGATGGGCTTGCTCTCAAATTCGGAGAGTGAGCGCTTCTCCCAGACGACGTCCGTCTCGGGGTGCAGCTCTGCGTAGCGCTGCGTGACCCCGACGATCGAGGTGAAGCCTCGGCTGTGGTTCCAGGTGATGCCTCTCAGCGTGGTAGCCATATACATGCTCCTTATGGCGGTTCGTCTCTCGGGCGGCCCATGTGCGCATGGGCCGTGCTTGAGTGCCTGTTGGGTGGCTTAAAGTCTAATTGGTAGTACCACGCATGTCTAGTTCGGCATTGTAAACACTGGATTGGTAGTATCAAATATCGCGTTCATCCCGAGATATCGACCGTTCAGCCGTCTATTCAGCCTGAAATACAACGTTTATGTTGCCAAGTCTAACTTTCGTGACAATGATTGGTGCTACCAGAAGCGAACACGGCATCCGCGGGCCACGTCGCTTCAGTGATTCCGCAGCATCACATCAGACACAAGACAAAGACAAGGAGCCAAGAGATGGCAGCAGCATTTGGAGTGCTCTTGCTCGCGACCCTGTTCCAGGGCAGCTTTGGCATTTGCTTCAAAAAGTACCAACCGTTCTCCTGGGAGGCCTTCTGGGCACTCTTCTCGATCATCGGCGTTCTTCTCATGCCCCACATCTGGGCGTTCATCGGCATCGGTGGGGACTACTTCTCCTACCTTGCCCAGACCCCGGCGCCCATGCTCATCGGCGGCGCACTGGCCGGCTTCTTCTGGGGCATCAGCTCCATCTGGTACAGCCGAGCCATTGACTACATCGGCGTCTCTCTCGTGACCGGCATCAACCTTGGCCTGTCGAACCTTCTTGGCAGCCTCGTTCCCATGGCCATCCTGGGCACCTGGCCTTCCCCGAGCGTTCTCGCCCTCATCCTCGTGGGCCAGGCCGTGCTTCTCGTGGGTGTCGTCATCCTGTCCAAGGCTGGCTTCATGAAGCGCGCCGAGCAGGGCGAGGGGGAGCAGTCCGGTGAGGGCGGCGGCAAGAAGTCGCTGTTCATGGTTGGCTTCATCATGGCGCTCGCCTCTGGTGCCGGCTCCGCTGCCATCAACATCGGCGCCACGGCCTCCGGCACGCCCGTCAACATCGCGGTTGCCGCCGGCGTCGATCCCATGTACGCCTCGCTTCTCCAGTGGACCGTCGTGTTCGCGGGCGGCTTCGTGGCCAACTTCTTCTATGCGCTCTACAAGCTTATCAAGAACCACACGTTCTCCGACTACACCAAGCCCGGCTGCGCCAAGGCCTATGGAAAGGTCCTGCTGACCTCCTTCGTGTGGTTCGCGGCGCTCGGCGTCTACGGCTTTGCCACCTCCATGCTCGGTGACCTTGGCCCGGCGGTTGGCTGGGTCATGTTCAACGGCCTCGCCCTCATCGTCGCCAACGCCTGGGGCTTCAAGGACGGCGAGTGGAAGGGCTTCATCAAGCCGCGCAATGTCGCCCTCGTCGGCAACCTCGTGATCATCATCGCGCTGGTCATCCTCGGCGTCACGAACGTGATGTAGCCCGTTCCCCGTGCGGGTTGCACCCCTCGGCCCGCACGGGCGCCGCCTAGCGGCGTTAAGGTCATACCTTTCTTCTCGCACAACGCACGTCATGCAGCAAGTTCCTACCGGATACCGGGGCGACGCCTCGCCCATAACTCAAAGGAGCAACACCATGGCAGTCGACAACGTCTCTTCTATCGATGAGCTCACCTATTGTCCCGAGATGCCCGAGAAGCCGCGCAACATCGTGAGCATTGGCACGGGCGGCATCGTCCAGGGCTCCCACTACCCGGCCTACAAGCTCGCGGGCTTCCCCGTGAAGGCCTGCTACGACCTCAACCATGACACGGCCGTCAAGGTTGCCGAGGAGTGGGGCGTCCCGCACGTGGCCGAGACGGTCGCCGAGCTCGTTGAGTACGGCAAACAGTACGACGCCGTGTTCGACATTGCCGTTCCCGCCAACGCCATTCCCGAGATTCTCGTCCAGCTGCCGGACAACGCCGGCGTGCTCATCCAGAAGCCCATGGGCGAGAGCATCGAGCAGGCCCGCAAGATCCTCTCGATCTGCCACGAGAAGAACCTCACGGCGGGCATTAACTTCCAGCTGCGCCAGGCCCCGTACATGATTGCCGTCCGCGACCTCATCAAGCGTGGCGTAATCGGCGAGGTCGTTGACATCGACCACCGCCTCGTGGACGAGCAGCCCTGGAACCTGTGGCCCTTCCTGTTCCCGAAGGACCGCGTGGAGATCAACTACCACTCCATCCACTACATCGATAACATCCGCAGCCTCGTCGGCGATCCCAAGGCCGTCTACTGCAAGACGATGCAGCACCCCAAGATGCGCGAGCTCGCCCAGACCCGTACCTCGATCATCATGGACTACGGCGATGACCTGCGCGTGAACCTGCACATCAACTTCAACCACAACTACGCCAAGAAGTATCAGGAGTCCATCCTCAAGATCGAGGGCCTCAAGGGCGCCATTCGCGTCAAGCTCGGCCTCATGTACGACTATCCCGAGGGCGAGCCCGACCGCGTCGAGTACATCACGTTCGACGAGGGCGAGTGGAAGGAGCTTCCGGTCCGCGGCAGCTGGTTCAATGAGGCATTCATCGGCACCATGGGCGGTCTGATGAAGAAGATCGACGACCCGAACTACGAGTACATGAACTCCGTCGAGGATGCCTTCCACACCATGTGCGTCGTCGAGGCCTGCTACAAGAGCAGCGCCGAGGGCGGCACCCCCGTTGACTACTCCGAGAAGTAGTCGCCAAAGCAGTCCCACCCTCGGGATGGGGCGGCGCGACTTTGGGGGCCGCGCCGCCCATGCAAGCCCGAGTCCCATCTACCCGCAAGCAAGTGCCAGCGAAGGAGCCCCATCGTCATGATGAACATCATCGACACCCACGTGCACGTCTGGGATTTGGACAACTACCGCCTGCCGTGGCTTGACGGCGAGGGCCCCACGCTCAAGCGCACCTGGTCGGTTTCCGACTACGCTGTCTGCCAGGACGAGTCGCACGGCTACCACGTCGAACAGGCCGTCTACATCGAGGTCGACATGGCCCACGACGAGCGCGAGCGGGAGAACGAGCTCGCCTGCAAGATGGTCTCCGACCCGTCGTGCATCTATAGCGCCGCCTGCATCTCGGGAAACCTCGATGAGCCCGGCTTTGACGAGTACATCGAGAGGTGGGTCGCTCACCCCCAGGTCCGCGGCCTGCGCCAGGTGCTCCACGTGCCCTCCGCGGCGCCCGGCACCTGCCTGAAGCCCGAATTCCTCGCCAACGTCCGCAAGCTTGGCGAGCTGGGCCTCGTGTTCGAGGGATGCGTTCGTTGCCCGGAGCTTGGCGACCTCGTCACCGTGGCCAAGGAGTGCCCTGACACCACGATCGTGCTCAACCACATGGGCATCGTTGACGCCGACATCATGGGCGCCGAGAGCCCTACGGCAGACGAGCGTGCCTACCAGGATGCGTGGAAGCGCAACATGGCGCAGATCGGGAAGCTGCCCAACGTCGTGTGTAAGGTCTCGGGCCTCAACCCCATGAAGCCATGGAGCACGGAGAGCTTGTCTCGCGCCGTCGATGTTGCACTTGACGCCTTCGATGCCGACAAGGTCATGTTCGCGAGCAACTTCCCGGTGCTGCACGTGGCCATGTCGCTCGACGAGTGGATCTGCCAGATGCTCAAGATGACCGAGTCCCTCGACGGACCCGCCCGCGAGGCCCTGTTTGCGGAGAACGCGCGTCGGGTCTACGGGCTCAAGTAGAGAAGAAGCCAGATCGTGCCACGGCCGAGGTCGTGGACGCAGAAGAAGGAGAGTCACTATGTCCAAGGTCATGCGTTTTGGTTCCGTCTCCCGCACCGACGGCGAGGAGGGCTACAAGAAGTACGCCACCTACCACGCGAACCCCTTTGAGGGCGTCAACGAGATGATCAAGGCCTGCAACCTGCAGAACTACTCGATCTACTACTACGACGGCCTGCTGTTCTCGTACTACGAGTACGTCGGCGACGACTACGAGGCCGACATGGCCAAGATGGCCGCCGACCCCAAGACCCAGGAGTGGTGGGCCGCGGTCGTTCCCTGCATGAAGCCGCTGACCGACGACGGCCCCTGGGTTGACATGAAGGAGGTCTACCACCTGGACTAGCATCGCTGCCAGGTGAGATCTACAGACGGAAGGGCGGGCGCCACTCCCCGGCGCCCGGTCTGGTCGGGGCGTCCGCACGGGCGCCCCGTTTTCAAGGAGGTAGGGATGGAAGGGCTGTACGTTGCGTCGATGGTTCCCTTCGATGAGGACGGGAAGATCAACGACGCCGTTGCGCGCGAGATGATTGAGACGAATCTCGCGGAAGGTGCCGCCGGCTTTTTTGTCGCGGGTTCCTCGGGCGAATGCTTCTTGCTCACGCCGGAGGAGCACTTGCACCTGTTCGAGCTGTTTGCCGAGTACAAGGACCGCTGCACGCTGTTCGCCCACGTGGGCTCATGTGGTACGGACGAGAGCGTGCGCTATGCCAAGGCTGCGGCCGACATGGGCTACGAGCGCATCGCCGCCACGCCGCCGATCTACTTCGGATACTCTTCGGCTGCCGTTGCCGGCTACTACGATGACATCGCGAGCGCGGTGGGTCACGGCGTCTACTACTACAACATCCCGATGAACACCAAGCGCACGCTCAACCTCTACGATGCGGATACCCGCGCGATGTTCGCATCGGGCTCCATTGCCGGCGTGAAGCATACGAATCTCGACCTGTACGAGATGGAGCGCCTGAGGGCCATCAACCCCGAGCTCAAGTGCTTTGGCGGCTTCGAGAATGAGATGGTGGCCTTCCTGGCCATGGGCTGCGACGGCTTCATTGGCTCCACGTTCAACTTCATGCTGCCGCACTATCTCAAGATCTACGAGGCGTTCAACGCTGGCCGCATCGAGGAGGCCCGCGAGCTTCAGGTCAAGGCCAACATCATCATGGAGGCCATCATGGGGGAGGGACTGTTCCCCTCGATCAAGCACATCCTTTCGGCCCGCGGTGTTGCCGCGGGCGAGATGCGCAGGCCCTTCCAGCCGCTGTCGCCCAAGGCTGCAGCCCACGTTGACTCGGTCGTTGCCGATAACCTCGTGAGGTAGGCTCGCCATCGACAACCGATTGCGTGTGAACGGGGTCGGCCTCCGCTGTGTGCGGGGTCGGCCCCGAGCGCTGCAAATCGGTCACTATCGGAGCATTTGGAAGCCTTATAGTGACCGATTTGCAGCTTTCGCGTATGCGGTGGCCGCGCTACTCGGTCGTGAGCTGGCTGATGGAGTTGGCAAAGAAGCCGTCGACGTTCGAGACGACGCGAGAGCGGTCGTCTTGGGCAAACGACTTCAGCACCTTTACGCGCCAGAGCACCGCGCTCTCCTTTGATGCCGGGGTAGAGAGGATCTGCAGTGCGCTTTCGTGACGCAGGACGATCATCGTCTGCATGAGCTTGTCATAGATGCCGTTGCCGCAGTGGGCGCCCACGTAGGTGTCGATCTCATCGATGAGGGAACTGAAGCGCTCGGCCGAGACTTTGTTCGTGTCGAGCGAGAAGAGCTGTTCGGCGTAGTCCTGGAGGGTGTCGACGACCTCGTCCGTGCGACGGTCGAAGCACGAGAGGTAAACGGTGCCCTCGATGAGCTTGCGGGCGTCATAGAGGTTCTCGTAGTCAGAGATTTCGCGGTGGTAGCTCCATAGGATGGTCTCCTTGGGGATCTGCGCGCTCTGCTCGGAGACGAAAGAGCCTCCTCCCGGGCGGATGTCGATGAGCCCGATGAGGGACAGCGCGCGCAGGGCCTCGCGGATGCGGCTGCGGGTGACGCCGAACATCTCGGCTAGGGAGCGCTCGTCTGGGAGACGCTCGCCGGGCTTGAGCTCACCAGAGGTGATCTGCTCGGCAAGCTGGTTCATGATCTGTTCGGTGAGGGTTTCTTTTTTGACGGGCTTGACTTCCATAGCGGCTCCAGTGACGCATCGGGATGGCTCGCACCTATGATAGTAAGTGGTAATACCAGTTTATCCCATGTTTTCCCAGCGTATGCGTGCGATGAGGGCTTTTTCGTACGGTGCGTTCGGTTTTGTCCAGAGGTGACATTTGGGGGAGGGGCCAAGCTGTCACCGTTTTCGGCAAACTCCGCTCGCCCCATCGTGCTAGCGTAGCGTGCGTCAAAGCCGCCGCCGCAGGGGAGGACCCATGCAAGAGCTCAGCCAGCGCACGTCGCAGTTCACGGACTCCGTGATTCGCCGCATGACGCGCGTGTCCATGAAGTATGACGCCATCAACCTGTCCCAGGGCTTCCCGGACTTCGACCCGCCCGCGGAGATCACCGACCGCCTCGCCGAGGTGGCCCACACCGGCCCGCACCAGTACGCCATCACCTGGGGCGCCCCCAACTTTCGCGCCGCGCTTGCCGCCAAGCAGAGCCCGCGCATGGGTCTCGACATTGACCCGGAGACCCAGATCGTGGTCACGTGTGGCTCCACCGAGGCCATGATGTGCTCGGTCATGACCGTCACGAACCCGGGCGACCGCATCGTCATCTTCAGCCCGTTCTACGAGAACTATGGGGCCGACACGATCCTGTGCGGAGCCGAGCCCACCTACGTGGAGCTCCGCGCCCCCACGTTCACCTTTGACGAGGCCGAGCTCGAGGCTGCGTGCGCCATCCCCGGCACCAAGGCACTCATCCTGTGCAACCCGTCCAACCCCTGCGGCCACGTCTTCAGCCGCGCCGAGCTCGAGACGATCGCCAAGATGGCCGAGAAGTACGACCTGTGGGTCATCACGGACGAGGTCTACGAGCACATCGTCTACGCGCCCCACGAGCACGTCTACTTCGCGAGCCTGCCTGGCATGGAGCAGCGCACGCTTTCCTGCAGCTCCCTGTCCAAGACCTACTCCATGACCGGCTGGCGCCTGGGCTACGTCATTGCGCCGGCAGACGTCATCGACCGCGCGCGAAAGGTTCACGACTTCCTCACCGTGGGTGCCGCCGCGCCGCTCATGGAGGCTGCCGTGGCCGGCCTCACGCTGCCGCAGTCCTACTACGACGAGCTCACGGCGCTCTACACCCACAAGCGCGACCTCTTCTGCAACGGCCTGCGCGACCTGGGCTTTGACTTCATCGAGCCGCAGGGAGCCTACTACGTCATGGCCGACGTCTCTGGCCTGGGCTATGAGGACGACTACGACTGCGCCGTCGACCTGTGCCGAAAGGTGGGCGTGGGCACGGTGCCCGGCAGCTGCTTCTTCAACGCACCCGAGAACCGCTTCGTGCGTTTCCACTTCGCCAAGTCCGACGAGGTGCTCAAGGCGGCCCTCGACCGTCTTGACGGCTGGCGCGAGAAGATGGCGCGATAGAAAACCGCCGGTTACGCATCGTTAACAAAAAAGCTCTTGCGCGCGGCCGCATCGGGCGCGTATAGTCGCACCCAACAAGCGCACGAGGCGCTTATCGACCCAAGAGAGGAGTGCACCATGTTCCAGTCCATGAACAACAACTGGTGGTGGCGCAACTCGAACTCTCTCGGTCGATGGTGAGTCTTGTCGCGCCTTATATCTCGCGAATGAAAGGGCTCCCGGTTCGACCGGGGGCCCTTTTTTCGTATCGCGGCAACGTCCGCGAAGCCCCAACCCACATTGCCAGCAGCCCCGACGACCAACCGGGAACAACAGAAAGGTTCACCACCATGTCCGAGAACACTCAGCAGGCCCGCACCGTCACCACCAACAACCGCGGCAAGCTCGACCTCCAGGCGCTAGTGCTGCTCGCCATCCTGCTCGCGGCCGGCTTCATCCTCAACTTCACCGTGGGCAAGGCCATCTCATCCATCTCCGGTGGCATGATCAGCCCGGAGTTCATCATCTCGGCCTTCTGCCTCACGATCCTCGTCGTGCGTCCCAACATCGGCCAGGCCCTCGTCATCGGCCTCATCTCCGCGGCCGTCATCCAGCTCACGACCACCTCGCCCTTCATTGACTTCGCGGCCGAGGGCGTCGCCGCCATGCTCATGGCCGGCATCGTGGGCGTGGCCTCCAAGAAGGGCTCCGTGAGCGTTCCCATCACTGCCGTGGCCACCTTCGTCACCACCGCAGTCTCCGGCCTCATCTTCATGGTCATCAAGATCGCGATGGTTGGCGCCGCCGAGCAGCTCGCCGCCGCTATGACGCCGGTCGTGCTCTTCACGGCCGTGTTCAACGCCATTCTCGTCGCCGCGCTCTACGTTCCCATCAAGAAGGCCCTCAAGATCGCCGACTAGCCCAGACCCCGTCTCCCTCGCAAGCCCTCGCCGGAAAGGAAGCCACAAATGGCCACGAGCGTCGAAGCCCGCACCGTCTCCGCCTCTGCCAAGCCCGCCTCCCTCGTCGACATCAAGTCGCTCGTCCTGCTCGCGATCCTTCTCGCCGCCGGCTTTATCCTCAACATGACGCTTGGCAACGCCCTCGGCATCGTGGGCATCAAGCCGCAGTTCATCATTGCCGCCTATGCCCTCACGATCATCCTCACCCGCGCAAACCTCCTGCAGGCCGCCATCTACGCCATCGTATCTGCCGCCGTCATCCAGCTCACGACGTCCATCCCAGGCCTCAACTTCGTCACCGAGCTTGTCGCGGCCCTGCTCATGAGCGCGCTCGTGAAGACCAACGTTGGCGGCGGCAAGGCCAACCCGCTCATCGCGGCGTTCCTCACCACGCTTGTCTCCGGCGCGCTGTTCGCCGTCCTTGGCACGGTCCTCATGGGCGTCGAGCTCGCCACGGCCGTCGTGAAGGTCCCCATCGTCCTTGGCACCGCGGTGTTCAACGCCATCGTGGTCCAGGCCCTCTACTTCCCGCTCAAGAAGGTCCTCGGCAACTAACTTGGATACCATGGGACGCGCCGGCCACGAGAAGGGTCGGCGCGTCTCGCGTGCGCGGCGGGCCTGGTGCCTTTGCCTCGCATGCGGCAACCAACAGCAAGAAAGGCTCTTATGAGCACATCCAACCCAATCATCGAGCTTAGGGACGTCTCGTTCTCCTATGACGAGGGGCGCGAGAAGGCCCTCGACGCCGTCTCGCTCTCCGTGCGCAAGGGAGACTTCGTGGGCGTCGTCGGCCCGTCGGGCGCCGGCAAGTCGACGCTCGCCGCCATGATGAGCGGTGCCATCCCGCACCACTATGCGGGCAAGCTCTACGGCGCCACGCTCGTTGATGGCCACGACACCTGCGACGTCACGCTCACGGACATCTCGCGCATCGTCGGCAGCGTGCTGCAGGACATCGACACCCAGATGGTCGCCTCCGTCGTCGAGGACGAGATGCTCTTTGGCCTCGAGAACTTCGGCGTGCCGCATGACAAGATCGAGGAGCGCCTCGCTGGTGCGCTTGACGCCGTGGGAATCGCGGAGCTGCGCAACCGCGAGATCGCCACGCTCTCCGGCGGCCAGAAGCAGAAGGTCGCCATCGCCGCAATCCTGGCGCTCGAGCCGCGCGTCCTCGTGCTCGACGAGCCCACGGCGGCCCTCGACCCCGCGAGCTCGCGCCACGTGTTCGACACCCTGCACGAGGTCAACGAGCGCATGGGCATCACCGT
>OLOM01001626.1_pt1 | contig 14778 bp, 10 predicted proteins | sample 1672531 | NCBI WGS metagenome assembly OLOM01 (sample SAMEA3136696, study PRJEB25190) | human gut metagenome | reverse complement strand
GCTGGCCGCCGCCGAGTCGGCCTGGGAGGCCTTCCGCGGGGAGTGGTCGCGCTACCCGGGCGCCGTCGCCGTGTGGGAGCGCAGCCTGGGCCAGGTGTGGCAGCTCTTCTCCTGCGGCTCGGAGGTCAGGCGCGTCATGTACACGACGAACGCCCTCGAGTCGGTCAACGCCAGTTTCCGCAAGGTCGTGAGGCGGGGGTCGTTCCCCAGCGAGGAGGCGGTGATGAAGCTGCTGTACCTGAGGGTGCTGGAGCTGTACCGCAAGTGGGGCGAGGGCTGCCATCACGCCGGCTGGTCCCAGGTGCGCAACCAGCTCCTGTGCGACGAGGCGGTCCGGCCGAGAATCGAGAGGTACCTGTAAGAGAAATGGGACTTACACAGACTTCTTGACAAACCCGGCCGCAAACACGTTAGCGCTTTGCCACACCGGGAAAATCGCTCATACGGCCCCGTTTCGAGTAAATACGGACGCCCTCCCCCACCGCTGCGAGAACGATGACGCTCAAAAGCATGGGAAGCTTCGCAAGCTCTTCTGCGCCCATGCCCAAAGGCACAATGGTGGCCACAATAGCAAGCACGAGCTCAATCACCGGCAAAATCAGCGCCACAGACAGCACTTTGCCCTCAAAAGGAGCACGGAAAACCCGCTTGGTCTTGCTGTCGTACTTGCGCAGGTACCAGAAAGCCGGGAACATCGGAATATAGCTCATGAGCAGGAATACGACGTTAGTGGAAAACAGGACCCAAAACACGTCGGAATCCTCACCTAAAAACACTTGAAGAAGCAATACGCCACTCGCGATTACGCCATTCATGATGGCAGCACCATTTGGCATACCCGTACGCTTCGAGCAAAGTGAGAAGATCTTAGGCATATTGCCGTGTCCTGCGGCATAGCATGCCACCTGGTTTACGCCAAACGACCAGCAGGTCATATTTGCAAACAGCGTCACCATAAAGGCAATTCCAACCGCGGTGGTTAGAGGATGCGCCGTTCCCAGCATAGCCGCAACAGCATCCACTATCCCTGAGTCAAGCGAGAGCTTCTCGGTGGGCACCGCAGCGCCGATACCAATGCCGCACAGTATATAAATAGCAGCGATGGCTATACCGCCCACGATAATGGCACGAGGGATGTCGTGCGAGGGGTCCTTCATGGCGCCGGCAAAGGTTGCCACGACCTCGAACCCCATAAAGTTGAAGAGGATGATCGAGAGGTACGTCAACGATTTTGTATCCGAAAAATCGGGAATGAAGGTCTGGGGGCTCATATCGTTGGCAAAGCCCTGTGTACAAGCAAACCAGACGCCGCAGGCACCCACCACCAGCACGACAAAGACTTTAATAATTGCCCCGCCGTTCATGATCCATTCAGAATCGGAAACGGGCGAGAAAGCCAGCAGCGTTACGCCCCAAACAAAGATAAGCTCGAGTGCAATCTTGACCCCCAGCGTCAGCTCGATGCCCCACAGAGAGTGAATGATGCTCGGCGCCATACAGGCAAGACTTGCGATCCACAAGGGGAAATTAACCCAATAGCACCAGGAGCAGCGAGCGCCCCATTTGTCACCCAAACCTTCGCGGACCCAATCGTACAGGCCGCCGCATGAGTCATACGCGGTACCCAATTCTGCCACCACCAAGCCATAAGGCAGCAGGAACGTAATGATCAAAAACCCCCACCAGAAGAACTGGACGTTACCCATGGCGGAAGCAGGGGCTGCGGCCTCGATGGTAAATACCACGCAGATAACGGACAGCACCACGTCTATAAGAGAAAACTTCTTTCCAAGCATACGCCTGGTCCCTTCATGAGGAGAGCGGGACCGCTTGCCGACGGGCAGGCAGCGGCCGCGAGGCTCAAGATCAAGCAGGGTCCTCGCTCTTTTATCATCATCCCAAAGGCCGCGAGGCGTTAGTTTATTCCGGATTAAAGTCCGTTTAAAAAGTTATAACCTGAATAAACCGGTTTAAATAAGCAGCTCAAATTACCAGTGCATGGTTTAGGATATTTTTGATACACCGTTCGCCAAGTAATGCAGGGGCCTTTTGTTGATGCTCCCCCACGAGCCGAGGGATTAGGAAGGGGCGCTCATGGCAAGCTCGATTTTCTTCTTCTATATCCTGGGTATACTGATCGTTTTTATTGTCACGGCTGTCCTGTCAATTGCTGCTTGGGCATCTTCTGGGCGTAAGCTCTTTATCTACGCTTCGGGCGCCTTCATTTGCTACACGGTGGAAATCATCGAGATTTTCTTCAACGAGCATATCTCGCAAAACCTCACCTTTACCGTCTACGAGTATTATAGCGTGAGCATGCCTATCCTGCGCACGCTCATCGCCACACTCTCCCAAGCGTTTATCTGGGCCACAGTTTTGCGCGCTCTCGACAAGCATTCCCAAAAGCTCCTTGTTATCCCTCCGACCGTCTTCCTTGCTGCCAGACCCTCATCCTTACCCTCATGCCGGCGGGGCGTTTTATGCAGTTTGCGTACTACACCACGCGCCAGGTTTTCTTGTTCTTCGTCCTGGGCTACATCGTGTATCACTACGTGACTACCAAAGATGAAAATCAACGCATGCGCCTTGGCCGCTACAAGAAGCATCTTGTCATCGTTGCCATCTTGCTTGTCTGCGTACTTCTGGAAGACGCCTATAACATCCTGTGGGCACCCATGGGAACCAACTACCAAGACATCATGCTCTATCTCTCAGAGCGCAATATCTCCGAGAACATCCTTGCCTGCTACCTCGCCGTGCTCATCATCCGCTATGCCTTTAGCGTGCTCTCAATTCGCCTGCGCGAGGCACCCGACAAAAACGATGTGACCGACCTCGAGCGCCATGTCGATGAGCAGATGGAGTTCTTTACCTCCAAGCACAAGCTTTCCAAACGCGAATCGGAAGTCCTCAAGCTCGTTGTACTGGGCAAGAACAACCAGGAAATCGCAGAGGAACTCTTCCTCGCCCTGGGAACGGTTAAGACCCACGTGCACAACATCATGGTCAAAACCGGTTGCGCCGACCGTGCAAGCCTCACTAAGGCCTTCTGGAACAATTAGAGAAGATGCTCGCCGGGCACATACCAGCGAGCATCCTTTATCCGACTTGCATGTTTTTGCTACCAAACGGCAGCGGCAATGCCCTATTCGGTATGGCGCACGCGCACGGCCCCCCGCACGATACACTTGCTTATGCCATAGGTAAGCGCAAAGTAGCCACCATAGCCAAAAAGAAAGACCGTACAGATAAGACCCACGGTACCACCGATATCAAACCCGCCAAAAAGCAATACCACGCTAATGATCACCCGCAGCGCGACCAGCGAATGTGCCAGACCGACACCCAGCGGGAAGAAAAAGAGCACCGCCTGCTGCAAAAGAATCGAATGGTCGATAGCCAGCCTATCGCATCCCACCTCAGAAAGCACGCGGACGCTCTTGGAAGAATCGGCCACGCTTGAGAGCTGCTGGATGGAAATGATAGCCGCACAAGCAATTACCAGCACAAAACCGATGTATATGCAAAGATAGCTAATCATGCCGTTCATGCCATCGGTTTGCTCGATCATCTCGTTGCGATTGATCGACTCGCCCCAAAAGCCAATATTGGAACCATCGTCCTGGGAAATATTTGCACCGATACCCGTTCCAATGCCATTCGTGGAGGACAAATCTGCAAACTCGGCATCGATCTTCTGGGCATCGGTCCCATCCTTGTAATTGACCAGCAGCGAGCTGTTCTGCAGGGCAAATCCCATCTGATCCACAACCGCATCGGGCAAAACCACGGTGCCGGAATTTAAGCCCATTGCCGAATTGCGAAAAGCCCCCGCGTGCGGGTCGACTTTGTCCGCCCCCGGGACAAGCGTCTTGCCGCCCAGCGTGATCGTCGTACCAGCAGAAAGAATGCTATTGAACATATCATCAAGCGTATCGCCCATATCGCAGGTGATGAGATACTGATTGTCCGCCAGATGAAGTTGGTCAAAACCACGAAACGCCAAATACTTGTTGTAGTCGCTAAGCTTAACGACGGGAATACCCTGATACATGACGGTAGCTTCGTCCATGCCCGCCGGCAACGTTGTTTTTGAACGACGAATTAAATCGTCGAGTAGGATCGAAGGGTCTTCTTCACCCGCAGGAACCGAAGAATAGATATCGACCTGTTGGACGCCCTTGGCAATCTTTGCGAAATCGACGCCCCGCTCCTCCAGCGCCGCCTGCATATCGTAGGGCTCACTCGGCATAACGCCTTTCGTTATCTCGCCATCTTCGCTCGATTCGACGAACTCGGAGTTGTTGTACATGACGTTGCAGGAAAAATCGGCCGGCGTGCAGCGAAGAAGACTCGCGTTCATAGCGCTTGCAATAGACATGCCGCAGGTAACCGACGTAATTGCAAAAAATAGGATCATCGCGATGATTGCCATGGACATCGAGATGGTATTGATCTTTGCTGCCAGCTGACGCACGGTAAACATATTGAGGCCGCGCCAGTACACTTTGCGCATGGTCTGCAAAAGCTTGAGAAGCAGTCCCGAAAGTCCAAAGAAAAAGGCAACCGTGCCCACGGTCACCATGAGCGTAGTGATTCCAAAACGCCTCATGGCAAAATCAAGCTGGCCTACCGGAGCAGTAAGCGGCAGGCCGTCGTGCAAAAGGCGGCAATATGCCCAAATGATCAGCGCAAGGCCAACCAAGCAAATGATGCCCGACAACAGGGGGTTTCTGGTTTTGATGCTCTCGTGTCTGCGCTCGGCGCCCATGAGGTCCACAAGCTTGACGCGTACCACAACACGCAGGTTGAACAGCAGCGTCACCACAAAGATGGCGACAAGGCAGCCTATCGTTATAAACAGAGCGCTCGGCGAGATAAAGAAATGGAAATTCGAAATCTGGGTTTTAAAGAGCGATGCGGTAAAAAACACCATGAGCTGCGAAAGGGCGATGCCGCAGATGATGCCAAGTACAAGTGCCGCCCCCGAAACGATAAGCGTCTCATAGGCCATTATGCGCGCCACCTGTCCGCGCGTCATTCCCAATACCTGGTACAAACCAAACTCGCGCTTACGGCGCTTCATGATGAAGTTATTGGCATAGACCATCAAAAAGCCCATAACGGCCGCAAGGAAGATGGTGAGCCTGGAGAGCAGCTCGGACATGATCTCGCGCATGCCGGCAGTCTTGATGCCCGCAATATCAACCTGCAGTGAAATCGTATTGAAGGCATAGAAGACCGTCACGCCCAAAGCGAGCGTAAGCAGATAAATGAGGTAGTCGCGACTGGCGCGTCGAACGTTTCCCCAGGCGAGTTTACAAAGCATCGGACACCTCGCCGCCCATAATGGCAACTACATCCATGATGCGGTTGAAAAACGCTTGACGCGAATCATCGCCACGACGCAACTCGGTAAAGATGCGACCATCGCGAATGAACAGCACGCGATTGGTATAGCTCGCTGCATAGCCGTCGTGCGTCACCATGAGCACCGTTGCATTGTAGGTACGATTGAGGTTCTCGAAGTTCTCCAACAGCATGCGAGCGTTCTTGGAATCGAGAGCGCCCGTGGGTTCATCGGCCATAACCAGCTTGGGGTTTGTCACCAAAGCGCGCGCAGCAGCCACACGCTGCTGTTGGCCGCCGGAAAGCTGGAAGGGGTATTTATCCAGTACATCGGAGATATTGAGGCGTGCAGCCATCTCCTGCACGCGCATGAGCATCTCGTCAGCAGAAAGACGCCCGATGGTTAGCGGCAGCGCAATGTTCTCGCGCGCTGTAAGGGTATCGAGCAGATTTGAATCCTGGAAAATAAAGCCCAGCTGCTCGCGGCGGAACTTTGCAAGTTTTGCACTCTTAATTTTCGTAACGTCTTGACCGTCCACGAAGATACCGCCGCTCGTCACGGCATCGATAGTAGAAACGCAGTTGAGCAGTGTCGATTTGCCGGATCCCGAGGCACCCATGATGCCCACGAACTCGCCGGTTTCCACGATAAACGAAACATCGTTGAGTGCCTGTGTCACAGCGCCACGAGAACCGTATACCTTCTCGATATGGTTTACTTCCAAAACGGGCGGTGCGCCAACGCGCACACTGTTCGCCTGTGCCGAAAACACTGGGGACATCGTATCCACTCCTTAGAATCAGCTTTCATCGTACGTCAAGAAACAGGGCATATGCTCGCTATCTATAGTCGTTTCTTAAGGAGCGGGACGCCATCGATTTGGCTTACAGGGCCCTTGCACTTTTGTAAGGCAGCACGGCGCACCCGCTTGCATGCGCGCCCCTTCGGGTAGAAAATAACCGCATCAAACTCGATCAACATACCGCAAAGGAGACCGCCACCTGTGAAAACCGTGCATGTAGCCGCCGGCATCATTCGCAATCCCCAGGACAACTCGGTACTTGCCGTCCAGCGCGGTTACGGAGACATGCAAGGGCTTTGGGAGTTTCCCGGCGGTAAGGTGCAGCGTGGAGAAACCGCCTACGACGCCTGTATCCGCGAGCTACAAGAAGAGCTCTGCGTCGAGGTGCACAACCTACGCGCCTTCTACACGGTTGAATACGACTATGAGGCGTTTCATCTATCCATGGAGTGCTTCTTTTGCGATATCGCGCGCGGGAAGGTTTCTGCCGCCGATCAGCAAAAGGCTATCCGCTGGGTACCGCAGCGCTCGCTCGCAGACCTCACGTGGATGCCCGCCGATGTCGAACTCGTTCGCGCCCTCATCGCCGCCGCAAAGGCAACCGATATCGCCCGCGAAATTCCCGATGCGGATCTGGAGTCCCCTACCCCCAAGCGGCCATCATCCGCCAAAAAACGCACCAAGAAAAGCCTGGTAGACACCTTGGATACACAAGGGCTTTCTGCAAGCGAGACCGAACTCGTGCGTCGCCGTGCCGCCATCAAAAAGTCCATGCAGGGCAACAAGCGCGCCAATACCAAACCTGAGATGCTCGTGCGCCAGCGTCTGCGCCAAGCGGGTCTCACAGGCTATCGCCTGCAGTGGAAAAAAGCCCCCGGCAGGCCGGACATCGCCTTCCCCGGCCGCAAGGTCGCCATCTTTGTCAACGGTTGCTTTTGGCACCGCTGCCCACATTGTAGCCCCAGCGTACCTAAGCGAAACGTCGAGTTTTGGGAAGCGAAGTTCGCACGCAACGTCGCACGCGATGCCAAGGCACAAGCAGAACTCGCTAAAGCCGGCTGGACGAGCATCGTTATCTGGGAATGCGAACTCAAGCGCGATCGCATTGACCAGACAATGGAACGCGTTATCGACACTGTTCGCTCGGCACGGTAGCTAAAGGCAAGCTCCCGCACTAGCGAACTGTGACCGGCTGGGCCATGATCCAATCCAGATCTTCGTCGAGTTTGGGCATGTGCTTAACCTTGAGGCCGTCTGCCAGCACGCCACGACACATCACATGTTCAAGGTGGCTCAGGCGCGAAAGATCTTCCAGTGGGTTGTTACGGCAGACGATGATATCGGCCGCCTTACCCACCTCGATAGTTCCGGTCTCTGCACCCAGACCCAAAAGCTCCGCATTGACCTGCGTGGCGGTATGCAAGGCAAACGTCGTGGATACGCCTACGTACTTGGCAAAATAGGCAACCTCGCGCCACATGTCGTACTGGGTGACATATGGACAGCTCGAATCGGTTCCCAAGCCCACGGGAATACCCGCATCAAGTGCCTCGCGTGCGCATTTGATGATTCCCTCGCACACAATATCGCCGTTGAGCTTCTGAACCTCTGTCGATGCCGTTTTCTCAGGATCGAGCAGCACAAACGGCAGGGCCGGAGAGATGGTACAAGTGAGCGACGCGGGACGCCCAGGGAGCTGCGTTCCCGCCGCACCGAGGAATAGATCGCGCACTTCGTCGGTCATGGGTGCGCCGTGCTCGATAGTATCCACACCCGCTTGCAAGGCAACCTTTACGCCCTCAGTGCTCTCGACATGCGCCATAACGGGGAGCCCAAGGTCATGGGCCGTTTTGCACGCAGCTCGCGCCACCTCGAGCGACATGCGCAAAACGCCCGGCTCTCCCGGAACCTCGGCGTCAAAGATGCCTCCTGTCACGAAGAGCTTGATAGTGTCGGCACCGCGCGCGGACAAATCGCATACGTAGTCGCTTGCCTCTTGCGGCGTTGTGGCCACCTGGGCAAAAAGGCCCGCACCATGACCATTGGGCACAGTGATTCCCGTACCCGGTGCCACGATGCGCGGGCCAAGATAACGTCCGGCGTTGATAGCGTCACGCACAGCGATATCGGCATACAGAGGATCACCCGCACCGCGCACGCACGTCACGCCGCTTGCAAGCTGCTGCTGGGCCGAGCCTTTGAGAATATGGCGTACAATCATGCGGCCAGGGGCATTATCCAGGCGGCGCATGATGTCGCCGGCGTTTCCCGCCGACACAGGCTTTCCCGAGCCGCAAAAATGAACATGCATATTGATGAGGCCTGGCAACAGATAAGAATCATGCAAGTCGATCACCTTGGCCTCGGCAGACAGCTGGGCTGTCGCCGCAGGCTCAATGCGTACGATGCGACCCTTGTCGACAAGCACGGACATACCACGCTGCGGCTCCATGTCGCACGTGCCATCGAGAATCGTCGCATTAATGAATGCAAACACGCGCTGCTGCTTCGCTGCCATGGTAACTCCCCTGCATCATTTGGATACATGTGTTGCTTAACGTTTGAGTATACGGGAATCAGCCGTGCAGCAGCTCCATAAGGCCCATCAATCCACCAGTGGCGTTTACCACTCAGTCCCACGCAAGAAAAAAGCCCGCCATCCCAAACGGAATAACGGGCACGCAAAACCAACGTCTCCAACCTTGTTTACAGCAGGGAAACCCGCTGCAAGGAACTACTTGAGCGATGTTCCGCAGTAGATGCAGAAGTTCATAGATTCGTCGACTTCCTTGCCGCAGTTAGGACAATGCGGGGCTGCAGGGGCAAAGAGATCTGCCACCTTGCTTCCGCAACCGGCGCAGAACTTGTCAGTGGGCTGAAGAGTCGTGCCGCACTTGGGGCAGGTGCGAACCTTTGCGGGCTCGGGCTCGGGTTCGGCTTCGGGTTCGTCGGCAGACTCCAACGACTCTTCCACAGCAGCGGCTTTCGCAGCAGCAGCGGGTTCGGCCTCGGCGCGCGCGGCCTCTTCGGCGGCTCGGGCAGCCTCTTCCTCGGCAATACGAGCCTGCTCGGTCTCATACTCGGCACGGGCAGCCTCAATTGCCGCGTTCTGTTCATCAATCGCCGCGTTAATGGCGTCTACCTCGGCAAACTCATTGGCAAAACGGGTAGCGAGCTCGGTTTCACGCGCGGCCGGGTACAGTGCCTCGCCCAGCTTGGCATAGGCGGGACCAAACGTTTCGCGCAAACGCGCAATCTCATCTTGCGCAGCCTGTACCTGTACGTTCAGCTCTTCTTCGGTCATTATGACACCTGCCAATCTTATATGGGCCAAAGGCATAGCCACCATCGAGTTGCCGCTATTGTATACCGCGCCGCATAAGCTTTACCTCGCACATCTACAGAAACGCCGAACCTAAGCGCAGGCAGCGCAAGCGCTACATTAGTTTCGTCTCTTCGAGCTTCTCGATAATCCAGTTGTTCGCACGGATCACTGGACGTCGGAACAGCAGGCCAAGCGCCAAGGACGGCAGCAGGTACAGGGCGAGGATACCCATCTCGATCCAGACTTCAGCCCCATATGAACCCGCGATGGCCGCGTGCATGGCCGCAATACCATGCGTGAAGGGCAAGAACGGATAGACCGCCTGGAAGAACGGCGCCGTCATCTCGATGGGGAACGTGCCGCCCGAACCGCCTACCTGCATGACCAACAATACCACCGCAAGCGCTTTGCCGATATCGCCAAACGAAACGGTAAAGGTGTAGATGATATTGGAGAACACCAAGCTCGCGATCCATGCTGCCAAGATGAACTGGAACGGATGGATGCACTGGATGCGGAAGAACAAAATGTCACCCAGGCACACGAGCGTTGCCTGACACAGTGCGAGCATGCCAAAAAGCATGTAGCGGCCCAGATAAATCTCGTGCAGACGGAACGGCTTTAGCTCGTTGAGCAGTTTATCGTCCACCGAGACCTTCATCATGGCGGCAAGAACGATGCTTCCCACCCACAGAGAGAGAATCGTGTAGAACGGTGCCATGGAGCTGCCATAGTTCTTGATGGGATAGATGGCCTTGCGGTCGATTCCCACCGGCGCCGCAAGGGCATCGGCGAGTCCCTCGGGATCTTCGCCGATAATCGCGCGGATGGAATCAAGGTCGTTATTGGCAACCGCAGTATCGAGCTTTTCTTTGATGGTGGAAAGGTCCTTGCCCGCATTGGTGAGTGCTGTTGCGGTGTCGCTCAACACACCATTGAGGTCGTTGAGGTTGCCGCTCAGCGAAGTGGCAGCAGCAGAAAGCGACGCCACCGTGTCATCCAAATTCTTCGAGATATCGGCGCTTGAGGTCGCAATGCCCGAGATGGTGGACTGGAGCTGAGAAGCCTGATCTTTCAGGTTGCCCTCATAGTCGTCTTTCACGCCGCCGATGCCCGACTTGACCTGCGCGATCAGATCGGTCACCTCTTTTTTGGTCGCAGCGACGTCTGCCGCACCGGAAGACAGTTTAGAAGCCGCATCCGAGATGCCGCTCGACAGCGTATCGTACGAATCGGCAAGCTTGCCCACGCTCGCAGCAACTTGGTCAAGTTGGGCGGAAACCTGCGGGAACTTGGTCTTTAAATCCAAGATCTCCTGCTGGATACCGCGAATCTCCTCGGCATGTGAGCTCAAGTTATCGGCGATATCGTTAAGCTGGCCCACGGTAAGGTCCACATGGCTGCCTGCGTCAGTAAACGCCTGGTCTACCGCGCTCGATACCGCATCAAAACTGCCGGCACTATCCTGCAGCGCCTGATTGATGGAAGATGTGGCCCCCGAAAGCGCGGACTTGATATCGTCAAGTCCGTTTTGAGCATCCGTGAGAAGCTTGCTTACCGCGTCAGACGTGCTCGAATTCTGCGATAACGAAGAGCCGGCATTGGCAAGCAGGCCCGAAGAAGACGCAAGGACGTCCGAAAGGGAGGATACCGACTGGCCAGCACGCGTCAGTTCATTGGCCCCATCGCCCAGCGAGGAGGACAGATGCGCCACGAAGTTCGCCACCTGGTCGCTATCCATAAACTCAAGTAAGCTCGAGGCGGTTGCCAAACCGATATTGCCAACCGTTTCGGTAAACGTCTTGTTGATCTGGCTTTGGACAGCGCTGGAGCCCTTTTCGGTCACGATCTGCGCGATCGCGTTGACCTTTTGGTTCTCGTAATACTCAATATCCGAATGCTTCACCTCGGTAGAGAACAGCGTCATCATGTTGGCGCTGAAGTCGGATGGAATCACCACGGCGGCATAGTACTTACCCGACTTGACGCCATCGACCGCTTCGTCCTTATCCACAAAGGTCCAGTCAAAGCTATCGTTGGCGCGCAGAGAGTTGACCACCGAGTCGCCAATGTTCACCTCGACGGGGATCAAATCGCTCTTGTAGCCCTTGTCGGCATTGGCAACAGCTACCTTGAGATTGCCGGTATTGCCATACGGATCCCAGCTGCCCGCAATGTTGAACCAAGCATAGAGAGCAGGAACCACAACAAGACCCACGACCACGACCATGCCGATAACGCTATGGAGCACATTTTCGCAGTCACGACGGAAAAGCTTCAGGATATTTTTCATTCGGCATCACCGCCCTTCGTGTTTGAATCGTCTTGCTTGAGGTGCGCCCCCGGCAAAGGAGCGGTTACATCCAGATCTTGCACCGCGCCCAGCTCCGAATGGGCGCCGAGAGGTGCGGAGTTAGCGGCAGTGTCCTCATCGGCATCGTCAACGACGTCAGCGGTTTTTTTGGCAGACTTTGCCGTAGGCTGCGGTGCTACCGACACGCCAAACATCTTTGCCACTCCAGGCATGGCCGAGGTGTGCTCGCGGATCTCGTTGCGCAGACTCTCGTCAGACAGAGCGGAGACGCGCATCTGCGTATTAAGGCTCTCGCGCACGTACTCGAGATTGATGAGATAGGCGGCGATGACAATAACGCTGACGATCCACAACACGAGCATCCAGATGCGCCCGTTGTTATCCAAATCGAGCGTGGACGTCAGAATAAAGAGCAGAAGCTGTACGCCAAAGATGGCGAAGAAGCCCGCCTTCACACGACTACCGTACGTACGGGCAAAGCGCGCTGCGCGCTCGATCAGCGCCTGGCGGAACCCAGCGGTATCGAGAATGGCGCGCATGGCCGTGCGCAGCGAGTAGCGCTGGCGCGGCAAGTCGTCCTTCTCGCAGATCATCACACCGGTCGAAGCGAGCTGGCGATCAAACAGCAGGTTGAGATTGAGCAGCAAGGGGCGCAGCCACACGCCGATCCCCAAAGCGATTGCCACAAAGATAAGCAACACGCCCAGGTTGATGATGTAGTTCATGCCATACATGCCGCCCACGCACTCGCGCATGGCGTTAATACCGTAGGTGAAAGGCAGCAGCGGGTGCAGCCAGTTAAAGAAGGGCGGCATCATTTCGATGGGATACATGCCCGAAGATCCCGGAATCTGCACGATGACCAATATGACGCCGATAGCCTTGCCGATGTGCTTGAAGGCCACGCTCAGCGCGTAAATGATATTCACGTAGACAAACGAGATGCACATGCCCGCAAGGACAAACAGCACCGGATGCAGGCACTGAACACCAATGATCAGGTCGCCCACGCAGACGATAATCGCCTGCATGATTCCCAAGAGCATCATCAGCAGCCAGCGGCCAAAATAGCCCTCTTTTGCCGTGTAGGCGCCAATGCCCTCGCGGTCGACCTCGAGTTTGAAGATGGCGATAAGCACGTAGCCGCCCACCCACAGGGCGAGATTGGTGTAGAACGGCGCGATGCCCGAGCCAAAGCTCGCCACGGGGTACACCACCTTGCTCTTGATCTTCACCGGCGAGGTCATGAAGTCGGCGATGTCGTCGACATTGACGTCAAGCAGGTCGGCAAGCTGGCCCACTACCTCGGAGCTGTGAAGTGCCGCGACGTCGTTTGCAGCCACATCGAGCTTTTGCTGAATCGTCGCCAGCTGATCGCTCGTGTCGGCGAGCGTAGCCTTCGCCTGGTCGAGCAGGGAAGAAAGCTGGGTGAGCGACGAGCGCGCCTGAGAAATGGTGGGAGTAAGCGAAGCTAGGACGCCCTTAAGGTCTCCCGAGCAATCAGAGAATGAATCGAGGCCCGAATTGAGCTGCGGAATCACGCTGGTATTGAGGTCTTCTTGCATCTTTCCCAGCGCCGTCACGCCATCTTGCACACTCGTATTGATGGAATCAGAAGCGTTGGCAAGATTGCCAGCATCCGTCTTGATGGCGTCGCTTTGCGCCTGAAGGCCGCTCACAACGCCGGCCAAGTTGTCATTTTGCTGCTGCAGCGAAGAGATAATCCGCGCGATAGAGCTATTAAACTCGGCATCGTCGGGCAGCGTACTGCGCAGTGCCTCGATGGCGGCATTGTTCTTGTCCACGAGACCCTGAACATCCGAAAGGGCAAGGTCGACCTTGGTCTGGGCCGCAATCACCGTACCGGAGAGCTTGCCCACGGCGGCATTTGCCTTTGACGAAGCCTGCGCCAAGCCCGTGCCGCCCTGCGCAAGAGCGCTTGAAAGCGAGGTGTGAAGCTTGGCAGCAGAGGTGCGAGTCGACGTAAGAAGTTGATTTCCCTGGTCGAGGGCATCGTTGAGAGAAGGCATCTGCCCACTCAAGCCGCCGAGCGCGGCATCCGCCGAAGCAATGGCATCTTTGGTGGTATCAATCGTGCCGGTCATGCCATCGAGCGCATCGTGCACCTTCTGCACCGAGCCGCTTGCGTTTTGAATGGTCAGGACAAGGTTGTCCTGGGCGGTCTGCGCGCCCGCCTCCAAGTCGACGCCCGCCTTCTGCGCAATCTCCACCACTGTCTGGCTCACGGTGGAGACAAAGGTCTCGTTAACCTGCTCTTCCACCGTATTAGCACCCGTATCGGTTACCTTGACGGCAACGGCGCTCTTCTTCTCGTTGACGTAGTAGGTCAGTTTGGGCTGGTGGAAGTCGCCCGTGAGCATACTCAGCATGTCCTCGCTAAAGTCGGACGGGATGACGAGCGCGGCGTAGTACTTCCCTGCCTCGACGCCTTCTTTGGCCTCCTTTTCGGAGTCCACAATGGTCCAGCCCAGCTGGTCGTTGTCCTTGAGTTTGTCGATAACCTCGTCGCCAGCATTAAGCTCGCCCACCAAATCGTTGGTAGTGCCTTTATCGTTATTGGCGACAGCGATTTTGATGTTCTGGGTGTTTCCGTACGGATCCCAATTGGCAACGATGTTGTACCACGCATAAAGCGACGGAATGATGCATACGCCGATGGTGATGACAAGCGCAACGGGATTGCAGAGCAGTCGTTTGATGTCGCGCTTGAAGATTGCGAGGGCTTTTTTCACGCAGAGCCGTCCAATCACGAGTTCGAGTGAGCTACATTTAGGTCTATTCTACGCGTACATCTGTACATCTGCGCAGTCCAGGCCTTATTTTTAACGCAACGAAATATACTACAAGTGTATATAAATGTACACTTGTAGAAAATCTCTCCAAATCGTTTCGATATTTGGGAAGCGGGCCCTCCGCCCCTTCCCTCTGAGATGTTCGTGAAGCCACATCTCAGAGGGAAGGGGCGG
>OLOM01001624.1_pt1 | contig 14790 bp, 7 predicted proteins | sample 1672531 | NCBI WGS metagenome assembly OLOM01 (sample SAMEA3136696, study PRJEB25190) | human gut metagenome | reverse complement strand
GACTCCGCTAACGTTTCGCAAGGCTACATTAAGTATCGGTATTCCAATTACGATACCGACATTTGGGGGAATACCCATAAGGATGTTGACTGTTACTATTCAACAGAAGGCTTGGCTCATACGCCATTGGCAGCATTCAGTAGCCGCTCTTTCGAGCGTGGAAAGTTGCTTTCAAAAGAATACTATTCTAAGGAAGGCAAGTTGTTGAGAACCGAAAAAACGGCTTATACACGCGTAAATGATAATGAGCTGTTGATGCTCAGCGAGAATTTCTTGTCTTATTCTAAGGTAACTGGAGGTTATCCTGCTATTTCCAAGGAAAATCTTCTTGCAGGTATTGTATATGGGACAAGATTATGCGCCTATTTGCCCACGAAGAAAATCATAACAGAAAATTATGACGGAGGAACATACTCGGAAACTTGCACTTATACATATAACTCTTCCAAACTTTTGACCAAAGACAGTATATTATGTAGTAATAACAACTGGATTGTGAAAAGCTATACATATCCCGCTGATGTCAGCAACTATAAATGGATGTCAGACAAGCATATATTATCACCATTGGTATCAATGCAGACAAGCAAAAATGGCAAGTTTCATTATGAAGAGAATGTATATGGGAATAAAAATGGCATTCCTTATATTAGAAGTAAGCGTTATGGCAGAGACAAGAGTAATTATCGAGAAGAATATTTCATAAGTAAAACCGATGATTTCGGGAATCCTCTGGAGATAACACAAGACGGAAGAACATCCATCTTGCTATGGGGGCATTATGGGCAAAGGCAGATTGCAAGATTCGACAATGTTACCTATCATAGGATGCAAATCTTACTGGGCACAGCACCTGAGACATTTTCTAGACTTCCATTGAACCAATTGAATTATCAGAAAATATTGGGAGTGAGAAGAAAAATACCAACGATGCAGTCTACAATATATCAATATGATGGCAATATGCAACTTCGTTCGCTAACAGACATCTCTGGTTTCACCAATTATTTCAAGTACGACTTCTTAGGACGATTAAGGGAAAAGTATTTCTTTAATGGGAACAAACAGATCTTAGAGTCATACGATTATCATTATCAAAAATAGCAAAGACTTATGATAGACAATATTTCATACAGAATTGCCCTGATTTTATTCTTGTATATGCTGAGCCACAAGATGGTTCTGGCAGGCAATACCTTGGACCCTATTGATGCGCAACCAGTTTGGAACTTTAGCAAAACTGACTCTGCTAGTGCGACATTAAGCTATGTCATGGGGGCATCTTCAAACAACAATAATAAAATAAAAATACACATTGACGAAGTTCAACGCCTTACACTTTATTGTAGAAACTTTACATATAAGCCAGGAGTTAATGGCAAGAAATTAGGCAATAACGATTATCAACTGATTCTTAATCTAGCTCAGGAATCAAAGGGAGATGTTGAATATCCTTATTCTTATAGCATACCTTTTGGTTTCAAGCAATCTGGTGACGCCGTGATATGCAACAACAAATGTACAATAGACTTGATAGAGGGTGATTACACTATAAGCTATCTAGGATTCTTGGGATTCTTGAAGGAGCCTGACGAACCCATTCACTTCTTTAGCCCTCCCTTTATGACGATCAACAACATTTCTACAATTGTGTTAACTTGTTCTGCTGGCGACATAAAGGAGGATACGACTTCTTTTACTCCAGCATACCCATCTGTACACTCAGCAGACATAACACCTTGCGTATCACACAAAAACAATTCCAATAAGAATTACGTCGTGTCTATAAAGAATAGAGTACAAGATAGACTTATAGGAGACAAAGTAATAACATATTTTGATGGATTTGGCAGACCTATAGAAACTGTAAATTGTAATGCCAGCCCTAACAAAAACAACTGGGCAACTTATACAGAGTACAACTGTTTTAATAAGCCAATCAAAGAATGGCTAAATGGAGTTGTATCTCAAGATGCTGCTGGTAATTTTGTAATCAAAGAAAATGTAGAGGCAGCTTCGGTAAGTAGTAACAATGACGCAGAACCATATTCGGTATATGAGTACGAGGCATCGCCTTTGATGCGAGAAGCAGCAATATCGGGACCAGGAGAAGACTGGCACAATAGAGGAAAGAAGAAAATCATTCAGTATCTCACAAATACACAGAACAATCCTGATAGCCAAGTTTGGCATTTGTCAGTATTGGACAAGACTGGACTTGATTGTTCCATCAAGGCAAATGATCTATATCAGACAGGAACATTAAAGGGTGTTTTAACTAAAGACGAAGACGATTGCATGTCTATAGAATTTAAAGACAGGCAAGGAAATATTGTGCTTTCTAGGCAATTTGACAATGAGGGAGGACGTGTTGACACATACTATGTCTATGATGATTATGGACTTTTGAGAGCTGTGCTTCCTGCAATGGTTTCAACATCAATAACAAAGGGAGAGATTGATGAAGACCGAATAAATCTTTATGCCTATCTCTACCAATATGATTCCAAAGACAGACTCGTCGCTAAAAAATTACCTGGCATAGAATGGAAAACTATGGAATATGATAATTATGATCGCTTAGTTTCTGAGCAAGATGGTGTCCAGCGCAAGGATGGAGAAAAGACTTTCCATCTTTACGATGTACATGGTCGTGAGTGCTTAACAGGAATCGCAACAGCAGAAACTGACTTGAAAAATTCCACAGTCTTTTACGATGGAAAGAATGAATTTACAAATGGTTATCAATGCTCTATTAGTGCTTACTCTGGGATTATGTCCATATTAAAAACCTATTATTATGATAATTACGATTTTGCCAAAGGCTGTGACTTACCTATAGGTATACTTGGTCTAAGTGGCTCTAACATATACCAAGGAAAGTTGGTTGGCATGAAAGCATTGCGTTTAAAAAAGGAATTCTTTCCTTTTGAATATGATACACATATATACGCTTATGACTATAGAGGATTGACAAATGGAACATTGAAGTCCAATCATCTTGCAGGTTATAATCTAGAGCAGATTTCATATAATTTTAATGGGCAGCCCCTAAAAAGATACGTGGAGTGTGGTCCATTTGCAACATTTAGGTATGAATATCACTATGACATTCAAGGTAGGCTTCTCAGAGAAAATGTAGTAGTGAATTCCAGAAAACATCTAACCATTGCCGACAATCAATATGACGAGCTTGGCCGTTTAGTGAATGATTCTCGGACAGGAGCCGCTGCGCTCAATACTACGTATAGCTATAATGTGCGTTCGCAACTCACGGGCATTTCATCACCAATTTTCTCGGAAAAGTTATATTACAATAGCAATCCTTATGAGTCAAAGTCGTCTTATAATGGCAACATTTCTGCTCATAGCTGGGAGATTGCACCATACCAGGAAGGCTACTCCTACGAATATGACAAGCTATCAAGACTTACCAAGGCGAAGTATTATAGCGGTGCAACTCCAACAAACAGATATACCTCAAGCTATGATTATGACAGCATGGGAAACATTCTCTCATTGCAACGTAACAGGTTATTGGACAATGGGCAATGGGGATTAGGCGATGACATTGCTTATGAATACATTGGCAATCAGTTATACAAAGCAGACAATCATGTAGCACAAACATCATATGCAAGTCATGTATTCTTTAGTGATAACGTAGACTTAGAGACAGAATACGCCTATGATGAAAATGGCAATATGACAAAGAATTTAAACAAAAATATAGACTCTATCTCTTATAACGAAATAGGAATGCCTAAAAGCATAAGCTTCAAGGGAGGCGGCAAGACAGAATATATTTACAGTGCTACGGGCGAAAAGCTTCAAGTAAAGCACACTCCAAGTATTGGCGACAAAGCGATTATCACAAACTATTGTGGAGAGGCCGTGTTTGATGACACCAACTTGGAAACAGTCTTTTTTGATGGTGGATACATGTCTTACAAACATACTTCATCGCCACTTTTTTATCATTATGTCAAAGATTATCAAGGTTCCAATCGAGTCATATATAATGCCAAAAATGATGAAGCCATACAATGGATAAGCTACTATCCTTTCGGAAGCATTCTAAATACAAACCAGGATGTAGACTTCCAAAGATATTTCTACAATGGAAAAGAACTGGAGTCATTACAGGGGTTATTCTTATATGATTATGGGGCTAGATTCTATGATGGTATTAGGTTTTCCACAATGGATCCATTGGCGGAGAAGTATTATTCCATCAGCCCTTATGCGTATTGTGACAATAATCCTATAAACGCAGTAGACCTCAATGGTGCATCCATTTACATGTTGTTCTATTCGACTGGTAATCAAAGAATTAATATGGATGGAGACGAAGAGTTTCGGGCTGCTGCTTATACTAGAAAGTATGACATAGAACATAGCAAAGGTTTTGACAAAAATAGAGATATCGTTTTAGCCTTACCCTTTGATGACATAACCAAGCTCTCACAAATAGTAGAAGACAATGTGACTGAATATTCTGGGAAATATGGTAAGACTAAAGAAGTTGGCTTTTGGTCTCATGCGGGATTTGATGGTCCTATAGGTACAATAAATGCTATTGGTGCTGATGACGTAATAGAAGATAAGCAACTATCGATTAGTGCATGGGGTAAGATTAATTTTAATTGGGACAAAAATGCTGCCATAGGTTTTTATGGATGTAACACAGGAGTTGGAGATAGCAAAAATTTTGCACGTAATATTTCGAAGAATACTAATATGAAAAATGTCAATGTTTATGGTCAACCAGACAGTGCGGCCTTTTCTGGTTCTTCAACCCAGGCTACATATTCTTCAGAAAAACTGACAAATAACGGCGTACATTTTAAAAGAACATATTTAGTTTCATCTGAAAGTAGAAAAAGGTATTGGTGGTTTAATTCGGAAATTAAAAGAATGAAATGGTACAATAATGGTAAAATAATTAGATAATATAGCTATGTTGAATAATTTTAAATTAAATAAACGCAAAATCTTTTTGGTTTTGATAGGAATGTATGCATTCATATCAATAATTGACTATTGGTTTCTGTATCGTTTTGTTCATGTTGGACAACTATTTGATATAGGAACAGCTTCAACTTATGTTTATTCTCATTTTTCCCCATTATTCTATGCATTGAGAAGAAATCGATTTGTATATTTTTCAGTTTTATCTGCGATATATATTGCTTTGATATACAAAACATATAGGCCAATTTATGTAAAGTTTGAGGATTTTATGGGGAAAGTATATAGTATTTTGTTGTTCACCTTAGCGAATTTTAGACTTTTTGGTGATCTTTTCAACAACAACATTTGCAATCCCGTTCAGTATCATCTTTTTATTAGCCTTCCATCATATATTGTATTGATGCTAACGGCATTTTTACTGAGAAAAATTTCAAGTGGGAAAGTTAGCATTAAGATATTAACAGAGAAATACAAAGAGCTGAGAATATATGACAAATATAGAATACTTGTGCTTGGGTCAATAGCATATCTATACTTATCTATTGCAGTCTTATTTTGGCTTCAATGTATTGGAATAAGCAGATGTGGCTTAGCAAGCTACGAACGTACGATGTATGATATGATTGATTTTTTCACAACAGTTAATACAAAATACATATGGGGAAAATACTTAACCTTAATATGGTCTATCTTAGTTTGTCTTAACTTTGCATATATATGTCACTCTTTAACTCGCAAAAATGAAGTTACAAAAGGTCTTCTAGCATTGTGCGAGAAAAATGCATTACTCATCATTAATATTAAGTTTTTTGAAGCTTTCTTTGTTGAATGGCAACCTCTTTTTATTAATTTTGATTCATTAAACGTTCTTCCGACATATCTCTTACTAACGGGAAGTGTCAAACTAGTTTTTTCTAAATTAAAAAATGAGTCCACTTGAAAAAGTGTCCTCGTTAAAAGTTTAGCATACATTCGTTCTTTGATATTTTGTAATTTTGCACTTGCTTGTTGAATTCGTGGTTCACATTCTATAGCAACAATTGTTAAGTATTTAAAGAAACACAATAGATATTTTTAGCAAAATGAAGAAGATAAAATATTCAATTTTAATTATTGTTGGGTTACTTTATATGTGTTCATATAAAGTTATAACACATATGGGGGCAAAAGATATTTCATTATTGAGCTTATATGCCCCTAATGATACTGTCATTTTTATGAATACCATAACAAAAGAAACTGACACGATGTTTGTTGTGGATAAACAAATCTATAATTCTTTGTGGCCTTTTATTAGAAGTGAAGCTACAAATGAGTATTACGCAGGTGGCTATATAGAGTTTCTCATTAAGCATAAGAATGCATCTATCAGAGGGAAGTTTATTATTACAAAAACAGAACAAGGAGAACCTGTCAAACAGTCATTTGTATTTGGTAATAGATTTTGTATCAACGAATATTCTCTCTCTCAAAAAGATTACAAAATCTTCAAAAAAATGGGAAGAGAAATAAAGGAATGCTTGCTGATAAATAGCAAAAATTCAATTTTTGGGAAATTAGAAGAACCAGATTCTGTTGAGCAATTTGTTTGGTCGAAAGAGCTAGGCTTGTTATATTATCAATATATGAATGGAGCAGAATATTATTTATATAAAAAATAATGTAACTACTCAGTACCCCTATGGGCATGAGTGGTCTTTATTAAACTTTTAGACTTTACAGACTACTAGGTTAGTGTCATGCCCGACACACAAAAAAAAAGCCCAAGGCTGATAGCCCTGAGCTTTTTTAATATCATGATTTCTATGTCATTACTTCTGGCATTCCTTGCAAGGAGTCCAAGGCTTCAACTGCTTGAAGAAGTCGTTGCCCTTGTCATCTACGAGGATGAATGCTGGGAAGTCCTCTACGGTAATCTTCCAGATAGCCTCCATACCGAGCTCTGGGTACTCTACGCACTCGATGCTCTTGATAGAACTCTGAGAGAGAACGGCAGCTACACCACCGATAGTACCGAGGTAGAAACCACCATGCTTCTTGCAGGCCTCTGTAACAACATCGCCACGGTTACCCTTGGCAATCATTACCAAGCTAGCGCCGTGATCCTGGAACTCATCTACGTATGGGTCCATACGGTTGGCTGTGGTAGGTCCCATAGAGCCACATGGATAACCCTCTGGAGTCTTGGCTGGACCAGCATAGAGGATAGGGTGGTTCTTGAAGTACTCTGGCATCTCCTCACCAGCATCCAAGCGAGCCTTGAGCTTAGCGTGAGCGATGTCGCGAGCCACGATGATGGTACCCTTCAGGTTGACACGGGTGCTTACAGGATACTTGCTCAACTCGGCACGAACTGCGTCGATACCCTTGTCGAGGTCAATCTCGATACCCTTGGCACCCTCACCTGGGTTGCGGAGCTCCTCAGGAATCAACTCTGTTGGGTTCTCATCCATCTTCTCCAACCAGATACCGTCCTTGTTGATCTTAGCCTTGATGTTACGGTCGGCAGAGCAGCTTACACCCATACCGATAGGGCAGCTTGCACCGTGGCGAGGCAGACGGATGACACGGATATCGTGAGCCAGATACTTACCGCCGAACTGTGCACCCAAGCCAATCTTGTGAGCCTCTTCGAGAAGCTTGTTCTCCAGATCGATGTCACGGAAGGCACGGCCAGTCTCATCACCTGTTGTAGGCAATTCGTCGTAATATTTGATAGAAGCCAACTTCACGGTAAGGAGGTTCTTCTCTGCTGAAGTACCACCGATAACGAAGGCGATGTGGTAAGGAGGACATGCAGCTGTACCCAGGCTCTTCATCTTCTCTACGAGGAATGGGAGGAGTGTGCCCTCATTCTGGATAGTAGCCTTGGTCATAGGGTAAAAGTAAGTCTTGTTGGCAGAGCCACCACCCTTAGCTACCATTACGAAGCGGTACTCGTCGCCCTCTGTAGCCTCGATATCAATCTGGGCAGGCAGGTTACAACGGGTGTTCACCTCATCATACATGTTGAGAGGAGCGTTCTGAGAATAGCGGAGGTTGTCCTGTGTAAAGGTGTTGTAAACACCCAGGCTCAAAGCCTCTTCGTCCTCGAAGTCGGTCCATACACGCTGACCCTTCTCGCCGTGGATGATAGCAGTACCTGTATCCTGGCAGAATGGGAGAATGCCCTTCACGGCTGTCTCTGCATTGCGGAGGAACTGGAGAGCTACATACTTGTCGTTCTCTGAAGCCTCTGGGTCGCTGAGAATCTTAGCCACCTGGAGGTTGTGCTCACGACGGAGCTTGAACTCTACGTCGTGGAAACCCTGCTGTGCCAGCAAAGTAAGAGCTTCCTTGGAAACCTTGAGGATAGTCTTGCCCTCGAACTCTGCTGTGCTTACGCCTTCCTTAGAGATAAGGCGATACTCTGTCTTGTCCTCTCCAAGCTGAAACATTGGAGCGTACTTGAAATCAGGAATGTTTGCCATAACTACGTTTTTTGTATATTTATAAGTTATTTATAATGTTTATGTATATTTCTTGATGTATATTCTATCTTTGATGGATATTCTTTCATTGAAGAAGGGGCTGACGAGTCTTAGTTCTCGTATTCCACCTCCTTGTCGAGGTTGTTCACGAAGTTTCTGAATACCTCTTCCTCCACATCTCCCATCGCATACTCCTTCTCTGCATCCTTCTTGATTTCAGCAATCCAGGAGCGGCGTGCACGGATATAGTCTTCGTGAATGTGGTTGGCATCTTCCAGCGTAATCTCAGAGATTCCGTAGTAATCGCAGATCACGCTGTAGGTCCATGCCCACTGATATTCACGATAGTTGTTGTTGATTTCCTCGAAGCGTTCCAGAAGCTGCTGAATGGTCTCGATGTTGCCTTCTCTCATATCCTTCACGATGCGCTCTTCCTCGCTTACCGGCAGGAGGAGTCCTGAGAGGTCATCCCAGTCGCCCACGCCTGTCTGGGTAGATGGAGGGGTGATGGCAGGATCGCGCTTCAATACTCGCTTCAGCACGGCACCCATATAGATTCTCAGGGCGATGTCGTAGTATTTGATGCCCTTGTGGAGTGATGTGGCTGGGATGATGTACTCGTGATAGAGATACTGCGATACGTTGTCGCCCGTTACCTCGCGGAGACTCTCTAATATCTTCTTGCCCTTCAGGATTTCGCCCACGGAGAAAGGAGAGAGCCAGTCGAAGTTCACGATGCTCTTGCGGTTTTCGGGAGCACGGAGATCTCGCTTCGGCCACTTCTTGATGTCGCGGTACAGACCCACGGTGGTGATGTTTCTGCCTGGGATGAGGAACATCTTGTCGCCATCGGCTATCAGATAGGCGAATGGCAGGTTGCGGGTGTTAGGGTGGTGCATCAGCTTGCCGAAGCATACTGAGAACGAACCCAGGGTGGCTGGCATCAGCAGGTAGGCACCGCTGGCTGTCTTCGAACCACGCTCCAGGATGCCCCAGTGCATAGGCCCCATCTTGTAGGCATGGTTGCTGAAGTTGGTGGCTGAACCTGCATTATAGAATGAGAACATACCGCCGATAAGCAGACTGCTCTTGTGATGCGATGCTGTGAATGGACCACAGAAGGCGGCGCACGCCTCACCGTTGCTCATATAGCTGTTGGCAAAGAATACGGAGGCTGAGGCTGTGAAACCGTTGCTCAGCTGGCAGGCTTCGCCCACGAAGCAGTCCTGTATCTTCACGCTGTTGATAACGCTGGAACCCTCGGCGATGATGGAGTTCTCGATGATGACTCCCGTGCCGACATATACGTTGCCGTGAACCGAACCGAGCAGCGTACAGTCGCTGAGTCGTGAGGCACCGTTTACCTCGCAGAGGTCATTGATTACGCAGTTGGTAATCTCCTTGGTGTTCACAATCTTCACGTTGTTGCCAATCTGTCCTCTTTCCGGCGCCTTGTTTTCGATGTCGGTCTTGATGAGCTGTCGGATGTTCTCCTTCAGTTCCTTGTCGGAGAAATGCTTCACCATGAAGGCAGCCAGCTGACTGTTGAGGTCGGAGAAGAGAATCACGTTTCCTTCGCCCACCTCGTTGAGCACGCTCACCAGGTTCCCCTCGCCGAAGGTAGCGCCCTCGGTGGTTTCCATCGTAGAGATGTTGGAGATGTAGCAGTCATCACCAATGGTGTAGTTGTTGATGAAGTTGCCCACGTTCTCGATGAGACAGTCGTCTCCGATGGTTACGTTTCTCAGGGTGGCATTGTTGATGCCGGAATGCTTTACGAAGCCTTGGCTCACCTCCACATTCTTGTTGAAGGCACCGATGTTAACCTCGCCATAGAGCATCACACGATGCATGTAGTTGGGTTTGAAGTCTTCTGAAACATTGATTGATGTCCAGTCTTCAGCCCAGCAGTCGTTGCTCTTGAGTACCTCGATTTCCTCGGAGGTCAGAGGTCTGTAGTCATTCATTGTTGATATCTTTTTAGGGAATTATTCGTAATCCAGGTACAGGAAGTCGTTGTATGGATACTTCTGTACGTGCAGTTCTCTTACCTTTTTATATAGCACCTCCCTGAACTCGTCGATGTTCTCCTTGTTCTTTGCCGAGATGAAGAGACAGTCGTCGTTGAGCTTTGCCATCCAGGTTTTCTTGAGATCTTCCAGCGGTATATTCTCCTTCTCCATCGGAGTGAGGTCGTCTTCCTCCTTCTCCACCCAGGAGTAGTTGTCTATCTTGTTGAAGATGATCATCGAAGGCTTGTCGGAGCATCCTATCTCCTCCAGGGTCTTTTCCACTACCTGGATCTGCTCCTCGAAGTCTGGGTGGGAGATATCTACCACGTGCAGCAGGAGGTCTGCCTCACGGGTCTCATCCAGGGTGCTCTTGAAGGAATCCACCAGGTCGGTAGGCAACTTGCGGATGAATCCTACGGTGTCGGCAAGGAGGAATGGCAGGTTATCTACCACCACCTTTCTCACGGTGGTATCGAGGGTAGCAAAAAGTTTGTTCTCTGCAAACACCTCGCTCTTGCTGAGCAGGTTCATGATGGTGGATTTTCCCACGTTGGTATAGCCCACGAGAGCCACGCGGATCATTCTTCCGCGGTTCTTGCGCTGGGTAGTCTTCTGCTTGTCTATTTCTGCGAGTCGCTCCTTGAGCAGGCTCATTCTGCCGAGGATGATACGGCGGTCCATCTCGAGCTGGGTCTCACCCGGTCCACGCAGACCTACCGATCCCTTACCGCCACCAGATCCAGAACCACCACCCTGTCGTTCCAGGTGAGTCCAGAGTCTTTGCAGACGAGGGAGCATATAGCGGTATTGCGCCAACTCTACCTGGGTTTTAGCCGCAGCGGTTTGCGCACGCATGGCGAAGATATCGAGGATGAGTGAGGTGCGGTCCAGAATCTTCACCTGCAGTTCCTGTTCGATGTTACGGATCTGTTTGGCAGAAAGCTCATCATCAAAGATGACCATACCTACTTCTCTGTCTTCCTCTTCCTCGTCCTTGATGTATTGCTTGATTTCCTCCAGCTTGCCCTTTCCCACGTAGGTGGTCTGGTTAGGCGACACCACCTTCTGCGTGAATCGCTTCACGGTGACGGCGCCTGCGGTATCTGCAAGAAATTCCAACTCGTCGAGATATTCCTTGGTCTTGGCTTCGTCCTGTGTCTTGGTAATAAGACCCACCAGCACAGCGGTTTCCGCCTTGACTTCTGATATTACAAATTCTTTCATTCTTTACGTACGTATTATTATAGGTGCAAAGATAATAAAAAAAAATCTCTTATTATATATATAAGGTGAAAATTATGTTTTTTTTATGAAAGGGACCGCAAGGCTACGGGGCGGAAATCGCTATTTGCGAACGCAGAAATCGACATGTCTGAATGCTGAAACATTCAAAAATTCAAAAGCCTCGACGTGATGTCGGGGCTTTTTGGCATTAAATCCCTTTAAATTAGCGAAAAGTGTCAAATTTTTAATGATTCTTCTCCTCTTTCTTCAAGATTTTGCTTATCTTTGCAGACATTAAAATAAATCAAACCTAAAAAGAAAATAAATATGAAGCAAAAAATGAGTATCGCTGGTATTTTGTTGCTTGCTGCTTTGGGTATGCAGGCTAACAACTATACAGTGAAGTCGCCAGACGGTAAATTGGTGGTGAATGTTGCTTGTGAGGGAGGCAAGGCTTCCTACACGGTAGATTACAATGGCAAGCAGATGCTGGGAACTTCGGCGCTCGGTCTGGTTGCCAATTATGGTGATTTCTCAAAGAATCTCACCATGGGTATCCTGAAGGGTGGGGAAGTGAAGCCGCTTGCCTACAAGATGACCCGCATCAAGAAGAGTGATATCCAGAAGGATGTGGTGGATGCTACCATCGGTTTCCTCAACAGCAAGAAGGATTCCATGACCCTTCATCTTCATGTAAGCAACAACGACATCGCCTACAAGTATGAGATGAGCCGTCCTAAGAAGGATAATCCTAAGTCGGTGATTATATATAATGAGGTGAGCGGATTCAATTTCCCGGAGAAGACCACTACCTTCCTTTGTCCTCAGATTACTCCGATGACCGGTTGGGAGCGCACCAAGCCATCTTATGAGGAGGAATATACTCCGGATGCTCCGATGAACGTGAAGTCGCAGTTCGGTGTGGGCTATACCTTCCCATGTCTCTTCAAGGTGGGCAGCGATGGTTGGGTGCTGGTCAGCGAAACTGGTGTGTCGAGCGCTTATCCAGGCTGCCGTCTTTCTGATTACGAGCCGGGCAAGGGCTATACCATCGCCTTCCCTCAGAAGGGGGAGAACAATGGCATCGGTTCCGAATATGCCGGTATCCCATTGCCGGGCGAGACTCCCTGGCGCACCATCACCGTAGGTTCTTCGCTGGCTCCTGTCGTAGAGACCACCATCCCTTACGATGTGGTGAAGCCATTGTATGAGGCAAGTCAGACTTACAAGCCATCGCGCTATACCTGGAGCTGGCTCATCTGGCAGGACAATTCCGTTAACTATGACGACCAGGTGAAGATGGTGGATGTGGCTGCTGCTCAGGGTTATGAAGCCATCTTGGTAGATGGCTGGTGGGACAAGCAGATAGGCAGAAAGCGCATCGAAGAGTTGAGTAAGTATGCCAAGAGCAAGAAGGTAAGCCTGATGCTCTGGTACAATTCGAATGGTTTCGAGAATGATGCTCCTCAGACTCCTCGTCAGATTATGAACAATTCCATCGCCCGCAAGAAGGAGATGGCGTGGATGAAGAAGATTGGCGTGGTAGGTATCAAGGTGGATTTCTTCGGTGGCGACAAGCAGGAGACGATGAAGCTCTATGAGGATATCCTCAGCGATGCCAACGATTATGGCTTGGAGGTGATCTTCCATGGTTGTACCATGCCACGTGGCTGGGAGCGTATGTATCCTAACTATGTATCGAGCGAGGCTGCCCTGGCTTCTGAGAACGTATATTTCACGGATTATCATGCCAAGAAAGAGGCCTTCGAGATGACGATGCATCCGTTCTCAAGAAATGCCGTAGCCAGCTTCGACTGGGGTGGTGTGATGATGAACAAGTATTTCTCCAAGGACAACAAGAGCCGCCACCAGCGTTATACCAGCGATGTGTTTGAGATGGCTACAGCCATCACCAATCAGAGCAGCGTAAACTGCATCTGTCTCTATCCTAACAACTTGCAGGATGTGCCACAGTGGGAGTTAGATTGGCTCAAGAATGTACCAACTGCATGGGAGGATACCAAGTTTATTGCCGGTTATCCTACCAAGTATGCGGTGGTGGCTCGCAAGTCGAGCGTAGAGAATGGTTCTGGCGCAGCGCTTACAGCCGGCAGATGGTTCGTGGGCGGTCTGAATGCTACAGACAAGCCTCTTGCTCTGACCCTGGATTTGCCGATGTTTGCCGGTAAGACCGTTACTTATATCACCGACCAGCCAAAGAAGAAGGGCGAGAAGTTCTTCACTTCTATCAAGAAGGCATTGAAGGTTGGCAAGGATGGAAAGGCAAAGGTTGTGATTCAGCCTAATGGCGGTATCATTATCGAATAAGCTTCAAGTTTTATAGGCATCGGTTGCCTACGTGAAAAGTTTTATAGGCATCGGTTGCCTACGTGAAAAGGTTTATAAGCATCGATTGCCTACGTGAAAAAGTTTTTTTCTCGAAAAAAGTATCAAAGTCTCATTTTTGCTTGAAAAATGGGGGGTAAATGATTGATATATAAGATAATAATAAAAATGAGACTTCTCGGTTTTTGAGCCGAGAAGTCTCATTAATGTATCATGGAAGTCTCATAGGCTTTTTTAATCCTATTTCACCTGTAGATGTTCTATGGTTATGTCAATATAATCAGGATAAGTCATGGTGATGTGTCTACTTTTTTAGTTCATCAGTTGGTCTTTCTATGCCCTCTGGTTGGTCTGCTTGTGCCCGTCACACGGGCATCCGTAGCCCACCAAGTGGGCATCGGCAGACCGTGTGCTGGGCAACTATTGCCCATAGCGTGGGCAACGAGTGCCCAAATATAGGACTTGTTTTTGGGCAATATTCTTTTGAGTCTTTGCGCTGTTTAAACTATCTTTTTGCGATGTTTAAACTGACTTTTCTTGATGTTTTAATAGTCTTTTCTCGTGCATCGTGCTGTCTTTAATGATACTTCTATAGCATTTCATGATATTTCCATGATACTTTTTCCTGTTTTTTCCGAGAAGTATCATTGATTGTAAATATCAATATATCAGTAATATAATATGGATTTTCCAGCGAAAAATGAGACTATCCTTAATTCCGCAACACTATAATTTAACTTTATTTATAAGTTCCTGAGCAACAA
>OLOM01001615.1_pt1 | contig 14865 bp, 16 predicted proteins | sample 1672531 | NCBI WGS metagenome assembly OLOM01 (sample SAMEA3136696, study PRJEB25190) | human gut metagenome | reverse complement strand
AACCCACGTTCAAGGTTCCACAAGTTTCAGTTTTGTTCAATTTTCAAGGTCCTGCGCCGTCTCTCGCGAGACAGCTTAGTTACTATACCACGCCCATAAGGAAATGTCAACACCTTTTTTCAGATTTTTTGACAAATTTTCCGAAGTCAATCTCCGCGCAAAACATTTTTCCAGAAAGCTTACAAAAAAACTGGCGCCGCGGGTCTGTGCCGTGGGCTTACGCGGGGGTCAGTTCCTGCGGGCAGTAGGTTTTGCCGTTGATCGTACACCCGGCACAGCGCAGGTGCCCTCGGCCACAACGCTGACCGTCACCCCCGGCTTGTTGGTCAGCCCCCACAGCAGATAGGAACCAACAGCACCGACTCCTGGAATCGCAACAGAACGAACTTACCCTCTCCCCTGCTTTTATGGCTTGATGATGCGGATCAGCGTTTTATCCAGCTGCAGTGTACAGTGCCACGGATTCAGGATGATGCCCTGAATCTCCTCCGCAGCCAGCGCGGCGTCAAACAGACTGTTTATGTCAGCCCAGAATGTAGATTTCACGGCATCGGGGCTTCTCATCTGCTCGTCAAACGAGGTGAAGGCATACCACCAGCGCCCGCCGTCGGCGGTCTGCACGATTTTGGGGCGCAGCGCTGCGGACGCGCCGGGCGTTGTCTCCACGGCGGCGATCCACTGCCCGCCTGCCTGCATGACGCGGCGCACAACGGTCAGGGTATGGGCAAGTTGCTCCTGCGTGGGGGCCTGCTGCAGGCCCTGCACGGCATCCTCAAGCGCCTGGTTGAGCCGCCGGTTCTCATCTTCCTTCATCTTCATGGAAATTCCTCGCTATTCATAGTGTATAGCGCCATTATAGAAGAATTCGCCGCGCTTGTAAAGAAAAGCCGTAAAAGCCGTTATTCAGTGTCCCAGTGTTTTCAGCACACCTGCCACGTCATCGATCTGCATGGCAAACTCTGCCTTTAAATCGGCAGGCGCAATGTTCATCAGGTAGGGGTGCGCCGCCGCGCGGAGCATGGGGGCATCGTTGTAGCTGTCACCGAAGGCGTATGTATTTTCCTGCGGGATACCGAAATGCGCGCACAGCAAATGCAGCCCTTTGTCCTTGCCCGCTGCGGTAAAATCCAGCCAGTGCTCGCCCGTGATGGCTGCACCGATGCGGTCTTGCCGGGCTGCTGTCCATTATTGTAGTAGCTGGGGCAGTACAGCACGGCAGGCACACGGTTTGCCAGTTCCTTCTGCGTTTCCAGCGCACCGCCCAGATGCAGCGCGATGTAGGCGATCTCATCCTCATCGAGCGTGATACCGTGACGCTGCGGCCTTGACGGCACAGCCCTTTGACGCCGTGGTAGACGCCCTGTACGGTACCGGGTTCCACGGCAGTCTGCACCCGGCCGGGCTGGCCGCCTGCGCACTGATAAACCGCCAGCGGGAAAACGGCGCATTTGTGCTGGCAGTTGACCTGCCCAGCGGCGTCAACACCGACACAGGCGAGGTGGCCGAAGGTGCCGTCCACGCAGACCTGACCGTGACATTTGACAGTTACAAGCCCCTGCACATAGCCCCCAGCTCCGCGTCCTTCTGCGGCGAGATCCTCTGTGCCGATATCGGCATCCGGGATGAGTGGCATCCAACAGACAACGCATAAAAGCAGGGCGGAGCATTTCCCTACTTCGCCCTGCTTTTATTTTCTTGTAAGCTCTTGATGGCAAAGACCAGCAACGCGTAATCGCAAAAGTCCGGCCGTCCCCACCGCTAGTGATGCCACATTTTGTTGTGGGCTACGTTGCCCCACTGGTGGTCGCGGTAAACGCTCTGACTTCCACTCCTGCAGCGGGCAGGGCGGTGGAGATTTTCTGTACGAAGGCAAGAGCTTTCGGCCCGTCGCCGTGGATGCAGACGGAATCGGCCTGCAAAGTTACCGTGCTGCCATCGTTGGCCTGTACGGTGCCCTGCTTTGCCATCTGCAAGACCCGCACTATGGCAGTGTCCTCGTCCTCAACCATCGCACCAGGCGTACCGCGGGGCACTAAGGTTCCGTCCGGCTGGTAGCCGCGGTCGGCAAATACCTCGCTGGCGACCGGTAGGCCGATGGTGTGGGCGGCCTTGATCATTTCGCTGCCGGACAGGGCCAGCAACACCGCACCGGGGGCCGCAGCCTGCACGGCGCGGCAGATGGCCGCCGCCAGCGCCGGGTCTTTGGCAGCCATGTTGTAGAGTGCGCCGTGTGGCTTGACGTGGTGCAGCGGCACACCCGCCGCATCGCAGAAGGCTTTCAGTGCGCCAATTTGATACACTACATCGGCCTCAGCTTCGGCGGGGCTGATTGCCATTTTGCGGCGGCCAAAGCCCTGCAAGTCGGGCAGACCGGGGTGTGCGCCCACCTGCACGCCGTATTTTTTGCACAGCAATACGCTCTTTTTCATCACGGACGGGTCTCCCGCGTGGAACCCGCAGGCAATGTTCGCGCTGGTCACGTAGGGTAAAATTTCATCGTCCATCCCGATGGTGTACGCGCCGAAACTCTCTCCCAAATCGCAGTTCAAATCAATGGTTGGCATTACAAAGCCCCCTCTTAAAATTTCAGCGCCGTGTTTTTCACATCGGTCACAAACATATGTCCCGGCGCGTGGGTGATGCAAAACTCGGGTTTTGAGTGCATGACCACGGCCTGCGGCGTGACCCCACAGGGCCAGAACACAGGCGTTTCTCCCGGGCGTATCGTCACGGCGTCGCCGTAGTCGGGGTGGTCCAGGTCAGTAATGCCGATAGCCTCCGGTGTGCCAATCTGCACCGGTGCTCCGTGTACGCGGGGCATGCCCGCCGTGATGGCTACCGCCGCGGGCACCTGCGCATACGGGATGGGCCGCATACTGACGACCATGTTGCCGCTGAACACCCCCGCAGGCGTGCAGGGAATGTTGGTGTTGTACATCGGCACGTTGACGCCCTCCTCGATCTGGCGCACCGGGATGTCGGCGTCCAGCAGGGCCGACTCAAACGAGAAGCTGCACCCAATAAGGAAGCTAACTAAATCGTCCCGTTCTTCAAAATACCGCGTCACATCGGTAGTTTCTTCGATTAGTTTACCATTTTGGTAAATGCGGTAGCGCGGGATGTCCTGCGCGATATCGCTGCCCGGCGCAAATTGGGAGAAGCTGCGCTCCCCGGCATCTGCCACTTCCAGCAGGGGGCAGGCCTTGGGGTTGCGCTGGCAGAATAGCAGAAAGTCCCATGCCAGCGCTTTGGGCAGCACAACCAGGTTGCCTTGGGCATAGCCGTCGCAATAGCCGGTAGTGGGGGCATCCAGCTTACCCGCCCGGATCAGCGCACGGACCTCAGCCGGGGGAAATGCGGAGTATTTCATACAACACACCTTCTTTTACAAACGATTCCGTACCTGCTGCCACAAGACGGCCTGTTGCCGGGCGGCCTGTACAGCCTGGGCGGGGGTCACAAAGGTGAAGCATACTCGCTGACCGGGACGCAGCTGCGCCAGCGCGGGCAGGTCAGCGGAGATGACCGTTGCAATTTTGGCGTAGCCGCCGGTGGTCTGGTGGTCGGCCAGCATCACGATTGGCTGACCGTCGGCGGAGACCTGCACCGAACCGGGCACAATGCCATCGGAGAGGATGTCCGCGCCATGGTGCATTGCCAGCGGCGGGCCCGCCAGCTTGCAGGCCATGCGGTCACAGTTGGGTGTCAATGTGTAGATGCCGTGGGTAAAATCATGTAACCCCTGCGCGGTGAACGCGGCATCCTGCGGGCCGGGTACGGTGCGCAGCAGCGGCAAAGTCTGTGCCCCCTGCACGCGCACAGAATGGGTGCCCCGGCACACGGCCTTGTCCCGCAGCGGGCGGTCCAGATGTTTGGCCGTAATGATCCGCCAGAGCGCGGCGGTATCGCATACCCCGGTGGGGAGCGTGTCGCCTTTTGCCAGCTTGCGGCCTTTCAAGCCGCCGATGCCGCATTTCACATCGGTGGCGCGACTACCCAGCACGGGCGGGGTGGCAATGCCGCCGCCCACAGCCAAGTAGCTGCGCAAATCAGACGCAGCCACGCCGATTTTCAGTGTACTGCCTGCCTTCGCCAGCAGCGGCGCGTAATAGGGCACGGGTACGCCGTCCAGCGCGGCAGGGCTTTCCGCCCCGGTCAGCGAAAAAACGGTGTCCGCCTCAAATCGCAGTGCCGGGCCGCGCAGGGTGGATTCCAGCACCGCCGCGCCCGGGTCATTGCCGACCAGCGCGTTGGCAAGGCGGTAGGCGTAGCTGTCTGCCGCGCCGCAGCTGCGGTAGCCTTGCGCTGCATACCCCACCCGGCCCGCGTCCTGCACAGTGGTCAGGGGGACGGGTTCCAGTACTGTGATGCTCATACTGTGCCCTCCTTGGCCGCCAAGGCCGCAAATTCTGCTGCCGTGATGGGGGTAAAGCGTATCCTGTCCCCCGCCGCGTAAGGCAGCGTACCTGAGGCTGGGTCAAACAGTTTGAGCGGCGTGCGGCCAATCAGCTGCCAGCCGCCCGGGCTGGCAATGGGATAAATACCGGTCTGTTCGCCGCCGATTCCCACCGCCCCGGCCGGGATGGCCGTGCGGGGCGTTCCCAGCCGCGGGGTGAACAGCCGTTCATCCAGACCGCCGAGATACGGAAACCCCGGTAGAAAGCCCAGCATATAGATCTGATATTCCCGCCCGGCGTGCAGGGCAAGGACTTCTTCCTCGGTCAACCCAGCGTGCTGCGCCACAAAGGGCAGGTCTGGGCCGAAATCGCCGCCATAGCAGACAGGAATTGTAACGAGCCTCCCCTCCCCTGCCGCAGCGTCCGCGCCGTCGGCGTCAGCCAGCTTTTGCACGGCGTCGGCTATGGTATCGTATTCCGTTACAAGTGGGTCATACGTGATGAGCAGCGAGGCAAAGGCGGGTACTGTTTCCACCACGCCGGGGAGCTTTGCGGCCAGCACACGGCTGTTCAGTGCCGCCACCGCCGCGCCGATGTCTGGCGCAATGCGCTGTGCAAACGCTGCCAGCAGGGCGCAGTCCCCCACCGGATGCAGCTGAAACGACAGCATGGCCGTCGCCTCCTTCCATATTATATAGTCAGTCAAAGAAATGCTTTGCCAGCACCGGGCCGAACCAGTGATCCGATTTGTGGGAGTACCGCACCGCGTAGGCCGTACACTGGCGCATCAGGCTGACGATGCCCACATTCATCCGGGTGCTGAAGCCATCGATGCCTGGCAGCAGTGAGCCGGTCATATCGATAAACCCATTGCGTGCCGCCACCCGCATGACCTCGGATTCCATCTCCTCATGGTGGAGAATCTCCATATCTTTCTTGAGATATGCCAGCGCCGCCATCAGGCCGTAACAGCCCCAGTCGGAGCAGGTCGCTGTGATGATGTTGTCGGCCTTGGTGGCGCTCAAAATGCCACCGCCGCAGCCGCATTGGCACTCGCCCTCCGCTGTGAATGGCACGTACTTTTTGATATGCTCGGCAATCGTGCCCATGCCGATTTCGTTGCCCAGATCGCCGATGGCGATGTTCGGCACGCCGTTGGCACGCAGGATATCCCACAAAACATCGCTGCGGGCCTGCAGGGCGGTCACATCCTTGCCGACGGCGTTGTGGTAAACGCCCAGCGCGTTCGCGCCGCTGGCCTCCACTGAGATGACGGCGGCAGGCTTGCGGGCGGCCAGCGCTTCGGCCTGCGCCGGGGCGGCGGCCTTGTCCTTCGTAAAGGCGACGACGCCCATGCTCAACGGCAAGGCCTGCACAGTGTCTAAATCCTCGTAGATATGCAGCCCCACGACGGCGGCACACTTTTCGATGGCCTGCACACTGTCAGCCGGGCAGACGATGACCGGCTTGGCATTGAACGCCATCACCAGCGCCCGCGCCAACAGCATAGCGCTGACCGTGCCGTCCATCTCCGGCACCTTGTGGGGCAGCAGCACAAAGCCGACCAAAATGTACACAAGATCGTTCTCTTTGATCGAATCACACAGCACCTGCGCGGCGTGCATCGTCAGCGGCTCGCCGGTAAAGGCGCGGCTGCCCGCGTATAAAATGCGGCAGACGCCGTAGCCGCGCGGGTCAAGATTCATCAGCGCATCAAGGTTTTCGCCCACGTTGCGTTTTTCCAGTTCATCGCGGGTCATCTTGCACACCCCCCGTTCAGTCCACGACGGTCGTTTTGCCGGTGTAGGCGTAGTATTCGCGCAGCACCTCATCCTGGATGGCCTTGAGAGTGGCCGGGTCTTTGCCGCCCGCGAGCTTTCCATCCACCTCACAGGCATGCAGGCAGAAGTTGGAGGACGATGTCACGATGATCTCGTCGGCGTTCATCAGATCGTCCAGCGTGAAGCACTTTTCCATGACCGTGATGCCAAGGCGGTAGCAGGCCTGGATCATGTGGGTCTTGGCGATGCCGCGCAGGATAAATTCATCGTTGGGGTGCGAATAAAATACGCCATCCTTGAGGATGGACACGTTGGAGTGGGCACACTCAGTCACGATATCGCCGCGGTGGAACACAGTCTCCTGCACGCCGATACGCTTGGCGTGCTGCGCCGCCACAACGCTGGGCAGCAGGTTCAATGTTTTGATGTTGCAGTGATAGAAACGCGTATCTTCCTCGGTGTTGAGCTTGATGGGCACGTCGGGGTCGTTCAGGTGGTTCTGGCGGATGGATACCCACAGCTTGCCGGGGAGATTTTCGGCGTAGATATGGTTGCGGGTCTCGACACCGCGCGTAACCTGCCAGTAGACAAAGTGCGTTGTTCCGTCCACTTTAGCAAGCAAGTCGGTCAGCAGCTTGCCCAGTTCCTCTTTCGGCATCGGGATGTTGATATCCAATGCCTTGGCGCTGGTGTAAAAGCGGTCGAGGTGGTCCTGCATCAGATACACCTTGCCGTTGGCACCGACTGTCGCGTCATACACGCCGTCGCCGAAGAAGTGTACCCGGTCATTGAAAGGAACCGTCAATTCTTCCGGCGTGCCGATTTTACCGTCATAGTATGCAAGTGCTTCCATCGTTCTTTCCTCCCTGATTTTGTTGTCTATCGCGGGCCCTTTACCCCGAATTTTAATTCGATGACCCTCTTGATGACCTCGACACAGTTGTCCAAGCCAATGGCGGCGCTGTCCAGGCAGAGGTCATAGTTTTCGACCCTCTTCCACTGGCGGCCGGTGTGGTACTTATAATAGCTCTCCCGGTAGTGGTCCAGCTTATCAATGTAGTGCATCGCCTGGCTGCGGCCGATGCCCTGGCGCTTCATCTCCCGCTCGATGCGATCCTCATAAGGGGCATCGATGTAGACAGTCAGCACATTGGGTTTATCTTTCAGCACAAAGTCCGCCGCGCGGCCTACGCAGACATAGCTTTCCTCGTCCAGCAATTCCCGCAGGACCTTGGCCTGATAGTTGAAGAGGTTCTGGTCGCTGATGAAGTTGCCGCTCTCCGGCGGGATGAAGCTGCCGTCGTAGACATGCTGCGATACGCGGTAGAGCAGCGTTTTCTTGGTATTCTCATCCGCGGCGGCAAAAATTTTCTCGTTGATGCCGCTGTCCTCGGCTGCCAGGCGCAACAGTTTCCGGTCGTACAGGTCGATGTCAAAATCCTGTGCCAGCTTTTTGCCGATGTAACTGCCGCCGCCCGACCCGCAGGTGCGGGTGATGGCCACGGCGAAGTAGGGATAGTTCGGATACATAGTGGCCCCCTTACTGCCCCAGATAGGCTTTCTTCACGCGGGCGTCGTTCAGCAATTCCTTGGCGTCGCCCTCAATTGTAATCGTGCCGGTTTCCAGCACATAGGCGCGGTCGGAGATTGCCAGCGCCATTTTCGCATTCTGTTCCACCAGCAAAATCGTAATGCCCTGCTTGTTGACTTCCCGGATAATGGCAAAAATCTCCTTGACCAGCAACGGAGACAGGCCCATCGACGGCTCATCCATCAAAATCATCTTGGGTTTGCCCATCAGGGCGCGGCCAACGGCCAGCATCTGCTGCTCGCCGCCGGAGAGCGTACCCGCCAGCTGGCGTTTGCGCTCTTTTAAGCGGGGGAACCGCTCGTAGACGTCGGCCATCGTTTTCGCCATGTCGGTTGGGTCGGTGAACGCCCCCATCTCAAGATTTTCTTCCACCGTCATCTGGGGAAAAATGTGCCGCCCTTCCGGCACATGCGCCAATTTCAACGTAATAATTTTGCTGGGCTCGGTTTTGCGCAGGTCGTGCCCATCAAAGGTGATGGAGCCGCCAGCCGCTTTTTCCAGCCCGGTAATCGTGCGCAGGGTCGTGGTTTTGCCCGCGCCGTTCGCGCCAATCAGGGAAACGATCTCGCCGTCCTTCACCGTCATGGACACCCCGTTCAGCGCATGAACTGCGCCGTAGTTGACGTGCAGGTCCTTGATCTCAAGCATCGGCGGCCTCCTTCGCTTCGTCCTTGCCCAGATACGCCTCGATGACGTGCGGGTCGTTGGCAATCTGCTCCGGCGTACCGGAGGCGATCGTCGTGCCGAAATCCAACACCTGGATGCGCTCGCAGATCTTCATGACAAGGCTCATATCGTGCTCGATGAGCAGGACGGATACTTTAAATTCATTGCGGATATAGTTGATGATTTCCAGCAGTTCCTCGGTCTCGGTGGGGTTCATACCCGCCGCCGGTTCGTCAAGGAGCAGCAGTTTCATGTCGGTGGCCAGTGCACGGGCAATTTCCAGGCGGCGCTGCTCACCGTAGGGCAGGTTGTCGGCCTCCAAGTCCTCCTTGCCGGAAAGGTGAACAACTTCTAGCAGCTCTTTGGCGCGGGCGGTGATTTCTGCCTCCTGCTGCCAGTATTTCTTGGTGCGGAAGATGGCATCCGCCATACCGTAGGTCGTGTGGGCCTGCATAGCGGTCTTGACGTTCTCTATGACCGACATTTTTTTGAACAGGCGGATGTTCTGGAACGTCCGGGCAATGCCCGCGTGGACGATTTGATGCGTCTTTTTTCCGTTCATCCGCTCACCGCAGAGATAGAACGAGCCCTCGGTCGGCTTGTAAACGCCGGTAATCAGGTTAAAGACCGTTGTCTTGCCTGCGCCGTTGGGGCCGATGAGGCCGACCAGTTCGGACTCGCCGATCTCCATGTTGAAGTCATCCACGGCTTTCAGGCCGCCGAACTGGATGCCCAGATGTTGGGCTTTCAATACGGGTGCCGCCATATCGCTCACGCTCCTTTCTTGGCTTTCGCCTTGGGATGGGCCAAGCGGCCCAGCAGGCGGTTCAGGCTGAACTCCCACCAGCCGAAGATGCCGCCCGGCCGGAACAGCATGACGAGCACCAGCACGACCGAGTAGGCCAGCATACGGTAGGTGGAGAAATCGCGCATCAACTCCGGCAGACTGGACAGGGACGCCGCGCCGATGATGGAGCCGGTCAGCGATCCGGTGCCGCCGATGATGACCTCGGAAAGCAGCTCGGCCGAATAGTTGAAGTTGAAGTTGGTGGGAATCATGGCGGTCATATAGTGGGCGTAAACGCCGCCGCCAATGCCTGCAAAGAACGCGGAGACCGCGAAGGTCAGCACCTTGTAATAGGTCACGTTGATGCCGGAGGCCGACGCTGCGATGTAATCCTCGCGGATAGCCTGTACCGTACGCCCAAAGCGGCTGCGCACAAACAGGAACATGATGGTCACGCAGACGACCATGATCCAGAACGCGCGGTCAAACGTCGAAAGTTTGAGGATACCGCTCATCGTCTTGCCGCCCCCGGTGATGGAAAAGTTGCAGAAACACACACGGATGATTTCGGCAAAGGCCATGGTGACAATAGCCAGATAGTCGCCACGCAGCCGCAGCGCCGGGATGCCGACCGCAACGCCCATAAGCCCCGCAGCCAGGCCGCCCGCCAGAATGGCGACAAGCAGCAGCCCTAAATCAGAAAGCCCATGCCCGGCCAGTGCGCCGGAGACGATGGCAGAGACATATGCGCCCACCGAGACAAAGCCCGCGTGGCCCATGGAAAACTCACCCATAAAGCCAACGACCAGGTTCAGCGATGTGACCATGATAATGGTATAGCAGGCGGTGGTACAAATGCCCTGGATGTAGGTCGTGCTTTTGCCAAAAGCATTGAAGGTAAAGGTCAGCGTAATGGCCGCATACAGCAGCGTGACACCGACCAGATTCAGCCCATAGGAGGCCAGCCGTCGTTTCGTCATCTTGTTCACGCTCCCTTATACTTTTTCGCCGACATTCTTGCCCAGAATACCGGAAGGCTTGACCAGCAGAATCACGATCAGGGTGCCGTAGGTCACGGCCTCATACCAGCCGGGGGCAAACAGCTTGACGAAGATTTCGATAAGACCAATCAAAATACCGCCCAGCATCGCACCGGGGATGATGCCGATGCCGCCGAGCACAGCAGCGATAAACGCCTTCATGCCCATCATCGAGCCCATGTCATTCGTAACACGGGGGTAGGTTGCACAGTACATCAGCGCGGCCACGGCAGCCAGCCCGGAGCCGATGGCAAAGGTCGTCGTGATGATTTTGTTGACATTGATGCCCACCAAAGTGGACGCATCCTTGTCCTGCGGCACAGCACGCATTGCCTTGCCGAGTTTCGTTTTCTTGACAAAGAGCTGCAAAGCAATCATCATGCCCAGCCCGATAGCAATGGTCAGCAGCACATTCAGCGGCAGCGCCACACCGCCCACGGTGACGGTCGGCAGGCTGAAGATAGCCTGCACATTGTGCGGCTTGGCACCGAATAGCACCATGGCCAGGTTCTCAAGGAAGATGCTCATTGCCAGCGCCGTGATCAGTGCCGACATCGGCCCGGCCTTGCGCACGGGGCGGTAGGCGAACGTTTCCACCAGCACGCCCACGACCGCGCAGACAGCGATGGCGACAATGACCGCCAGCCAGGCCGGCATACCTGCGTTGACCATCAGCGGGATCGTGTAGAACAGCGTGTATGCGCCAATCATGATAAAATCACCATGCGCGAAGTTGATCATACGGATGATGCCATAGACCATTGTGTAACCAAGGGCAATCAGTGCGTAAATCGCGCCCTGGTTCAATCCATTGATCAGGCTTTGGAAAAACAATGAGAAGCTCATTTGTGGTCCATTCCCCTTTCCTACGGTGTTTCAAAAAAGAAATGTACACGGCAGGCGTTCCTTGCGGATTGCAGCACCACCGTGTACATCTCCCATCCGTCTTTGGACTTTAATTTTTATTCAGCCTTGGAAACGACCTTGCCGTCAGAGCCGAGCGTTTCCGTCCACTTGACTGCGCCGTCCACATAGGTGTTGATGGCAATGCTCTTGATAGCGTCGCCGTTCTCGTCCAGCATGATGTCGCCACCGACACCGGTGAAGCTCATGCCGGTCATGCCCTTGACAAGGCTGGCCGTATCAGTGCCGCCTGCATTCTCGGCGGCCTGCACCAGCATGTACATAGCGTCATAATACAGGGCGGCACAGGCGTTTAGGCTTTCGGTGCCGTACTTTTCCGTGTACTTCTGCACGAAGTTCTGGACAGCCGGGGCTGTATCTTCGCTGGAGTAGTGGTTCGTAAAGTAGCAATCCTCAAACTGTGCGGAAAGGCCGGTCGTGTCGGAGCCATCCCAGCCGTCACCACCCATGATAGCACCGGTAAAGCCTGCATTGCGGGCTGCACCAACCAGCAGCGGAACGGTGTCGAGGAAGCAGGGATAATACAAAAGCTCTGCACCGCTGGCCACGGCCTGCGCTGCCTGCGAGGAATAATCGGTGTCGGTGGTCATGCACTCACCGGTGTAGGCAACCTCGATACCGTTGGCCTCGCAGTTTTCAATAAAGGCATCCTTCAGACCGTTGGAGTAGTCATCATCCTTGGCGTAGATGACCGCGGCCTTGGTAAAGCCCTTGTCCTTGGCGAACAGCGCTGCCATCTTGCCCTGATACGGATCAATGAAGCAGTTGCGGAAGATCGTAGCGCCCTTCAGGGTGACATCGGCATTGGTTGCACCGGTCGCCAGCAGCAGCATACCGTCCTTGGAGGCCTGCTCTGCCATGGGCAGTGTGACCGAAGAGAAGAAGCTTCCGACGATGGCCTCCGGCGAATCCGCCATGACCTTGTTGTAGGCGTTCATGGCCTGCTTGGCGTCCTTGGCATCGTCTGCGACCTTGCCGCCGTTGACGATTTCGATCTTGTAGCCGGAGTCCCCGGCGTTGATTTCCTCGACAGCCATATCAATGGCATTCTGAGCGCCCTCACCGTAGATGGCGGAGCCGCCGGTCATCGAGCAGACAACACCAACGCGAATGATATTATCCTCGCCGCCGTCGGATGCCGCAGCGGCAGTGCTGGTGGTTGTCTCACTGGATGCGGCCCCTCCCTGCTGGGCACTGGACCCGCAGCCTGCCAGTAGGCTCGCGGACATAGCGGCTGCAACGGTAAGTGCAAGAACTCGATTACGCTTTTTCATGGTGTGCCCCCTCTTTCTGGATGTTTGCCATTTTACAATAGTCCCTCTTTCACCCAAAACAAAAGGCGCACGGCACCGCAAATCCGGTGCTGCACGCCTTTGTGCGAATACGAAAAGGGTCGCGGCTTTTGCAAGTCCGCGACCCCTTTGTCCCGTTCGTGTTCTGTGATGATGCTGTTATTATAGCAGACTGCCCAAAAAACGCAAGTTTATTTTGGTAGTTCCTTCAAAATCATTGTGTATAGGGCTTTTTGGCCGAAGATTGCAAAGTTTTCTCTGCATCTGGCAGAAGATTGTTAATTGTGGCGCGTACATCTGTGTTTTACGCGCGGGCAGTTGTTCGTTACTTATAGGATAGGGATCCATGTACTGATCAAACCGGCCGGGGTTCAGCAGGCAGCCGCGCAAGGAATGCTTCTTCCAGCGACTTGCCTTTCCAGTAAGGGAAGATTTTTTCCCGCACAAAACGGCGCTGGTCGTTCGTCATGCTATAAGGGTCCTGCGGGCGGGTGGCAAAGTGGTCCATCTCGCGGTCGACCCATTGCCACGAAAATTCTGGCGTCAGGATACCGCACTTGCGGTATTCGCCGATGGCCCCGACGATGAGTTCCCCCTCAAAAATATGCCCCCTCAGCCCGGCGCAGCAGTCATAAAACGCCTGTGCGCTGCGGATGCAGGCGGGCTTTCCCTCACTCTTTTTGTAGGATTCCGTCCAGAGCGCGGCACGTTCACAGGAAATCTGCGGCTTTGCAATCACATAGTTTTGTCGTATCTTTTCAATTCGTGCGGTAAGCATATTTCATTCCCTCCATTCGGCCAATGCCGATTGAGGATACAGTAACACACCTATTTGTACCGCGCCAATGGCCTTCGGAATTTAGCGCAAAACACAAAAGATTCTTATGAATTTTGTACGCAATGCCGAAAAGTCGAAAGGCTTTGCCCAACAGAATCGGGCAAAGCCTTTCGCGTTTCTTCTATTTTTTCTCTTTCTGCCCCAGCCGATATTTGAAATCTCTATATCCAAACATCACGATTTCCCGCACTGTGCCGTCAGGCTTGCGGGCATAGATGCCGGGCAACGGCATACCGTTGAAGGTGTTGTTCTTGCAGGTCGTATAAATCGCCATATCACCGAATACCAGCAAATCTCCCACTTCGGGTACGGCGTCAAAGCCGTAATCACCGATGACGTCCCCGGCTAGGCAGGTCGGCCCGGCCAAGCGCACGGTACAGGGCTTCTCGCCGGGTTCGCCCGCCCCCAGCAACGGCGGGCGGTAGGGCATCTCGATGACGTCCGGGGTGTGGCAGGCTGCGGACATATCCAAAATGGCAAGGTGTGTCTCGCCGTTCTGCAGGGTGTCCAGCACTGTGGTGACGAGGTAGCCCGCGTTCAGCGCCCAGGCCTCGCCCGGTTCCAGATACACCTGCACGCCGTACTTTTCCTGCGTCCCGGTGATACACTTTTCCAGCGTGGCAAGGTCGTAATCCGGGCGGGTGATGTGGTGCCCGCCGCCAAAGTTGAGCCACTTCATCCGGGGCAGAAGACCCCCGAACTTTGCTTCCACCGCCGCCAGCGTCAGGGCCAGTGCATCGGCATCCTGCTCGCACAGGGTGTGGAAGTGCAGTCCGTCCAGTAATTCGGGCAGGGCCGGGTCTACCTGCACGGCGGCATCCCACTGGGCGCGGGTGGTGCCAAGGCGGCTGCCCGGGGCGCAGGGGTCGTAAATTGCATGGCCTTCCTGCGTGGAGCACTCCGGGTTCAGCCGCAGTCCCACACTCTTGCCCGCCGCCTTTGCTGCCGGGCCGAACTTTGCCAGCTGGTGGGGCGAGTTGAACACGATGTGGTCGGCGTATTGCAGCAGCTCCTCGAACTGGTCGGCCCGGTAGGCGGCGCAGAACACATGGTTCTCCTTCTCCGGCAGCTCCTCCCTGCCCAGGCGGCTCTCGTACAGGCCGCTGGCCTCGGTGCCCGCCAGATAGGGGGCCAGCACCGGGTAGAGGTCGTAGTTGGAAAAGGCCTTCTGGGCCAGCAGGATCTTGCAGCCTGTCCGCTGCTGCACGCCCAGCAGGATCTCGCCGTTGCGGCGCAGCCGGGCTTCATCCAGCAGGTAGCAGGGGGTGGGCAGGGCAGCCAGTGCAGCCTCAGAGAGGTTCGCCAGCCCCGCAAAGGGCGGGCGGGTGTCGGCCAGCCGCATCAGTCCACCAGAGCCGGGGCGTGGCTCTCGGAGCGGGGCAGGCCGTACTTGTCCAGAGCGTCCAGATACGGGTCCGGATCAAACTCTTCCACAGTGTGCACGCCCTTGGTGGTCCACTTGCCGGTCAGCAGCATCAGGGCACCGCACATAGCCGGCACGCCGGTGGTGTAGCTGATAGCCTGACTGCCGACCTCGCGGTAGCATTCC
>OLOM01001607.1_pt1 | contig 14921 bp, 11 predicted proteins | sample 1672531 | NCBI WGS metagenome assembly OLOM01 (sample SAMEA3136696, study PRJEB25190) | human gut metagenome | reverse complement strand
AAGTGGTCCGCGCCGATTGCGGCGATATTCGAACGGTATCGGGCGTTGATGTGCTCTATATCCAGGGCAAGGGTCGACCCGGTAAAGACAACTATGTTGTGCTAACCGAAAGTGCTTTAGCGCCTATTCGCGATTACCTTGGAATGCGCGATGATTCACGTGACAGCTCCCCCCTTTTTACCTCGGTTGCTCGAAGGAATTCTGGCGAGAGGCTTACGACGCGCTCTGTATCTCGCATTGTTAAAGAAGCGATGCGGAAAATAGGTATCGACGACCCTCGCTATACAGCTCATTCTTTGCGCCATACTGCCATTACGTTTTCCCTTCTTGGCGGCGCGAGTGAGCGCGAGGCTCAGCAAATGGCCCGTCATGCCGACATCAGCACTACGATGATTTACGCTCACAACATCGATCGCATTAAGAATGCTGCCGAGAATAATATCTCACGCCTTTTAGATTAGACGCTTCGGAGAAACGAATCCGTCTCTCTATTTGTTATTTCTGATGCGATTCCTTTGTGCCGATATAAGCGATATGCACCTATAACTAGATATAAGCGATATGCACCTATAACTAGATATAAGCGATATGCACCTATAACTACTTATAAGGTTTTCATCGGATATTACTCCTACTATTGAGTCGCCTTCTATCTCTGTTTTCCTCGAGGTGGGAGGCGATTTTTATATTAAGGGGTTTCCAATGGGGTGATATCTGCCGACCTTTTGTCCCCTTCGGAGTTTCGAGCCTGCCATTTTTACCAACGGCGAGAGCATTCTGAATGCCTTTTTCAGCGTGGTTTCAGTGCTCTCTAGCTTTCTTTTATTCGTTTTCATTGTTCTAGACAACGACTTGTAAAACCAGCAGTACGAGCTGGTGTTATAAGAAAGTATACTTTGTATAGCACGCGATATCTTTACTTATTAGATTTTATAACCTTAGTCTAAAATATGAAGAAATTCGCTCGAAACCAGCTTGCCCGACAATTGTTTGATCTTCCTAACTGCGGTGGAGCGCTCCTTGAAGGCGTCGAGGATTTCTTCCTCCAGAGCCTGCGTCGACTCCATGAAGACGGCGCAGGCAGAGCCGCTTCACGAGCCCATAGGGGACACTCTCGCGGTTTCTAACGTCCGAATTTATGCGGGTAGATGCCAATACTCGCTTTTTGGTACCTAAGACCTTTAGAACCCCTTAAATTCGATGCGGAACTTGCTGTTTTTCTGCTTGCCGCTCATTTTCAACTTCCGCACGCTTGTTTACTCGCAATGGACTTTTAGGCTTTCACGTTATAAAATCTTACCGTTCTTAGTGTCACCCTTATGGGCTTGGAAGATCGATGTTTGGAGTTGCTCGTTTTGGCTCAACACTCCCCTCTCTCTACGTTCAATCTTGATGAGGCTATTGCTGAAAGCCTTCGTGCTGAAGCTGAGTTTCGTCGTTACAACGCATCTGCTACGGCACTTACTGACTGTCTTGAATCAAACGGATTTGTTGAACTCTCCGTTGACTTAACGCGCGATGAGCTTCTTCAGGGTTATGAGGCTTTGACCTACGTTGAGCCGGCTTTGGCTTCATCGGGTATTTCGCATTTCGATTCGAGCATCGGTTCTTTTGCAATTCGTCCGATTGCTCCGGTAATGACCGTTCCGCCTACTGCTTTGCAGTTTTACTTTGACTTGTTTGGTTTGGGCGATCCTGAGAAACACGCCTATAACGAAGTGCTCGTAAGCTATCTACACCTTCATGACGATCGCGAGCAGACGTATAAGCTTTACGCATGCGATTCTCTTGCCGACATCGAATTCCTTCTTTCTTCGATTCGCAATGAGCCCGCACTCATTTTCACGGGGCGGTTCCAGACTCGTAATGGCGCATATCGTATGCCCCTTAACACTCAGCGCGCTCAGCAGCGAACGCTCAATGCGATTTGTGTCGATATCGATCCGTCGCATAACGGCGTCGAAGATGAAGATGGTCCAATTGATCCCGTTGTTTTGGAAAGAATTTTCGAGCGTATTGATGGACAGCTTTTGCCGTCGTATGTCTGCCTTACTGGTCGAGGTATTCACCTCTGGTACATTTTCGATGAGCCCTTGCAAACGTTCCGAATTCATAACCCCCGACGTACGAAATACAAGGCTTTGGCCGATGCGCTCTATGCATATTACGGCCTTATCTGCTTCGATCTTCCTTGCGTGCTTGATACACATTGCACTTCGCTTAATCACGGGTTTCGCGCTCCGGGGTCGCTTACGAAGCGCGGTGAAGTTGTTCGCTGCTTTTGTCCCGTTGACCGCGTTTTCAAGCATTCAACGGTGAATCCGCTTTCGCTTTCTCATGTTTTGGCTTCTTTCGATCGCTTGCCATATGATTCTGAACTGGTTCTTTGCGAAGATGATGTGCGGTGGAAGTCGTTCGAGGATATCGCCGACGAGATTGAAGCTCGCCAGAAGGCCTTTGAAGAAAAGCCCGCAAGCGAAGATCAGCTCGTATTTATTCGCGATTTATACGAGAAAGGTAATTTGACTCAGGCCGAGTTCGATGCCGCTGCCTCGTTGAACGCTCCTGGTGCGAGCATCCTTATTCAAAAGGGCGTGCGTCGCCGTGGACAAAAACAGGAATCTGGGAATAGGCGTCCCGTCCGATCCCGTTGGAAGACGCGTCCCCACCCCTTGATTGCAGGTGAAACGGGAGGCGTGTACCAAACGATTTATGAGAATCTGCCAAAAGTACCTTTGGGCAGGCGTTATTTGTCGCTTTATATGCTCGCTGGAGTTGCGTACATGATGGTTCAGCCTGTTAAAACGCGTAAAGAATTGCAGCGCGATTATTTAGACTTGTTGAATACCCCATGGGCGAAAATGGGCACTCCCCTCACCCGCCGAGATATCGATAACGCTTTGATGGGCTACAAGAAGGATAACTGGCAGACGAGGAATTCCGAAGTTCGCACTCTTGGTTTTGATCCATTTGGCGAGCCGGAGAAGCGTAACGGTCGTACGCGTGTCGCTCACCTCGAGGAGGTCGCTCGTCCTGCATATTCTCAAAAATCTCGCGATGAGAAAACGGCGGCAATTGCGAGTGTTTTGATTGAAAATCCTGGTGCGTCGAAGAACTTTGTTTCCAAGGTTTCGGGTATTTCCTACCCTACCGTCTTGAAATATTGGGTTGCTGCATGCGATTTGGCAAATGTCGATGATACGCGATCGGGCAACCATTCTATATAGTTTATTGCTACGGATACTTCGCCTTTTCTAGGACTAGCTCGCTATTGATGTATGAAACTAGCCTGCTATCTAACTATTCTATTATTTAGATAGCAGGCTAGTAATCTATTTAGCTATTAAACTGTTATGGAAAAGCGTGCAACCATGCCAGGACCATCGTTTGTGACCTGGGGCTTTGCTATTGCAAGCTCAATTTGTGACCCAGAGGGAAAGTTGCTGAACGTCACGATTTCTTTTACACATTCAATAAATTCGTAGTCTTGTTGATATGCGCTTGTAAGAAAACGTTCATCGTCACTCAGCCATGCAAAAATAGGAATAGTTTCGTCATTCGTTATATCAGAAAGTATGCCTTTATTGCTCCCCTCCCCTATTGTGGCCCATAGAAGATAGAGCTGCGTAGCTTCCCCTTTAAGCGCTGGATTGAGAATTGTTGTTCGTGCGGGAACGAACTGGTACGCGTCTCCATAGAGCGGGACGCGTACCGGGAGGCGACTAGCCATTCTTGCGTAGTTCCTTCTTGACGCTCTCCTGAATCCATTGGCTTACAAGGCTCTTGATATTCACATCTTCGCCTGCGTACTTCTTTTCGAAGACGATTCTGTCAATGTCACGCTTAAGGCTTACAGGAATACGAATGTTCATTTGGGTGAGCTCTTCTTCAACGGGAGCTGCTTCAACTTTCTTTTCCTGTTTTGCTCTTTTCTTGGCAACGGGGTTCGATGCCTCTTTGGCCTGCTTTGCAGGAGCCTGCGCGGCTGGCTCCTTGGCCTCTACTGCGCGTCTAGGTTTTGGCGCAAATTTGCTCGAGAGCATATCGGCCTTTGCGGCCAGTTCAGGTTTCAGGTCTCCCATCAGGATCTTGTTGGGGTCGGTTCCGGTCCTGCTCATTTACTTCTCGCTCTCTTGCTCTTTGGCGCTTTCATTATGAAGGAATTCTGCGACAAATGCGCGATAGTCAGCAATGGCTGCCGATTGCTTCGGTGCGTCGAAGAGGTCAACCGATTCCATTTGGCATTCCATAACGGCTACCGATTGTCGAATGAAGGTGTCATAAACAGGCGCTTCGAAGTATGCGCTGAACTTCTCAGTAACTTCACGCATGACTTTCATTGCATTGAAGCGTGGGTTGAAACGCGTAAGCAGAATGCCAATTACCTTTGCTTGAGGGTTTAATTTTTTGCTCACCATAGCAAGGGTTTCAGCAAGATCGTTCATGCCCTTTGTTGAAAATGCACCAGTATCGGTCGTGACAATGATACCGCCATCGGATGCCACGAAAGCATTGATTGACAGCGTCGACAGATTTGGCGGCGTATCGATAAGAATGAAATCGTAATCATCTTTAACTGATTTCAAAGCATCGCGCATATGTTCATAACGATCGATTGCGTTAGCAAGCTCAGTTTCCGATGCAAACAAGTCGTTATCTGCAGGCATCAAATCGTAATGTTTTGTCTCGTAAATCGCCTCAGAAGCTTCGCAGCGGTTTGTGATTACTTCGTAGGTAGTGTTTTGACCATCGGTGTTAAAGCCAGCCCAATCAGAAATATTTCCTTGGGGGTCCATGTCTATAACAAGGACTTTGCAGCCAAGTTCATTTAAGCCAGATGCAAGTGCGCCTACTGTTGTCGTTTTTGAGCAACCGCCTTTTCGGTTTGCCACTGAGTATGTTTTGCCCATTTTTTACCTTCTACCTGGAATTACTTAATTCGTATCTATCTGAATAGCATTTTATCACGATACTCAGCTAACACCTTATCGTACTAACAAAATATCCCCCTATTTAGATAATTAAATAGCCGCATATCTAGCTATTGAGCTAATAAGCTAGTCAGATAGCGAAGTAGATAACTCGCAAGCTAGCGAACTAGAAGAGTCGCTAGTTAGTAAGATAAGGAACTAGCTAGATAATAGAATAGCGACATAGGAAAATAACAAGATAACAGACTACTAAAATAGATGGTTAGGAAACTCCCAAGATATGCAGCTATCCCGCTAATCAGATAGCCAGCTATTAATATAACCAGCTAACAAGATATTGAGATATGAAAATAATAAGCTAGAAAGCGATTAGACTAGCCAGCTACATAGCTAGCAGAATAGTCCAATATCTCGTTATCATACTAATGAGATAGCTTGCTTATTAGCTATTCTGATAACTAGCTAGCAAGGTAGCTAAGTAGAAAAATAGGCTCATAACAGAATAATGAAGTAGTGAAATATTTAGCTAGATTGATAGTATTGCTGTTTTGCTCAATCGGTTTGTAAGTGGATTCGAAAGCTATGTTTGTGTAGTCTAAAGATAGCAAAATAGTAAGCTACCCTAATAGCATGCTATTAGGGTGATGTACACGAATTGGCTGAGCTTTGGCGCAACGGAGCAATGGACCTGATTGTTCCGTTGCGCATTTCTCGTGTTTTGCCAACTCCCCTACCCTATGCCGGAAGTGTCATTCGAGGGTATGCGCTTGTGGGGTTAAGAATGCGGGATACCACTCCCCTTCTTCCTGCCGCTGTAAGAAAATTGCTCGTAGGCCTTGCTTATTTTATGAGGGGGGGCTCTAGCACCCTTTCATTCACGAGGAATGTCGAACGAAACACTCCCCGCCCTCTTTCGCACGTTCCCGAACAGAGTATGACCGTCCTTAATTTCTGAAGAAGTGCAGTTGTTTGGTCGGTTGCCTGTGCGGAGCGACGTGTAACAAAGGCATATGCAGAGCGGCTGAGGATTGTTATGGGTCGAAATGCGATCGAGTATGGATTTGATTCTCAAGAATTTGGGGGCTGTTTGGAGTTTTGCTTTAATCAAAATCCTTAACTTAAGCCGCTGCGTAGAGTGGCCATTTGAAGTTAGTGAGATATCAGAGTAGCAAACTAGCAAGGTAGCCTGCTACTAACATTCCTTTTGGATGAACGCGAATTGTTATGCAGAGAAAGTCTACCACTAAGCGTATGAAGTGCTGTATGAGCAGGCAAAATATAAGGTAAGAATAGCTAGATAGCTAGGAAGATAGCAGAATAGCAAAATATTGATTAAAATTAAATTAGCGATGACACCATGATAAGAAGTCAAAAACAACTAAGAAGCGGCGGGGAAGCGGCAAAGGCGCATCATAAGATGCGGCGCGTTAAAAAGCTGGTGCAAGAAAAGAGTGGAAAGGCCAAGCTCCCATGGTGATCTCTAAGTGAAGGACGCATTTCTGTTGGAGTCGATGTTGCGAGTCGGGGTAACCATAGAGCTTTCTCCCGGAAAAGAACGAGGACCGAGGAGAAAGTACGCACGTGGTCGAAATCGGCCTTGAGAGCGAAAATAAGACCCTATTTTGAGAAAAATGGTACGAGTACACGTTTTGATTGGATATCTTGTCGCAGGAGGCGTCTCAGGCGGGGTCTTTTTTGGTCACGTCTGTCTCTTTTCGCGCTATATGAGGTTCTTCGTTCGATTCTTAAGTCGGTTTAGCTCACGCCATCCTTCCGTGTTGGTATTGAGGGCGAATCGGGGTGATGGCGAGCCGCGGGCGCATGCAAGCAAGGTCGAGGGTGCAACTCGTTGAAGGACAGATCCGATGGGCTTTTGCTTGCTCCCTAAGGTGCGTTGTTTGGCGGCAATACTACATTCTGGTTTTCCTTCTTGTTGAATGGCGCATAAATAGCGAAGTATCGTTTATCTGCTTGTTATTGACAGGGGATTGTTCGAGAAATTCGAAATCATATCGATGGTATTTGGAATCGCGGCAGGGATTTGAAAACCGCGGCATATCGAATGCAGTGAAAATAGAGAGGCCGCATTCGCGAAGCGAGTGAGCGATTGGTCGTTGGGGCCATGTCCTCATAAGAATTCTTGGCGTTCTCTTCCGGAGTTCAGGGGACGGAGCTGCGATGCGCGCTTGTTTTGCAATCGACGCCTCATTATTTGTTGCTTGTTAAAGCAATGGTTCCAGAAGGGGCATTGATGATTTCGAAATGACACGAAGAAAAAATGTGAGGGAGCGGTGACAAGACATTCAGAAGCTTTCTGAAGTAAGCCAGGTAAGGAGACTAGGAAAACTGGCTGATCATCGGATTCAATTGAAAAAAATCACCCGTTAAATCCTTCTTTGCTCGCAGTGGCGAGAGGGGCTTCGAGGGTTAATGCATGCATGGGCCAAAGCCGATATAGCAGGTGCTAAAGCCAGTATGCAATTAAGAAAAGCTTGATTCGTCGTCGAATCACATACGAGAAGAGCCAGGGGCAATAAAAATGCAAGCTTAAGAAGACCTATTAACTAGACTGCGCTGACACAATTTGAAAAAGCAATAAGATCACGGGACGAATAGAAGGATGTGCCCTGTGATTACTGGGTAGCAAATCGCGTTGCTTGAGAACGCTTATCGGAAACGCGCAGAATAATCAAAGTTGAAAATGCGCATGAGGGGATAGCTGCGAAGCAGTTTCCAGATGTGAACAAGGAAGAAAAAAAAATAGGCAATTTTTCGAGCCATGCAATTGAATTTAAAGGCAGAAAGTGTCGAAATATTAAACAGTCGAACAAGCAGGGATAACATTATTCTTTACTATGTAAAGAATACACGAGAAAACTGTGATTGATACCGAATTTTAGACCTCAATAGCGTAAGAACGAAATTGGGTTTCGGCATAGCGTTATAGCCTCATCCGAAGGTCGCCCATAATCGGCGAAAAAGGGTAGGGGTTGAGGGCTGGATGGCTTTCGCTTTCATGTCAGGAGCGGAACCTGGTGGTGCTGAAGGCCAGAGAGCTTATTAGCAAGTCGCAAGAAAAAGCTTGTTTGTAAGAGAAAATCGTACATAGTTTACGTCAGAACAAAATAAGGGGAGGGATAATAAAATAAGAATGGACTTGAGATTTCACACGAGTTTTCGAACTCGAACGAGCAGTATCGCCACCACGTGAAAGAAATAATGGTGAGAGGGAACAAGGCTCTCTGATGCACAAGAGTGGTAGAGGGAAAAGGAGAGGGGGACGAATCGGGTTTGGAATAAAGGGAGTTCGTTCTGTCTTATGAAAAAGCGAGAAACAGATTGATGAAATAAGTTGCAGGGGGGGGCTAAGGATATCTCGATAACGTCCCAAATTTCCTAAAGGAAGACGCAGACATGAGGTCAATCATTCCAGTGTTGGCGGACTGGAAGAAGGGGCCTTAACGCTTATTGGGAAAACGGAGCGGTACTCAGTTTCATGGTCTTGAGAGCATTCGCGTGAGGGCGATTCGCTCTTGAAGAGTTCTATGAAAATGCGCTAGATCACTTGGATAGAGTAATCAAAAGACCCAAACGAATGATGCGATTTGTACGCGAATGAGACCAATACGGGATGCGCTTAGATGGCATGCACTAAATAGTTTAAGGGCGGCTTGTTCGTTCAGGGATAAGGGTCCCCTCTTCGTTTCTGCAATGATATTTTCATGCTTCCTGCAAGGCAAGACTGAAATTTATTGCCCCGCCTACTATTTCTCCATGCTCCTACGAAAGCAGCGTGAAAAGGGGAGTTCTCAGGTGCCGACGGCCGGGATTAAGCATTTCTATAAGTAGACATAAGGTCGTTTTACGGCAAGTGCATGCTCTTCATGAAAAGCGGCCTATCAGCTAACGAGGCGCGAGCTATGCAATGGGCCTATGCAATGAGTCAGTGAGACGAAAGCCCGGGAGGTGCGACCTGTGATATCAGCGCATGAGGCAAACGCCCAGAGGGTGCAAGCCGTGGGGTCAAGTCGAGAGACGCATCCTAAGAAACGCAACCTTCGAAATGAACCCATGAAACGCAACAGATGAGATGCACCCGCGCGGTTGCGTATTTCGGCCCTTCAGGCTTCTATGCTGGCAGCGTTCCCCTGCGGTTTAGCAATATGCCTGGATAAGGGTAGTTAGATAGTAATCTAATCAAATAGCAAGCTAGCTGAATAACTCATTAGCAAACTAGCCTACTAGCAAGCATGAGTAATCCCATGCTTTCTCGCGTGCAAAATCGGATAATCCAAAATCAGACGCGTGGTCGTGGCCAGGCATTCTCAATTGGCCGCGAGGCGATTCCTGCTTTAGCCATTCCTCTTTACGTTGAAAATGGTTATGTTCGAGGCTTCATCAAGGGAGGTGTCTGCAATGTATTCTGCAATCCTCGAAGGCAAAGCTGCAACTTGGTTTCGCGCCGCGCGCACGCGCTCTTGGCTCGTGGCGGTTCTGATTCTGGCACTCTGCGCGCCAGTACTTTCGGCGTGCGGCTCTGGTGGTAACGGCGGAGGCGAAGCGGGCGGCAACGCAATGGGGGAAGGTTCCTCGGCGCCCGTCGAATTTGAATACGGAAACGAGGTCGAGCATTGGAACGTGGCCTTGCCCGATCGCTCGCGTGATTCCTTCGACGAGGTGGCATACAACGCGGCACTTCAAGAGTTCAAGACGGCGATGGACGGCGACGATGCGTCGGCCCTTCTGAATGCCTACGACAAGCTCGAGCGTCTTTTCGCCGATCTTTCGAGCGATCGTGCGCTTGCCGACTTCGATTGCGCGTGCGCCGGCTTTGCCGAGTCTGCTGCGAGCGCGTATGCGGCAAAGCAGATGGCGTATGGCAGCCATTGCTAAGAGTGTGCACAGGCATTTCATGGATGCGCTTGAATCGAAGCACGCAGAGGCTTTCAGGGCCCATATCGGCGAGGGATTCTCGAACGTTCTGGACAATTCGAGCACGATGTCTTCGGAAAGCGCTGCATTGCGAGCGAAGCGTGACAATCTTGCGAGCCAATACAGTGCGCTCGTGTCGCGGGATGCGAGCGACGCCGAGCTCAAACGCCTCTATGTTGAGCTCGTCAATGCGAACAATGCGTGGGCGCGAAGCTTGGGATACGAGAACTACGTCGAGTACGTGTTCGCTACGGAATATGGGCGCGATTACACGATGGCCGAAATTGAGGCGGCGCAAGATGAGGTTGCGAGGGAATTCGTGCCGGTGTATCGGAACTACGTGGCCGACGTTATGGGCGACGATATCGATGGCGCCTTCGATGCTCTCGACGAAAGCGAAGAGGCGCTTATGACGAACGCGCGGGCATGCGTGGCGCGTGTTTCGCCTGCGCTTGGGGAATCGTTTGACCACCTTGTCGATAACGGCTTGTATGACATATCGGCGTCGGAAGCTAAGGTTCGCAACAGCTATACCGCGGAAATGGCGGCGTACAACGATGGCTGCGTTTTCGTGAATCCCAATACTGAAGTGTCGGACTGCGCGATAATCGTGCATGAATTCGGCCACTTCAACCACATGTATCGGGTGCGCGCGAATGCGTTTATGCCCAATACCGTTGTCGATGTGCAGGAAATTATGTCGCAGGGCCTGGAGCTTCTGTGCTACGACCATTACGACGTGCTTTGCCCTGGGTATGGCGATGCGCTTCGAGAATACGTGCTGTTCGACAAGCTGGTTGCGGTGCGCGAGGGGTTTGCCATAAACGAAGCGGAGACGCGCATCTATTGCGAGCCCGATTTGACGGTCGATAAGGTCGATGCCATTTGGACTGAGGTGTACGAGAAGTACTCGTGGCCGGCGGACGAGAATGAATGGCTTTCGACGTCGCACCTGTTCACCTCGCCGTTTTACTATGCCGCGTACGGCACTTCTGCGCTTGTCGCGCTCGATTTGTTCGCGGAATCACGCAGCGACTATGCCGCGGCCGTTGGTACGTATCTGCGCTTGAGCGAGCTTGCGCCCGAAACGACGTATTGCCAGGCGCTTCGAGAGGCGGGCCTGCCCAATTATCTCGAAAAAGGCCAGGTAACGGCGTTCTCGATTCGACTTGCGAACGCGCTCGGGGTGTAAGACTCCAGGGGCACATGGGTCTACGACGCGCACGACGCGCGCGTCGTGCGCATGCGTCTGATGGCCCTGCCTGGAACTTGAAGCATGGAACTTGAGCTTGGGGCTTTCGCGGTGGCCATCCAACAGGGGCTGTGCGTGCTGGAGATTGGGCTTCTCGCCCTATGGGGATGCTTAGTGTGAAGAGTCATCACGTGGCTTGCGAGGCGGGGTCGAGGTGCCCATGTTTGCGGACTTGCCCTCTTCCGGTCTTCGCGCAGTTCGCGGGGTGGGGCGGCATGCAAAGGCTCGATTCCGCATCTTGAAAAACCAGGGGTCCGCATCTTAGACTATCCCATGATGGGAGAGTCGGTCAGGCGCCTCCTTGCGATAGATGGGGGATGCATGAAAGAAGAGCTGCTTTCGATTGGCGAATTCGCGAAGCTGCGCGGCGTTTCGGTGAAATCACTTCGGTATTACGAGCGTGTCGGTGCGCTTAAGCCGGCTTACGTGAATGAGGAATCGGGGTATCGGTACTACTCAATCAACCAGATTTCCGATTTGGATATGGTAACTACCTTCATTGAGCTGGGTGTTCCGTTGAAGGAAATCGCTTCGACCGCGGCTTTGGGCTACGGGCAAAGCGAGCTTATCGAGAAGGGGCGCGAGCTGGCGAGGGAGCGCATCGGGCGCGCCGAGGCGCAGCTTCTGCAGCTCGACCGCTATGCCGACGAGATCGCCGAGTCGCAACGATTCCAATCGAAGAAGCGCTATGAGCGCGAATTTGCCGAGCGACTTTTGCTGTGCGCGCCGCTTGCCGGCGATTTCGATATGCGCCGCTATGCTCGGGTGACGAGCGCGATATACGAAGCCGCGCCGGGCATGCGGCTTGTCCCCTTGTATACGGAAGGGGTTGCGCGCGGGCTTGGCGCGCCTTTCTTGGACGTTTCGTTAGGGGAAGAAAACGGGCTTATCGCATACGTGCAAGTGGAGATGCTGCCGAGCTATCCCTTCGATGCCGAGGCCGCAACGCGCGTTGCTCTGGAGAAGGGAATGACGCTTGTGCGCCTTCCTGCTGGGCGGTATTCGTGCGATCGCGTGCGCTCGGCCGATTTTTCCGAATGCTTTCAATTCGGATTGGACAAGATTGGTGCCGCGAATGGCCCCGTGCTGCTCGCAGAGCAGTGGGAACCCGCTTCGCTGCCCCATGCGTTTGTGCTGGAAGCGCAGGCGTTCGTCAGCTAGTTTTTGCGTGCGACCGAGGCGTAGGCGATGGATTTTCTGCGTGGTTATTCGCGAGCACTGTCGCTCGATACTGGCAATTTTGGACGGCGCATTTCACTCGTTATTGCAGATGAAACGACTGGTTTGCCTATTGCTATCTTGGTAGGTAGTTAGCAAGATAGCAAAATATCATACAGAAAGCTGCTAGGAAGCGGATTAGCTGGCAGCATTCTTCTGCGTTGGCACAATTTGTAGAGCCCCGCGTTAATTCGGCGTGTTTGCGATCCGCTTCGTTCGACATGTGGGCGTTCAAGTTGAAATGGTTTTGCTTTCGCGGCGTCAACTGCATGGGCGGCAACTGCGTTAGAATCCGAGGCATTGTTTTTTGGAAAACGAAAGGGCGGGCGTGCGAGGCGACCATCGAATCATATTGGGCATCGACCCCGGCCTGGCCAATACCGGCTGGGGCATCGTCGAACAGAACGGGTCGCGGCTTCGATGCCTCGCGTACGGCTGCGTGTCAACGCCTGCGTCAATGGAGCTTTCGCAGCGCTTGCTGAAAATCGCGCAGCAAATAGGAGCCGTGGTTGATCGCTTTAAGCCTATATGCGTTGGCATCGAAACCGTGTGGTTCGGGCAAAACATCACGGCGGCGTTTTCCACGGGGCAGGCTCGTGGTGCGGCGCTCGTGGCGTGCGCCCAGGGCGGGCTTATGGTTGGCGAATTCACGCCGCGCCAGATCAAGCTCGCGGTAGTGGGCGAGGGCACCGCCGAAAAAGACCAGGTTCAATACATGGTGAAGCAGATTTTGGGCTTGGACGACGTGCCTCATCCCGACCATGCTGCTGACGCGCTCGCTGCTGCGATTTGCTACGTGACCCACGGGCCGCGCGCCCAGCGCACATAAGGCGCGACAGGTGCGGCGTTCGGTTGGCTTGCTGCCGTGGGCGGCTGGGGTATTGGCGGCGTTTTCGGCGGACCAACAGCTTGCTGCGTATTTGCCGTAGGCCGGGCCCGCCGTTTGGCGCGGGTTGATGATTCTGCTGAGCGCGGGCTTGCGTTGCGCGCGCGGTTCATCGGTTCGCACCCAGCGCACATAGGCTGTTGCGTATTTATTCGAGTTCGAGAAAGGGCTGTTCATGAGCGTGTTGTTTTTGGAATATCCGAAATGTTCCACCTGCAAAAAGGCCAAGAAGTGGCTTGACGAGCATGGCGTGGAATACGTCGACCGCGACATCACGACCGAAAACCCCACGGCGACCGAGCTTGCCGAATGGCATGCGCGTTCGGGGTTGCCGTTGCGACGCCTCTTCAACACGTCTGGCATGAAGTATCGCGAGCTTGGCATTAAGTCGAAGTTCGACGCCGGCATGACCGACGCCGAGTGCTTCGATGTGCTCGCGACCGATGGCATGCTCGTGAAGCGTCCGCTGCTCGTGGGTGACGATTTCGTGATCCCCGGTTTTAAGGAAGAGACGTGGGCCGAGGCGTTGGGGCTCGATCGCTAGACGCCTGGTTTGGCAAGAGTATCGTTTCAGGTTGGCGGCGTCCAGCGGTTTGATTGAGTGTTCCCGAATGGCAGGCTTGCTGACCTGCGTCGTGAAATGCTCGCGCGTTGTGGCGAATGCGTTCGCGCGTGCCCCACGAAGTCGATTTCGATGAAATGATTGAACGGGGCGCTTCCCTGTGCGTAGTTGCGTAGAATGGGCTCAATGAGGCGGCACGGCGAAAGGGAGCAGACGCATGATTACCGTTGAGACGATTCGAGAGCGCCATTCCGTGCGTGAATATGACGGAAAGCCTCTTTCGCGGGCTGAGTTCGACGCGCTTGGTGCCGTGGTTGAGGAATACGCGCGCGAAAGCGGTCTTGATATTCAACTTGTGGGCGACAACCCCGAGGTTTTCAACGTGATTGCGCGTTTCGGTTTGATTCGCGGGTGCCGTACGCATGTTGCATTCGTGGTTGATGACGGGAAGGCGCGCGGCGTGGCCGCCGACGAGGCCATTGGCTATTGGGGCCAGAAAATCGTGTTTACCGCGCAAGATATGGGGCTCAATACGTGCTGGTGTGCGCTGTGCTCGCGCAGGAAATCGCGCGCTGTTGTGGTGCCGGGGAAGAAAATTCGCCTGGTCATTGCGGTGGGCCACGGGAAAACACAAGGCTTTTCACGGAAGACGAAGAGCGTCGAGGCGCTTTCTTCCGTCGAATGCGCGAAGGCGCCGGCGTGGTTTGCGGCGGCCATGGAAGCCGCGCAGCTGGCACCTACGGCGATGAATAACCAGAATTTCAAGATCACGCTGCTTTCCGACGGGAAAACCGTGCGCATTGATGCGCCGAAAAGCGGGCTCAACGTGATTGACGAGGGCATCGTGAGGTGCAACTTCGAAATCGCCGCGAACGAGGCTGGCGCCGATTGGCGTTGGGAGCGTGATATCTAGGAAGTGATGAGCGCCTCTTTTGAAAAGACGGGCCTGGTTGTTGCCGATTGGGGTTGTTACGATGATTGGGTGGGAGTAAGCCGATAGGGCTTTGACCTGCACTTTTGAGTGCCTCACTGTGCTGCTGAGTTTCGTTTCGTACGAGAGTCACGGCAAAGCCACCAGCGACGGCGGTGGGTAAATCCGATTATCGAGCCTCCGTTCCCATGTTGGAACGGAGGCTTTTT
>OLOM01001606.1_pt1 | contig 14921 bp, 8 predicted proteins | sample 1672531 | NCBI WGS metagenome assembly OLOM01 (sample SAMEA3136696, study PRJEB25190) | human gut metagenome | reverse complement strand
CGGATTGCAAATCCGCAGAGCCTAAATAGGTTAGGACATTTTTTAACGCCGGATTTCAAATCCGGCGGGACGCCTGGCGGGTTTGCCCATTTATCTTGTTTTTCTCTCTTTGTGTTATTTTGAAACGAATAATAGGGTTTATTCTTTCAAAATGAAAGATAAAGCGTATTGATGTATATTGATATGTTATTTTCCTCCTTTTCTTAAGACAAAAGGTAATGAAAATCTTTCGTATATTGACAAAAAGTAGTAATTTTGCAGCCGAAACATAACAAAATGTTATTTGTTTTAGGTAAAAAGAGATAAAAATAACCGTAAAAGAAAGGAAAAGATATTATGTGTGGAATCGTATCTATCTTCAATATTCAGGAGCAGACTCCTGAATTGCGACAGCAAGCGCTTCGTATGAGTCAGAAGATTCGCCATCGCGGACCAGACTGGAGCGGAATCTACTGTGGTGGTTCTGCTATCCTGGCACATGAGCGTCTGAGCATTGTTGACCCGGAAAGTGGTCGCCAACCTTTGTTTGCACCAGACAAGAAACAGGTGCTTGCCGTAAACGGTGAGATTTATAATCATCAGAATATCCGTGCCCGTTTTGCCGGCAAATACCAGTATCAGACCGGTTCCGACTGCGAGGTGATTCTTTCTCTCTATCGTGAGATGCGAGCAGATTCCGACTTTGATACCTTAATATATAAAGGTGAGGATGCGCTCCACGCCCGTATCTCCAAGATGCTTGAAGAGCTGAACGGTATCTTTGCCTTCGCCCTTTACGATGCTGAGCGTGATGAGTTCCTCATTGCCCGCGACCCTATCGGCGTAATTCCTCTTTATATTGGTTATGATAAGGATGGAAAGGTGTTGGTGGCAAGCGAGTTGAAGGCGCTGGAAGGTCAGTGCGACCACTACGAGCCATTCCTCCCAGGTCATTATTATTATAGCAAGAACCCTGGCATGAAGCGCTATTATACCCGTGATTGGTTTGAATACGCTGCCATGCAGAAGAAATATCAGATTGATGATAAGAAGAAGGCTGAAGCCCAGTTGAAGGATGCGGAACCTCAGGAGAAAGCTGCCGTGAAGGAGATTCACGATGCCCTGGAGGCTTCTGTCAAGCGCCAGCTGATGAGCGATGTTCCTTACGGTGTATTGCTGAGTGGTGGTCTCGATTCTTCCGTCATCTCTGCCGTAGCCGAAAAATTCTCTTCTACCCGTGTGGAGAATGGGGGCGAAACCAAGGCATACTGGCCACGCTTGCACTCCTTCGCCGTTGGTTTGAAGGGTGCGCCTGATTTGGCAAAGGCACGCCTGGTTGCCGATCACATCGGAACCGTGCATCACGAAATCAACTACACCATCCAGGAAGGTCTGGATGCCATCCGTGATGTCATCTATTTCATCGAGACCTACGATGTTACCACCGTCCGTGCATCTACCCCGATGTATCTCCTGGCGAGAGTCATCCGAAGCATGGGTATCAAGATGGTGCTTTCGGGCGAGGGTGCCGACGAGGTATTCGGAGGTTATCTTTACTTCCACAAGGCACCGGATGCCAAAGCTTTCCATGAGGAAACCGTGCGCAAGCTCGGCAAGCTCTACCTCTACGATTGCCTGAGAGCCAACAAGAGTCTGGCTGCATGGGGCATCGAGGGCCGTGTGCCTTTCCTCGACAAGGAGTTCCTGGATGTAGCGATGGGTATGAACCCGGTATTGAAGATGTGTCCTGACAAGACCATTGAGAAGAAGGTGCTTCGTGAGGCATTCGCCGATCTGCTTCCGGAAGAAGTAGCATGGCGACAGAAGGAGCAGTTCTCCGATGGAGTGGGCTATTCATGGATTGATACCCTGAAGCAGATTACCGCATCAGCCGTCAGCGACGAACAGATGGCGCATGCTGCCGAGCGATTCCCTATCAATCCTCCACAGAACAAGGAGGAGTATTATTATCGCTCTATCTTCGCCGAGCATTTCCCAAGCGACAGCGCTGCCAAGAGTGTGCCTAGCGTGCCAAGCGTAGCCTGCTCTACTGCCGAAGCCCTGGCGTGGGATGCCTCTTTCAAGAACCAGAACGACCCTAGCGGCAGAGCCGTAGCGGGAGTTCATGAGCAGGCGTATAAATAGGAATGTTGAATGTTGAATGTTGAATGTTGAATGTTGAGTTGCCTCGCGGATTATTTGTGAGACCTTTAGCATGTCGCAAGGGCGTAAGCCTAATTCAACATTCAACACTCAACACTCAACACTCAACATTCAACACTCAACACTCAACATTAAAATATTAGAAATAACCGATATAAAACGAACAAGAAATGGAAAAAGGATTGTACAGTTCAGCCTATGAGCACGATGCGTGTGGCGTAGGTATGGTGGTGAATATCCACGGTAACAAGAGTCATGAGCTGGTCGATAACGCCTTGAAGGTCCTCGAGAATATGCGCCATCGTGGTGCTGAGGGTGCCGATAACAAGACGGGTGATGGTGCCGGTATCATGCTCCAGATTCCACATGAGTTTATTCTTCTTCAGGGTATCCCTGTACCGGAAAAGGGAAAATATGGTACAGGTCTCGTCTTCTTGCCTAAGGATGAGAAGAAACAGCAGGATATCCTCTCTATTATGATTGAAGAGATTGAACGTGAGGGACTTCAGTTGATGCATCTCCGCAATGTACCTACCAATCCAGACTGTCTGGGTGAGGCTGCATTGAGCAATGAACCTGCCATCAAACAGGTGTTCATTACAGGTGTGACAGATGATAAGGTGCCTGTCTTTGAGCGCACCCTCTATCTTATCCGTAAACGTATTGAGAAACGTGTCAGCGATCCTGATTTCTATATCTGTTCGTTGTCTAATTCGAACATCGTATATAAGGGTATGTTGAGCAGCCTTCAGCTGCGTCAGTACTATCCTGACTTGACTAATAATTATTTTACAAGCGGTCTGGCTCTGGTTCACTCCCGCTTCTCTACCAACACCTTCCCTACATGGAGCTTGGCTCAGCCATTCCGTCTCCTTGCCCACAATGGTGAGATCAACACCATCCGTGGCAACCGTGCCTGGATGAAGGCTCGTGAGAGTGTGTTGAGCAGTGAGGCTCTGGGCGATATCCGTGAGATTTCTCCTATCGTTCAGCCTGATATGAGTGACTCAGCCAGTCTTGACAATGTATTCGAGTTCTTCGTGATGAGCGGCTTGTCTTTGCCTCATGCCATGGCTGTCATGGTGCCTGAGAGCTTCAACGACAAGAACCCTATCTCTGAGGATCTGAAGGCTTTCTATGAGTATCACTCTATCCTGATGGAGCCATGGGATGGTCCTGCCGCCCTGCTCTTCAGCGATGGCCGCTATGCCGGTGGTATGCTCGATAGAAACGGTTTGCGCCCAGCACGTTACACCATCACCAAGAACGATATGATGGTTGTGGCTTCTGAGGTAGGTGTGATGGATTTCGACCCAACCGAGATTGCCGAGAAGGGACGCTTGCAGCCGGGTAAGATTCTCCTGATTGATACCCAGGAAGGCAAGATTTACTATGATGGCGAAATCAAGGAGCGCCTGGCTGAGCAGCATCCTTACCGCCAGTGGTTGAACACCAACCGTATTGAACTGGAAAAACTTCGCAGCGGACGTAAGGTGGAAAATGGTGTGGAAAACCTCACTCGCAAGGAATTGGAGTTTGGTTTTGGTGAGGAAGACATCGATGGTACCATCATCCCGATGGCTACCAAGTGTCAGGAGCCTACTGCATCCATGGGTAATGATACCCCTCTTGCCGTACTCTCCGACCAGCCACAGATCTTCTTCAACTACTTCCGTCAGCAGTTTGCTCAGGTTACCAACCCTGCCATCGACTCCATCCGTGAGAACCTCGTGATGAGTCTTACCGAGTATATCGGCAGAGTAGGTTCCGGCATTCTGAACCCGGACGAGAGCAACTGCAAGATGGTTCGTCTGCCACATCCTATCCTGACCAATACCCAGCTGGATATCCTTCAGAATATCCGCTACAAGGGATTCAATACCGTAAAGCTTCACATGATTTTCGAAACCGCCAAGGGCGAAGAAGGATTGCATGAGGCTCTGGATGAACTCTGCAAGGAGGCTGCCAAGAGCGTGGATGATGGCTACAACTATATCATCTTAAGCGACCGTGGCGTGGATGAGACCCATGCCGCCATCCCATCATTGCTCGCCGTAAGCGCCGTACATCATTATCTGATTGATGCCGGCAAGCGTGTGCAGACAGCCCTCATCGTTGAGAGTGGTGAGATTCGTGAGGTAATGCATGCAGCCCTCTTGCTGGGTTACGGTGCATCAGCCCTCTGTCCATACTTGACATACGCCATCCTCGACGACCTCGTAAAGAAGGGAAAGATTCAGGAGGATTACCATACAGCCGAGCAGAACTACATCAAGGCTGTGAAGAAGGGCTTGTTCAAGATTATGGCTAAGATGGGTATCTCTACCATCCGAAGCTATCGTGGTGCCAAGATCTTCGAGAGCATCGGTTTGAGCGAGAGCCTCCTGAAGAGCTACTTCGGAACAGAGGTAAGCACCATCGGCGGTATCGGACTCGAGACCATCGCCCGTGATGCCATCCGCCTGCACGACAAGGCATTCGAGACCAAGAAGCTCGACTTCCTGCCAAGTATGGGACAGTTCCACTACCGCAAGGACGGTATCAAGCACGCTTGGAACCCAGAGACTATCGCTACTTTGCAGCTCGCAACACGCAAGGGCGATTACGATCTCTTCAAGAAATATACACATCTCGTTGACGAAAAGCAGGAGCCTATCTTCATCCGCGACTTCTTCAGCTTCCGCAAGAACCCTATCTCTATAGATAAGGTGGAGCCGGTAGAGGAAATCGTGAAGCACTTCGTTACCGGTGCGATGAGTTTCGGTGCCCTCTCCAAGGAGGCTCACGAGGCAATGGCACTCGCCATGAACGCCCTCGGCGCTCGAAGCAATACCGGTGAAGGTGGTGAGGATAACGAGCGATTCCATTCTACACAGGATGGCATCAGCCTCTCCAGCAAGACCAAGCAGGTGGCTTCCGGTCGATTCGGTGTGACCACAGAATATTTGGTAAATGCAGAGGAAATCCAGATCAAGGTGGCACAGGGTGCTAAACCGGGTGAGGGTGGTCAGTTGCCTGGCTTCAAAGTCAACGAGGTCATCGCCAAGACCCGTCACTCTATCCCTGGCATCAGTCTGATTTCTCCTCCACCTCATCACGATATCTACAGTATCGAGGATTTGGCTCAGCTCATCTTCGACCTCAAGAATGTGAACCCTAAGGCGGCTATCTCTGTCAAGCTGGTAGCTGAGAGTGGTGTGGGTACCATCGCTGCCGGTGTGGCTAAGGCAAAGGCAGACCTCATCGTCATCTCTGGTGCCGAGGGTGGTACAGGTGCCAGCCCTGCATCCAGCATGCGTTTCGCAGGTATCTCTCCTGAAATTGGACTTTCTGAAACCCAGCAGACTTTGGTGAAGAACGGTCTTCGCGGACAGGTTCGCCTGCAGGTGGATGGTCAGTTGAAGAGCGGTCGCGACATCATCCTGATGGCTCTGCTCGGTGCTGAGGAATTCAGTTTCGGTACTGCCGCCCTCATCGTCTTGGGTTGTGTCATGATGCGTAAGTGTAACCTGAATACCTGTCCTATGGGTGTTGCCACACAGGATCCTAAGCTCCGTGCGCACTTCCGTGGCAGCTACAAGTACCTCATCAACTACTTCCGCTTCCTCGCCGAGGAGGTTCGTGAGTATCTGGCTGAGATGGGTTACACTTCATTGAACGATATCATCGGTCATACCGAGCTCATCGTCCGTAAGAAGGATGAGGAGATTGTTCCTACCGAGGGTGCTGATGCCGTAGAGCCAGAGGTGGCTAAGAGCATCGAGGAAAAGGCAGACTTGCTCGACTTCTCTCGTCTCTTGCATCGTGAGACAGGTCATTGCTCGCTCTATCATACTACCGAGCAGATTCATGACCTAGACAATGTGCTCGACCAGCAGTTGATTCGTGGTGCACAGCGTGCCATCGAGAATCAGGAAGAGGTGAACCTCGATTTCGCCATCAAGAATACCGACCGTGCCGCAGGTGCCATGCTGAGCGGTATGATTGCCGAGAAATATGGTGAGGCTGGTCTTCCTGACAAGACCGTAAACGTGAAGTTCAAGGGTTCTGCAGGTCAGAGCTTCGGTGCCTTCCTGGTCAATGGAGTGGATTTCAAACTCGAGGGTGAGACCAATGACTATTTCGCCAAGGGACTTTCAGGAGGTCGTATTTCCATCCTTCCTCCTATCCGCAGCAACTTCTCTGCCGAGGATAACATCATCGCCGGTAACACCGGATTGTATGGTGCCACAAGCGGTGAGTTGTATATCAATGGTAAGGTAGGCGAGCGCTTCGGTGTTCGTAACTCCGGTGCCATCGCTGTGATTGAGGGTGCTGGCGACCACTGCTGCGAGTATATGACGGGCGGTAGAGTAGTAGTGCTCGGTGAAACCGGCCGTAACTTCGCCGCTGGTATGAGTGGTGGTGTTGCCTACGTATGGGATAAGAACCACAACTTCGATTACTTCTGTAACATGGATATGGTGGAGATTAACCTCGTGGAGGATAGCACCTATCGCAAGGAGTTGCACGAGCTGATTCGTCAGCATTATCTCTACACCGGCAGTAAACTTGCCCGTACCATGCTCGACGACTGGAACCACTACGTAGAGGATTTCATCCAGGTAGTGCCAATCGAGTACAAGCGAGTTCTCCAGGAGGAACAGGTAAAGAAGTTGCAGCAGAAGATTGCGGATATGCAGCGAGATTATTAACATTTAACTTTGAACTTTGAACTTGAAACTTTGAACTTTATGATATGCTTCATGGAGTTATAGCTCTCGATACTAATCATAAAGTTCAAAGTTCAAAGTTCAAAGTTCAAAGGGAACAAAGTTTAAAGTATCAAGATGGGAAATCCAAAAGCATTTTTGACTATACCTCGCAAGGAAGCAGGTTATAGACCAATTCACGATAGAATCCTCGACTTCAGCGAGGTAGAACAGACTTTAAATAGCAACGACCGCCGACAGCAGGCTTCCCGTTGCATGGATTGTGGCGTGCCTTTCTGCCACTGGGCTTGTCCGCTGGGCAACAAGGCACCGGAGTGGAACGATGCCCTCTACAAGGGCGACTGGGAGTTGGCTTACCGTCTCCTCAATTCCACCAACGACTTCCCGGAGTTCACAGGACGCATCTGTCCTGCACTCTGCGAGAAGGCATGTGTATTGAATCTCATGGATCATGAACCAACCACCAACCGTGAGGATGAGTGCGCCATTGTGGAGCACGCCTTCTCTGAGGACTATGTTCATGTTGAGATTCCGGAGCGTAACGGCAAGACGGTGGCTGTCATCGGTGCCGGTCCTGCGGGATTGGTAGCTGCCAACCAGTTGAACCACAAGGGATATAAGGTAACGGTCTTCGAGGCACGTGAGAATGCCGGTGGTCTGTTGCGTTATGGTATTCCAAACTTCAAGCTCAACAAGAGCATCATCGACCGCCGTCTCCGTCTTCTCGAAGAGGAGGGCATCGAGTTCAGATACAACCAGCATATTGACGTTACCAAGTTGCCGGAAGGCTTTGATGCCTACGTGGTATCTACCGGTACGCCGACAGCCCGCGACCTGAAGATTCCTGGAAGAGAGCTGAAGGGCGTTTATTTCGCCCTCGAACTGCTTTCTCAGCAGAACCGTATCCTCGCCGGTATGGAGTTCTCTAAGGACGAACTGGTCAACTGCAAGGGCAAGGATGTATTGGTCATCGGTGGTGGTGATACGGGTTCCGACTGTATTGGTACCGCTCATCGCCAGGGTTGCAAGAGCGTAACCCAGATTGAAATCATGCCTAAGCCGGTAGAGGGTCCTGAGGATCCTAAGAATCCTTGGCCAAACTGGCCTCGCACCCTGAAGACCACTTCAAGTCATGAGGAAGGCTGTACCCGCCGCTGGAACATCAACTCTCTGGAGTTCCTGGGAAAGAACGGCAAGCTGACAGGTGTGAAGGTTCAGCCTATCGACTGGAAGCCAAACCCAGAGGGCGGTCGCCCATTGATGGTAGAGGCAGGCGAGCCGGAAATCATCAAGGCAGAGGCTGTGTTCCTGGCAATGGGCTTCCTGAAGCCACAGCAGCCGGAGTTTGCCGAGAATGTCTTCGTGGCTGGTGATGCTGCCAGTGGAGCTTCTCTAGTGGTTCGTGCCATGGCAAGCGGCAGAAAGATTGCTGCTCAGGTAGATAAGTTTCTGAACAAGTAATATTCGGTTATTTTTAACTATAAGTGTAGGGAGGTAAACCTTGTGACGAGGTAAGCCTCCCTTTTTTGTGCTCGGTAAGTGACTTACTTACGGTGGCTAAGTGACTTACTTACGGGTGCTAAGTGACTTGCTTACGAGGTCTAAGTAAGATACTTATGGTGCTAAGGCGACTTGTCCCGGAATGACAGAGTGACACCGATGACAGCATTTTCTTAAAAATCTCTCGCGTAGGCGGGCGGGAGACTGATTGGAGAAATTTTTCCTGCCCGCCCGCGCGTAGGATTTTTTTAGAAAACAGGTGTCACCGCCGTCACCTGTGTCACCAAGTCTCTCTTTCTTTTCCTCTTCTTTTCTTTATTTAAGTTAGACAACTGAAGTGTCTTTTTGTTCGGGTGATTGATGTAGGTCAAGCTGATTGACAAGGATATTTTTGTGTAAACGTTATCATTGTGGTAAAATGGGGAGAAAAGGGGGCGAAAAGAGGGGAGAATACTTAAAATATTTAAAAATTAAGGCATTTTGCTAAAAATAATGGGGAGAAAACTTTCTAATTCAAAAAAAAGCTTTACCTTTGCAGCGGTATATATACAAATTGGTAACGACAATAATGATAAAATGATAAAAAGGAGAGTGAAGGCAAGACCTAAGTCAACAACATACACTGACTACTTCGTCGAGCTTGACCTTTCTTAAAAATAATAATGAGTTAGACAACATAAGTTTAATTAAATTTTTTATAAAAAATGAAAAGACAATTAACTAGTATTTTGCTCTTCTCTGCCCTCTTGGTGGGTGGAGCTAGCACTTTCGTATCTTGTACAGATAACGAAAGCGACAGTGCTTACGACACTAGCGTTTCTCAGATCGCAAAACTGACCGAATTGAACAAGTGGTTGGGCGAGTTGAAGGAGACCAACCCTGATTTGGCATCTGCTATTGATGCTCGTATCCAGGCAAACATGGACGTTATCAAGGATGGTGTTTTTGCTGATAGGGAGCGTATCGAGGCTGCTATCCAGGGTTCTGAGGCTTACCAGAATCTTCAGGGCCAGGTTAATGGTGTTGATTCTCGTGTCTCTGCACTTGAGAGATTGCGTTTGACAGATGCTGCAGCAGCTAAGAGGATTACAGACGCTTTGAATGAGCGTCTTAATTCTGTTTCTGGTAGCTTGAATAGCGCACTCGATTCCTTGCTTGAGCAGAAGCTTGATGGTATTACTGTTAATGCAATGGAGAATCCTGTAACTGGTTATTGGAATGCTTCATTCATCGGTTTGAATATGAAGTTGGCTTCTTCTTTCTATGGCACAGCTGTTGTGAATCCTAGTACTAAGAATGGTGTAAATTGGGGAGAATTTGAGCCAGGTGATGTTCTCGGTAAGGACGGTAATGCTGGTTACCTCTATGTTTCTTTGAACCCAACAGAGATTGATCCTTCTTTGGTTGTTAAGGTAGAGTTGGTTAACAGCCAGGGTGAGCCAGCTAAGGGCTTCAAACTCGGTGATATCGACAATACTGATAAGGTCTTGACTTTTGGTACAAAGGCAGCTACTGTTTCTGCTAATGGTTTCTATCAGGTTCCTGTTATTGCTTCTGATCCTCAGAACGATGGCGTTGAATTTGATAAGGGTGCTTTGGCTGCTGCAGCTAAGAATGCTCTTAACGAGTTGAGAAATCCAAAGAGTAATGATTTGGATTTGAGCTTGATTGCTTCTGCTTTGTATAAGAACATTCCTGTGTTGACTGCTTACGGTGTTAAGGCTGAGTATTACTTGTATAATCCAGATACAAAGAATCTTGAGCTCAAAAAGACAGTTAAGCATGCGGTTAGTGACTATGATATCGCTGCTTTCGCTGTTAAGCCAGTTTCTTACAACTTCTTGAAGGACAATGCTACTCTTGATAAGCTCTCTGATTGGGCTGTTGAGAACTTCCGTTTGCCTTCTTTGTCAAGCAAGTTGAATAAGTTTGCAGATGCACTTGACGTAAAGGTTTCTCTTTCTGAAGATAAGCAGAAGGTTAATGTTTATACAGTTGTTGCCTTGATGGATGTTACTGCTAGGCAGGATCCAACAACAAAGAGCGTATGGTTCTATGATAAGAACGGTGTAAAGATTGATGGTTCTGAAATCAAGAATGCTGAGCTTACTACTGTTACAACAACAACATTAGATGTTGTAAATAACGGAATTACTGAATCTCATGAGCAGAACGTTTACAAGATCACAACAACTGATAATACAATTGCTGAAGTAATTTCTGAGTTGAATACTCAGATTGCAGGTAAGTTGGAGCCTATTAAGAATGATATCAATAAGGTAGGTGACAAGTGGGAGAATGTAATCGCTAAGGTTAATCCTTTGTTGTCAAAGGTAGCTTCTAAGATTGGTAGCGCTAATAAGCTGTTGCAGCCAACTATTCTTTATAAGGATCAGAATGGTAACCCTAACACTCTTAGCACAATCGGTGGTCGCCTCGGTACTCGTTTCGTAGGTACAGGTGCTACTACTCTCTATGCTACATCTTGGACAGCTGAGCTCTTTGCTCCTGCTTACAAGAAGTCTATCTCTGTTAAGGCTGACAAGGCTGAAAATGAAGGCGGTGCTACTGTAACATTGACAAATGGTAAATCTGCTGCTGAGCCATTCGATGGTTCTGTTAACAAGGTGATCTTCAATGCTGAAAAGGCTGGTACTTACACTATCGTTTACAAGGCTATTGACTACTCAGGTGTTGAGGTTGAGAAGACATTTAACGTTAATGTTGTAGAGTAATTTAAGAAAAATATCGTTAGTGGCAAGCTTGCTTGCCGCTAGCCAAATCTTAAAAACAATATTTTAATATAATTAGATTAAAGATTATGAAATTAAATAAGGTAATACTGTCAGGTGTTGTTGCTTTGAGTTGCGTTAGTGCGTCAGCTCAGGAAGCAGATAAGACTGTAAATGTCTTCACTCCACATTGGTATGCACAGGCTCAGATTGGTGGCCAGTACACATTGGGTGAGATCGGTTTCGGTAAGTTGTTGTCTCCAAATGTTCAGGTAGGCGTTGGTTATAACTTCAATCAGATTGTTGGTGCTCGTTTCTCTTTGAATACATGGCAGAGCAAGGCTGGTCAGAAGTTTGATGGCAATACTTACAAGTGGAAGTGGAATTATGTAGCTCCTATGGTTGACGCTACATTCAACCTCACAAACCTCTTCTGCGAGTACAATCCAGACTGCTTGGTTGAGGTTGGCGTATTCGGTGGTATCGGCGCTAACATCGCTTGGGGTAATGATGAGGCTGCAGATGCTCAGGCTGCTATCTTGAAGAATGAAGCTGCTACTGAAGCTCTGAAGTATGGTGCTACTCCATTGGAGAACCTTTGGGATGGTACAAAGACTCGTTTCGTTGCACGTGTAGGTGCTAACGTTGACTTCCGCGTAAGTGATCGCGTTAAGTTGGGCGTTGAGCTTTCTGCTAACACATTGAGCGACAAGTACAACTCAAAGAAGGCTGGTAACCCAGACTGGTACTTCAACGCATTGGTAGGTGTAAAGGTTGCTCTTGGTGAGACTCATACCACTAAGGTAATCCCTGCTCCAAAGCCAGTAGAGAAGATCATCGAGCGTATCATCGAAAAGCCAGCTCCAGCTCCAGCTCCTAAGGTTGAGTCTAAGGTAGTTGAGGAGAACTTCCGTCGTGATATCTTCTTCCCAATCGGTAACTCTAATATCGCTAAGTCTCAGTTAACTAAGATTGCTGAGATCGTAGAGTACATGAAGGAGAACCCAGATGCTAAGATCACTTTGACTGGTTATGCAGATAAGGGTACAGGTTCTGCTGCATTCAACGATAAGATTGCTGCTCGCCGTGCTCAGACTGTTTACAACACACTCGCAGCTAAGGGTGTTGCTAAGAGCCGCATGATCAAGGAGTCTAAGGGTTCACGCGTTCAGCCTTTCGAGGAGAACGATATGAACCGTGTTACAATCTGTATTGCTAAGTAATTTAGCTCTATATAGAATTAAATAGTTCATTAAATATTATAACCGATCTTCATTCTTACTATGTAAGCTTTGGAGACCGGTTATTTTTTTGTAACTAAACAGTATTAGAATGAAGAAAAGATTGTTTCTGCTCCTCTTGGGTTGTGCTACCATGCTTGGTGCTCAGGCTCAGTTGAGTGGTGCTGGCTACTATCGTGTGAAGAATGTTTCTTCTGGTAGATATATGTCGCTTTCCGATAATCATAGTCGAGGTGTGGATTTTAATTCCTGTACGGCTGATTGTGGTGCGATGCAGACAAGTAAGATTATGGATAATATCTACTCAGATCCAGGTAGCATCTTCTATTTAGATCATATTAGTGGAGTTAGCTATAATGTAGTGGGACAAGGTACAAGTTTGCACGATATTATCAATTACTATATCTATATTTCTCCTGTTGGTTCTTATTATAAGATTTATCAGGAGCAGAAGGGACAGCGTATTACGCTTTCTGATTTTGATGATGTAGAAGAAAACGAAAGTTATGTAGCAACACTAGGAGGCAAGACTACTTGGTATATTACACCTCTTAATACAACAGATAATTATATAGGTGTAAAGCCAACTATTTCTGTTGGTGACAAACATTATGCTGCAGTTTTTGCCGGCTATCCTTATACGTTGGGAACTGGCATGAAAGCTTATTATATCAATAAGGTGATAGAAAATGAAGGTGTAGTTATCATCAAGGAGTTGACGGGTACCATTCCTGCAAAAACCCCAGTATTGATAGAGTGTAGTTCTACAGATATTAGTAAGAACCAGATTACTCCAGTTCTAAATAGTGATGCAGTTCCTAGTGATAATCTGGCCATTGGAGTGTATTTCTGTCTTGGTGATCGCTGGTCTGCCCATTATAACTCAACCAAGTTTGATCCTTCAACCATGCGTGTTCTTTCCCTGAATACATATGGTAATCTGGCTGTTTCTACTTCTACGCAGAACCTGAAAACTGTTATGATTGAGCCAAGAGGTGCAGATGGAAAGCATTTAACCGTTACTGCTATCCCTGCCAACAGTTGGTATATCCCTGTTTCTTCTTCTGCTCCTTCAGAGTTGAAGTTGGTTACCGCAGAGCAGTATGCTACAGGCATTAAGGACATCACCGTGAAGCCTGCCTCATTATATAATGTATATACCCTTGAAGGTGTACAGATTAAGAAGAATGCAACTTCAATCAGCGACTTACATCAGGGGATTTACATCATAAATGGCAAGAAAGTCGTTATTAAATAAATAAAAAGCCCTAAACTCTTGTGAGTTTGGGGCTTTTTGCGTAACTTTGCACCGTTTTTTAATGAAAATCAAAAAAAATATGAGAAAATATGTAATTGCATTGGCAGCAGCGCTGCTGCCAACGATGGGTATGTTTGCCCAGACATTTAGTGAGCCTTGCATCCCGGGCAAGGTGTACACCAAGAGTATTGACGCTTCCGTGACGGTGGGTACAACCGGTTTCGGTGTGGATGTGGCGGTGCCACTGAATGATGTATTTCAGGTTCGTACGGGTTTCTCCTTTACTCCCCGTGTGCATGCTACCATGAACTTTGCGGTTCAGGTGGGTGATGAGAAGGAGAGTGAGCAGGTGCAGGCGGAGAAGTTCAATCGCCTCGCTGACATGCTGGAGGAATATACCGGTACCCGAGTAGGAAATAGTATCGATATGGTGGGTACTCCTACCATGAACAACTTCAAGTTACTCGTAGATGTTCATCCTTTCAGCAACAAGAACTGGCACTTTACTACCGGTTTCTATTGGGGACCTTCACAGGTTGCCAAGGCTCAGAATGCGGTCTATGATGGAACCTCTCTGGTAGCAGTGAGTATGTACAACAACCTCTATGAGCGTGTGAAGAACTCTTATGAGAACTTTGTACCTTATATGTCTGTAGGTGATCAGCAGTTGGTAGCTGGCAAGGATCTCTATGATAAGTTCATGAGTTATGGCAGAATGGGTGTAACCCTGGGCGAGCGCAAGGATGGTACTCCATTCCGTTTGGAGCCGGATGCTAATAATAATGTATCTGCTACCATCAAGGTAAACAACTTCAAGCCTTACTTAGGTTTCGGTTATGGTGGCAAGCTCTTCAAGAATAGCGACGATTATTATGTTTCCTTCGATGCCGGCGTCCTGTTCTGGGGTGGTACTCCAAAGATCATGACCAACGATATCCAGAAGGTTACCTTTACAGCTAACGAGGATTATACAGAGGCGGTGAAGCATGTAACTACAGAACCTGGTGTGGATTTGGCAAAGGATGTGAAGAACGTGCCGGGTAAGGTAGGTGACTATGTGAAGCTCTTGAAGAGCTTTAAGGTTTATCCTGTAGTAGAACTTCGTTTGACCCGCCGAATCTGGGTGAAATAAGCTAGGATGTGTGCCTACACACCCAGATAGCTTAAAAACGGCGATTTGGGGCGAAAATAGGCGATTTAAGGCGTAAAAGTGTTTAAGACTGTTAAATAATGGCGATTTTTGAAACTTTTTCCTCTTAAAATTTGGTGGTTTCGCAAAATGTTAGTACTTTTGCACTCGCTTTTGAGAAATCAAGTATTACTCTAAGCAACTAAA
>OLOM01001596.1_pt1 | contig 14963 bp, 14 predicted proteins | sample 1672531 | NCBI WGS metagenome assembly OLOM01 (sample SAMEA3136696, study PRJEB25190) | human gut metagenome | reverse complement strand
AACCCCCACGCGGCCGCCAACGCCGGGCGCGCAGCCCAGGGCTTTGTGCCGGTGACCTCGGCCAACGCCGACGCGGGCTCTTCTCGCCACGGAAGGCGAACGGACCCGTACGACCTCTCTGGTCGGCGCGAGAACAACCCCAAGCGTCGTCGCAACCGCATCATCTCTGGCATCCTGTTTGCGCTGGGCATCATCCTCATCCTGGTGGCGGCCGGCATGTGGGGCTACAACCAGTGGCAGTACCACGAGCAGGACCAGATCAACGAGAAGCTCGCCGCGTACGCCACCATAGACCCCAAGGGCAGCGAGGCGCCCGTGGTTGACTGGGCGTCCCTCAAGGCGGTCAACCAGGATGTGGTCGGCTGGGTCCAGATTCCCAACACGGTGGTCAACTTCCCCGTCTACCAGGGCATGGACAACGACGAGTACCTCCACACCAACGCGGAGGGCAGCTACTCGCTGGGCGGCCAGATCTTCCTTGATGCAGAGAACGCCGCGCCGGGCATGCAGGACGCCCAGTCCATCATCTACGGCCACCACCTGCGCAACGGCGCCATGTTCAAGCCCATCGCCGACATGGAGAACCAGGAGTACTTTGACTCCGTGGACACCGTCTGGTACGTCACAGAGGACGCAAACTACGAGCTGGAGCCCCTCATGCTCTACAAGACGGACGAGAACGACGCCAACGTCCGCCAGTTCTCCTTTGCCTCCGACGACGACTTCCACACCTACCTGGCAGGCCTTCTGGGCAAGGCCGTGGCCAAGCGCTCCGACGCCGACGCGCTCATAGCCGGCGCGGACAAGGTTCTCACGCTCTGCACCTGCAACTACACCAACAACGAGACGGGCCGCACCATCCTGGTCTGCGTGCCCAAGGCCTCCGCCGCCGCGGACGCCGCCGCAACGTCCAACTAGCCCCCAAGAGAGGAACGAGCTTCGTGACAAGCAACGTCGAGAAGTACGTCCGCCCGTCGGCCCCGGCCGCCCAGGACGCTCCCGAGCCCGACGACAAGCTCCATGAGGAGTGCGGCGTCTTTGGCGTCTGGGCACCCGGCCGCGACGTGGCCCGCATCACCTACTTTGGCCTGCGGGCCCTGCAGCACCGCGGCCAGGACTTCGCCGGCATCGCCGTGGGCGACGGCAAGACCGTCCTCGTCCGCAAGGACCTGGGCCTGGTTACGCAGGTCTTCACCGACGCGGACCTCTCCGCCATGCCTGGCAAGGTGGCCTGCGGCCACTGCCGCTACGGCACGGCGGGCGCCAAGGACTGGGAGTCCGCGCAGCCGCACCTCTCCATGATCAACGACGTGATCATTGCCCTGGCCCACAACGGCACGCTGGTCAACTTTGACTCCCTGCGCCACGAGCTCATCGAGATGGGCATTCCCTTCAGGTCAAACACCGACTCCGAGGTGGCCGCCAAGCTCATCGGCTACTTCACCCAGCGTGGGCACCGCCTGCGTACGGGCATCGCGCACACGATGCGCATGCTCGAGGGCGGCTACGCCATGGTCCTGGTGCGCGAGAACGCCCTCTACGCCTTCCGCGACCCGCACGGCATTCGCCCGCTGGTCCTGGGCAAGCTGGACGACGGTGCCGGCTGGGTCGTGGCCAGCGAGACGTGCGCGCTGGACATTGCCGGCGCCACCTACGTGCGCGAGGTTGCCCCCGGGGAGATCATCCGCATCTCCGACGATGGCTTTCGCTCCGAGATGGGCTGCCGCCCGCGCACCCCGGCCAACTGCATCTTTGAGCACGTCTACTTCTCGCGTCCTGACTCCGTCAAGGATGGCAGCTCCATCTACCTGGTGCGTCACAACATGGGCCGCCGCCTTGCGCAGGAGACTCCCGTCGACGCCGACCTGGTCATCTCCGTGCCCGACTCCGGCACGCCGGCGGCCGAAGGATTTGCGGAGGAGTCCGGCATTCCCTACGGCACGGGCCTCATCAAGAACCGCTACGTGGCCCGCACCTTCATTGCCCCCACGCAGGAGTTGCGCGAGATGGGCGTGCGCCTCAAGCTCAACGCGCTGGCAGACGTCGTGCGCGGCAAGCGCTTGGTCATGGTGGACGACTCCATCGTCCGCGGTACCACGTCCGCGCAGATCGTGAGCCTGCTCAAGGAGGCCGGCGCCACGGAGGTCCACGTGCGCAGCGCCAGCCCCATGGTCACCTGGCCGTGCTTCTACGGCATCGACACGGCTGACCAAGACCAGCTCATCGCCGCAAACATGACGCTGGAGGAGATTCGCGACCACATTGGCGCGGACTCCGTGGGCTTCCTCTCGCTGGAGGGCCTCATGGCCTGCGTGCCCGAGGGGGTGGGCTACTGCAAGGCCTGCTTCAACGGCGAGTACCCCGTCGCCATCCCGCGCACGTTCTACGAGGAGAAGTTCCTCCCCGGCTACGAGCCCAACAACCTGAACCCGGTGAGCGCCGAGTCCAAGATGAACCTCGAAGACGTCCTCAACCTTGAAGAGAAGGAGAACTAGCATGGCTGACCAGCCCAAGCACGTGACCTACGCCGACGCCGGCGTTGATGTGGACGAGGGTGCCCGCGCTGTCGACTGCATCAAGGACGCAGTCAAGGCCACCAACCGCCCCGAGGTCATCGGCGGCCTCGGCGGATTCGGAAGCTGCTTCTCCATGAAGGGCTTCAAGGACATGGAGGACCCGGTGCTGGTCTCTGGCACCGACGGCGTGGGCACCAAGCTGGCCATTGCCCAGCTGCTCGACCGCCACGATACGGTGGGCGAGGACCTTGTGGCCATGTGCGTGGACGACGTGGTGCCCATCGGCGCCGAGCCCCTCTTCTTCCTGGACTACGTGGCCATCGGCAAGCTGCGCGCGGAGCACGTGGCAGAGATCGTCAAGGGCATTGCCGAGGGCTGCAAGAAGTCCGGCTGCGCCCTGGTGGGTGGAGAGATGGCCGAGCACCCCGGCGTCATGAATCCCGACGACTATGACCTGGCCGGCTTTGTTGTGGGCGTCGTCGACCGCCCCAAGATGATCGGGCCCGAGAAGGTCAAGGTGGGCGACGTCATCCTCGGCCTACCCAGCTCCGGTATCCACTCCAACGGCTACTCTCTGGTGCGCAAGGTCGCCATCGAGGGCAAGACCGTCGAGGAGCTCAATGAGCCCCTGGCAGAGCTGGGTGGAGAGAGCCTGGCAGATGCCGTGCTGCGTCCGACGACCATCTATGCCGGTGGCCTTGTTGCGGCCCTGCGTGCTGGTGCCCCCATTCACGCCATGGCCCACATCACCGGCGGTGGCATCACCGAGAATCTCAACCGTGCCCTTCCGGCAGACATTGACGCCGTGGTCTACCGTGGCGGCGAGGACGGCCCCGCCTGGGACATGCCGCCCGTCATCCCGTACATGGTCAAGGCCGCCGGCCTCACCCCGGACGAGGCCTACAAGACCTTCAACATGGGCGTCGGCATGAGCATCATCTGCTCTCCGGAGGACAAGGACGAGGTCGTGGCTAAGCTTCGCGAGCAGGGCTTCAAGCCGTTCGTGATGGGCGAGTGCGTGCCGGGCGAGGGCAAGGTGACCTATCGATGAGCCACTGGAGCTGCGAGGGCGGCGTCTGCCGCCTGGTCGAGGATGACGAGGAGACCATGGAGGCCGCCGCATCCCAGGCGGAGCCCCTGACCATCGGCGTCCTTATCAGCGGAAGCGGCACCAACCTGCAGGCGCTTATCGACCGCATTTCCGATGGCAGCCTGAACGCGCGCATTGGCCTGGTGGTGAGCTCGCGCCCGAGCGCCTATGGCCTCAAGCGCGCCGAGGCGGTCGGCATCCAGACGCTGACGCTCAGCAAGGAGATCTACGCGGACCCCATTGCCGCCGACGAGGTCATTGCCACCGAGCTCAAGGCCCATGGCTGTGAGTACGTCATCATGGCCGGCTACATGCGCATGGTGCACGAGCCGCTGCTTGCGGCCTTCCCCAACCGCGTGGTCAACATCCACCCGGCGCTGCTGCCCAGCTTCAAGGGCGCGCACGCCATCCAGGACGCCTTTGACTACGGCGTCAAGGTGACGGGCGTGACCGTCCACTTTGCAGACGACAAGTACGACTGCGGCCCCATCATCGCCCAGCGTCCGCTGACGGTGGAAGAGGGCTGGGACGTGGACGAGCTCGAGGCCCACATCCATGAGATAGAGCACGAGCTCTACCCCGAGGTCGTCGGTCTTCTCGCCGCAGGGCGCGTCCACGTGACCGATGCCGGAAAGGTTGAGATAGACCCGGCGGCGTGAACAGGGGACAGCCCCCTGTTCACGCCCGGCAACACAGGTTGCTCAATGAGTTGATTGTTTGGGCGGCCTATCGCCGGATTGTCCAACATGTACACAAACATGTACATTGTGATAGGGACATGTTTGCGTCCCATGTCACATTGGTTCAGCAGCCCGGTGGTTGTCGCTATGCCTGAGATATATAGAAACCTAAGGCACCTTCTTGTGCCAGGATCAAAGATGAATCCGATTCACCTGCAGATCGCCGACCTTCTGAGAGAGAGGATCTACTCGAAGGCCTGGCCTCCCTCGACGAGAATCCCGTCAGAGAATGACCTGGTCAAGATGTTCGGCGTGTCTCGCGGAACAGTCAGAAAGGCCCTGAAGTTCCTGGTCGACGAAGGCCTGCTCGTGCAGCGTCACGGCAAGGGGACCTTCGTTGCCGAGCCGGGAATCACCCATGCCTCGGGTGACAGGCCCCTCTCGTTTGCTGAGTCGCTCCATCAGCAGGGCAAGGAGTTTGTTACGCAGGTCCTGGAGAAGCGCGTTACTACTCCACCCGTTGAGGTTGCCGAGGGGCTGGGTCTGGATCTGCGCGACCCGTCGTTGTTTGTGAGAAGGCTTCGTACGGTCGATGGAAGCCCCGTCCTGTGCCAGGAGAGCTGGTCAAACCTCCTTGCATGTCCGGGTCTGGCGGACGTCGACTTCACCACGACGTCGATGTTCGATGCCGTTCAGACGTGCTCAGGCAGGAAGATCGCGCGTTCGCACATGCGCTATACGGCCCGTGTGGCGGGCAAGGAGCATGCCTCGCTTCTTGATTGCGACGAAGCGGCGGCCGTTCTCGTGCTCGAGCAGAACATCTGCCTTGAGGATGGCACGTTCATCGAGTGGAGCACCACGTGGTTCCCGCCCGGACAGTCCCTCACCGGTGTGGTTGAGCAGCCGAGAAACTCCGAGTAGCATAATTGAATAGCATTATCAAGTGATGAGTCTGTGAACTACCGCCTACAAGTTAATAGATGCCATTTACGGAACTCCATCTCATTTATTACAAGAAGTCGTCTCCTCTCGTGTATACAAGTACTTGTCCATCTTGTGAAGTACAACTGATCAGAGTGGTTGGTGAAACGCTTCACTTGCATAAACCAGTAGACGGTGAGGAGTCTTGTATGGAGAAGATGAAGCTCAGGAAGCCCTTCTTTGTCGTCAACCCCAAGTCCTATCTGTATGGCGAGGAGATCTACAAGCTCGCCAAGAAGACGGACGAGCTCTGCGAGAAGTACGACTTTGACTGCCTCTTCACTGCTCAGCTCATTGACCTTCCCAAGATCATCGCCGACTGCCCGCACCTCGTGCCCTGTGCGCAGTTCATGGAGAGCCTGAAGCCGGGCCGCGGCATGGGTCACGTTCTGCCTGAGGCCCTGGCCGCCGCAGGTGTGAAGGCCACCTTCCTCAACCACGCCGAGAACCCCATGACCGTCCACGAGCTTGCCGCCACCATCGCTCGCGCCAACGAGGTCGGCATCCTGACCGTCGTCTGCGCCGACTCCGTCGAGGAGGGCAAGGCCATTGCCGAGCTTCACCCCGACGTCATGGTCTGCGAGCTCACGAGCCTCATCGGCACCGGCCAGGTCGCCGGCGAGGACTACATGCGCGGCTCCACCGAGGCCGTCAAGGCCGTCTCCCCTGAGACGCAGGTTCTCCAGGCCGCCGGCATCCACTCTGGCGCCAACGTCTATGACGCCATCAAGTACGGTGCCGACGGTACGGGCGGCACCTCCGGCATCGTTGCCGCCGAGGACCCCTTCGCCACGCTGGACGAGATGTTCGAGGCTCTGGATCGCGCCCGCACCGACTTCTGCAAGGAGGACTAAGCAATGACCGTCTATAAGGGTCAGATCACCGTCGACACCCTTGCCGGCAAGCCCACTTACATTGACGTCACCAAGGGTGTCGCCGACATCGTGGCTGAGTCCGGCATCAAGGAGGGCATCGTCACCGTCATCTCCGCTCACACCACCTGCGCGGTCTTCTCGGAGGAGTACGACCACGACACCACCCCGACGGGGGATACCTTCCTGCAGGCTGACCTCTCTGATGGCCTGAACAAGATTTTCCCCGAGCAGAAGGACTGGAGCACCTATCGTTATCCGGGCCTGGACCACTTCGAGGAGGTCGAGTCCTGGCCGAGCGCGGCGTCCTACCTGCCTGGTGGCGATCGCACCATGCTCTGGAACGGCGATGCTCACCTTCGCTCCACCATCGTCGGCGGTAACCAGACGTTTGAGGTCGAGGACGGCAAGCTTCAGATGAATGGCCTGGCCAGCATCTTCTTCGTCGATTACGACCGCACTCGTGAGCGCACCCGCAAGGTCCGCGTTATCGTTGTTGGAGAGTAGGGTTTCTCGATAGGCGAGAAGCCTCATACCCAGCGCGGCACTGCCGCGCAAAACTAGGAGGATTGATTCAAATGGCAAATGGTAAGAAGAAGCGCATCATGTTCGCCTGCGGCTCTGGTATCTGCACCTCTACCGCCGTCCGCAAGAAGGTCGAGGCCATGCTCGACGAGAACGGCTTCAAGGGTCAGTACGAGATTACCCAGTTCAAGATCTCCGAGTGCCCTGCTCAGTCTGTGAACTATGACTTCCTCGTGGCTACCACGATGGCCCCCAACGGCCTGAAGTGCCCCTACGTCAACGGCATCCCGTATCTCACCGGCCGTGGCACCGATGTTCCCAACAAGGCCATCCTCGAGCTCATGGCCGCCGAGTAGCAGCTGCTACCACAATCTCAGCGGATTCTCGGCGTCTCGAAATCTGAATCGTCGAGTCAGAGTGTCTGAACTGTTCAGAGTCTTCTATCAAACAAGGAAAGCAAGGAAAGAAAGGAAGTAAGGTCACATGGACGCAATCCTTAGTGTCTTCTCCTTCATTCAGGGCCTGGGCGTCTCCGTCATGATGCCTATCCTCCTGACCATTCTTGGCTGTGCCTTTGGTGCTGGTTTTGGCAAGAGCCTTCGTGCTGGCCTCACGGTCGGCATCGGCTTCATCGGCCTGAACCTTGTCATCAACAGCCTTCTGGGCACCACGCTTGCCCCCGCGGCCTCTGACATGGTCGCTCGCTTCGGCTTGTCCCTGACCACGGTTGACGTGGGCTGGCCTGCCGCTGCCGCCATCGCCATGGGCTCCAACGTCGGCCTGCTCATCATCCCGCTCGGCCTCGTCGTCAACATCGTGATGCTGCTCACCAACACCACGCAGACCGTCGACGTCGACATCTGGGACTACTGGCACTTCGCCTTCACCGGCGCCCTCGTTGCCATCGCCTGCGACAACATCATGATGGGCTTCGTTGCCGCCATCATCAACATGATTATCATCATGGTCCTCGGTGACTACACCGCTCCGCTGGTCGAGGAGTCCCTCTCCATGCCTGGCGTGTCCCTGCCTCACGGCTTCACCACCGCCTATGCCCCGATCGCCATGCTCTTCAACTGGATCTTCGACAAGATCCCTGGCGTTCGTGACATTGACGTCAACACCGATATCCTTCAGGAGAAGTTCGGTGTCTTTGGCGAGCCCATGATCATCGGTACCGTCATCGGCCTCATCATCGGCATCCTCGCCGGCTATGACGTTACTGGCGTTCTCCAGCTTGCCGTCTCCCTGGGCGCCGTTCTGGTCCTCATCCCGCGCATGGCTTCCCTGCTCATGGAGGGCCTGCTCCCCGTCTCCGATGCTGCTTCCGACTTCGTCGAGAAGAAGTTCTCCAACCGCGGCAAGATTTACATCGGCCTTGACTCCGCCGTTGGCGTTGGCCACCCCGTTACGCTGGCTATCTCCTTCGTGCTCGTCCCGCTGTGCATCTTCCTGGCTGTCCTGCTGCCGGGCAACACGGTCCTTCCGTTCGCTGACCTTGCGGTCGTGCCTTGGATGTTCGTCCTGATCACCCCGTGCGTTCACAACAACGGCTTCCGCGGCATCATCATCGGCATCATTGTCCTGGCCATCGGTCTCTACATTGCTACCGACCTTGCTCCGCTTATCACCACCGCTGCTGCCAACGTGCAGTTCGACATGGGTGGCGCTGCCCAGATTTCTTCCATCTGCGATGGCGCTAACCCCCTGACTTGGGTTATCGTCCGCGCCTCCAGCTTCCTGGGTGTTGCCGGCCTCGGCATCGCTGCCGTCGTCGCCATCATCCTGGCCGTCTGGAACCGCAAGCGCATCCTCAAGGAGGCCGCTGAGCTCCACGAGGCTGAGGCTGCTGAGGAGAAGGCCGAGTAGGCATAATCTCCCCATGCTCTGACAGATAGACACTACTTGCTATAACCGCATGGGGTCCGTATCAGTCATGGTGCGGACCCCATTTATGAAAGGCAACAATGGAGTCGAAGACCTACACATACCAGGAGCCGTACTTCACGCTTGAGGTAAAGGCGGAGAGCATCTTCTGCGTCTTCATTTTCTTTGCGTGCGCCTGGCTCACTTACACCAATGCCTTTAACATGTGGGGCCTGTACGTCGTCTTTGGCGTTGCCGCGCTTTACCAGGTTTGGAACACCTTCGTGGCGCGCTGCTACTCGCACTCGGTAACCATCTCTGATGAGGAGATAAGCTTCGAGCTCTTTGGCAAGGCCCAGAGCTACAAACTGTCTGACCTCAAGGAGTTCCGCGTGCGCGAGTACCCCTCGTCAGGAAAGATGTATCTTCGCGTTGGCGACCACAATGCGTTGCATGGCCGCTTCTGGCTCTCTACCAAGACTTTCACCGACGGACAAGAGCTGTTTGGCCGCCTTCGCGATCTTGAGTTTGTAATTCACCCGGATACCCTCAAGGCGCGCGCACGTCGCACCAACGAGGAGTATGTCAAGACGTTCGGTTACGGGCGCCATAAGCAGAAGTCCCAAAACCGCGGGCAGGTTCTTAAGGCCGTCCTGACGGGCAAGGGCGACACGCTCACTAGAAAGTCGAGGGAGAAGTAGATGTTCGAGAAGGAAAAGCAGCAGATGCTGGACTACGCGCTCAAGATGGACCGCTATGGCCTCATCGCGCTGTCTGGTGGCAACCTGAGCTGGCGCATGCCTAGCGGCGAGGTCATCGTCACCCCGTCCGGCATGATTTACGATGAGATGGTTGCAGACGACATGCTCGTCGTGGACCTTGAGGGCAACATCATCGAGGGCACCCGCAAGGCGTCTGTCGACACCGAGGCCCTTCTCTACATCTACAAGAATATGCCCAAGGTGAACGCCGTCATTCACACGCACCAGCCCTATGCCACCGGCCTCGGCCTGGTCATGGACGAGATTCCCTGCAACCTCTCCACGCTTGCCAATGCCACCGAGGGCCCGGTCAACGTGGCCGCCTACGGCGATCCTGGCAACCTTGCCATGGGCGTCGAGGCCGTCAAGGCCATTGGCGACCGTCTTGCCGTTGTCCTCAAGCACCACGGTGTCATTGCCGTTGGCCGTGACCTTCGCCAGGCCCTTTTCGCTTGCGTCTACCTCGAGGAGGCCTGCAAGACCATCCAGGTCGCGCTCTCCACGGGCCTGCCGATGGCAACCATGACGCAGGAGCAGATCGACGAGGCCGTTGCGGTCTTCCACCGCTATGGTCAGGTCACGCTCAACGAGCGCGATGCCGCCGAGGCAGCCAAGAACAACTAGCAAGCTGACGGCTCGTCCCGCACTTGCGGGGGCATGGCCGGGCGAGCCGTTGCTCTCATCCCCAGCAAGAATATGAGAAGGGAAACCAAATGATCGTCAACCTCCGAGACATCTGCGCCATCGCCGAGCAGAAGAACATGGCCATTGCCTCGTTCAACGTGCCGAGCCTCGAGGCAACGCGCGCTGCCCTGGACGCCGCCGAGGAGACCGGCTATCCGGTCATTCTCTCCCACGCCGAGGGCCACGACGCCTTTACGCCGCTCGACGCCATGGGTCCGACCATGGTTGCCCTGGCCGAGCGCTCCAGCGCCATGGTCTGCGTGCACCTCGACCACTGCGAGAACCTCTCCTACATGCGCCGCGCCCTGGAGATGGGCTTTACCGGCGCCATGTACGACGGCTCCATGGAGCCCTATGAGGTCAACATCGAGAACTCCCAGCGTGCCGCCGACATGTGCGCCAGCTTTGACTGCGGCCTGGAGTGCGAGCTCGGCAGCATGGGCACCCGCGAGAACGGCGTCGGCCACGAGAACGACCACGTCTCCGAGGCCGTCTACACCGATCCCGAGCAGGCCGACGAGTTCATCAAGGAGACCGGCCTTGACATCCTGGCCTGCTCCTTCGGCACCGTCCACGGCATCTACAAGGGCGAGCCGCACCTCAACTTCGACGTCCTGACCGAGATCCGCAAGCGTAACAACGTGCCCCTGGTCATGCACGGCGGCTCCGGCGTCTCAGACGACGACTACCGCAAGGCCATCGACGCCGGCATCCGCAAGATCAACTACTACACCTACGGCGTGAAGTACGCCGGTGAGGCCGTCCAGCAGGTCATTGCTGACTTCAAGTCCAAGAACGCCGATGCCAACGTCTACTGGCATGACATGACCATGGCAGCCTACCAGCGCCTCTACGAGGACTTCACCTCCGTCATCAAGGTCTTCGCTAACGGCGCCGACCCCGTGGCGTAGCGATTCCGCCACCTGCCAGCACAAGGCCTTTGCCCACTACAACCCGAAGGGACTGACACATGTCTGCCATTGAGACCGATCTTCTGAAGCCCGAGCTCGTCTTCTTTGACTTTGAGGCCACCGACCGCATCGACTTCTTCACCAAGCTTGGTGAGAAGCTCAAGGAGGGCGGCTACGTCAAGGACTCCTGGCTTGACGCCATACTCGAGCGCGAGAAGAACTACCCCACCGGCCTTGAGTGCACTTCGATCTCCGTTGCCCTGCCGCACGTGGACCCGCAGCACCTCAACAAGCCCTACATCGCCATCATCAAGCCGAAGAACCCCATCGAGTTTGACGGCATGGCCGATACCGGCCTTGTGAACGCCCAGCTCATCGTCAACCTCGGCCTGCTGGCTCACGAGGAGGGCCAGGTCGCCGTTCTCCAGGCCTTTCTGGGCATCTTCATCGACGATGCCGCCTCTGCGGACATCATGGCCCAGACCACGCCCCAGGGCATGATTGATACCGTCATCAAGTACTGCGCGGAGTAGGCAAGTCCGCGTTGTCCTGATACAACGCGAGGACCCGTTCGCTTCGGCCCGTGCCGTTGCGGGCGGGTTCTTGCATTTCTCGTCAGAAGAGGCGAGGGAAGGGAGTCCATATGCTGCTCAAGGAGTTGCGCGAGAAGGTATACGAGGCCAACATGCAGCTGCCTAGGTTGGGGCTGGTAATCTTCACCTGGGGAAACGCGTCCGAGCTTGATCCTGAGACTGGACTGTTTGTCATCAAGCCCTCTGGCGTGGCATATGACGAGCTTACGCCCGAGAAGATGGTCGTGTGCGACCTTGATGGCAGGCGCGTCGAGGGCGATCTGAACCCGTCAAGCGACACGGACACCCACGCGTGGATCTATCGCGCGTGGGCCGGCAGGGGAATCAAGGGCGTCGTTCACACGCATTCCTCTGTGGCGACGGCGTGGGCGCAGGCCGGTCGGGATCTTCCCGCTTACGGAACTACCCATGCCGATTACTTCTATGGCCCGGTTCCTTGCATGAGGGGTCTTACCAAGGAGGAGATCGAGGAGGCATACGAGCTCAATACCGGCAAGGTCATAGTGTCCGGCTTTGAGGAGAGGGGCGTTGACCCGATTGCGGTGCCTGCGGTTCTCGTGCGCAACCATGGACCATTTAGCTGGGGCAAGGATGCCAACGAGGCCGTCTACCATGCCGCGGTGCTCGAGGAGTGCGCCAAGATGGCGCGCGACACGGAGCTCCTCTCGCCGCATTGCGGCCCGGCGCCCCAGTACCTTCAGGACAAGCACTACCTGCGCAAGCACGGTCCCAACGCAACGTACGGCCAGCAGTAGGCATGGTGGCTTAAGCTCCCCGCCACGTCTCGAGCCTTCACGATGTCACTCCGTTCGCAACGGGTGGCTGGTTCGGTGGGCTAAAGAACTCCGATTATTTCTCGAAAGTCCACCCGCTTTCCGATGGCTCGGGTATTGAATGGCCTGACGGTCAGGACATTGCCCCACACGAGCTTTATGAGCTTGGGGTTGAAGTGTAAGAGCCGCGTTGGCTGGCTCCTCTCAGGCGGTCGGGCCATGAGGCTCGGTCGCCTTTTTGCTGCGGGCTTGCCCCGTTGCGCAGAAGGGCCCTTCGTGTGAGTGATTTGGTAACGGCTGCGCAGAAGTGGTCTTCGTGCGAGTCGGATTTCCGCCGCTCGCCGAAATATCAATCTGTCAATGAATATTTTTCTAGCAAAATACCAGTTTGGGATTGTGCGATTGCATAAAACAAGTGAGTTGACAGCTGGAGCCGGAAAAAGGGGCTCACACGAAGGGCACTTCTGCACAAACTTGTCGGTCAGGCTCACACCAAGGGCACTTCTGTGCAACTCATGGGCCCTCTCTTGCCAAAGAGCCTCGCCGCGGGCGTGAAAGTTAAGCACGGCACCGCCCAAGAGGCCCTCTGCCTCGCCGGCTACCTTCGGGCTAGCACCGCCACGGACTCAACGTGTGCCTCGTCATCTCGGAAATTATTCTCTCCCAGAGAATCAGGCGTCATCGGCGTATACCCATTGGCTACACCAGGAATCTCTTCCCAGAAGAAGCGCACCGGGCACTTGAATGTTACGTTGGCAACCACGCGCTCTTTTCGCGGGTTCTTGTTCGGCAGGATGTGCACCTCGCTCACGGCCTCATGGATGAGGTCGAAGCGCGTCTGCTCGTCCGCACCTTCCAACAGCTCGGGGATGCGGTCAAGCTCTTCCAGAAGCCTGCGCTCTCCGTCCATGCGCTTCTCGGCTGTGGTCATCTTAACTTGCGCTTCCTCCAGCGCGTCGCTTAATCCGGCATCGCGGTCATATAGGTCGTCCAGACGCCTTTGCAGGTCGTTGAACTTGCGCTCGTAGCTCCTGTCGGCGGGGTCGAGCGAGTCAATCTGCGTCATGAGCATGCGCATGCGCTTGTCGTTAGCGGCCTTCTCGCCCTCTATGCGCTCAATATCTTCCTTCAGCTGCTCGATGTCCGTCGCGTCGTCAATACGACGGCGCAGGGCATCCACGAACGCATCTGAACGGGATGCAAGGCTCACGAGCTGTACGACCTCAGCGTCCACGCACTCTTGCGGGTACTGGCTTTTGAACGTGCAGCTGGCACCACGCGCTTTTGTGGTGTGCGGGCAATAATACGCCCACGTTGTCTTTCCCCGCGTGCCGTCCTTCTTGAGCTTCCCGCGGTTGGGCTTGGACGACATCTTGCGACCGCAGACCGGGCAGACGAGAAGCCCGTTGAGCATGTTCACGTGACCGTCGTCGTGTGTCTTCATGTTCGGCTTGCGCGTACCGACAAGGGCCTGAGCCGCCGCCCATGTGGCGTCGTCGATTATCGCATCGTGCTGGCCGTCGTGCATCTCGTAGCCGTCGCTCTTGACCACGTGCGTCTCTCCACGCGTGCCCTCTATCGTCTCGGTACGCCTGCGGCCATAGGCAATCTTTCCGATGTACACCGGGTTGGTAATCATGCGCTGTACCGTTCCGCTGGAGAACGTGTCCATGCATGCGTTACCGCGTGGCTTCTTCTTGATTCCATGGTTGTTCAACCATGTGGCTATCGCCGTCGACCCTTTGTTCTCGTACGCGTACATCTCGAAGATGCGGCGCACGACCTTCGCCTCATCTTCATCGACCTCAAGCTCCTTGAACTTGTTGCCCTTATCGACAAGGCGATACCCGAAGGGCGCTTGCCCTCCGTTCCAGTAGCCTTTGCGTGCCTTCTCCTCGCGTCCGCTCATAGTCTGGGTGCGGATGTTGTCGCGCTCCATCTCGGCGAACACGGCGGCGATGGACAGCATCGCCTTACCCATGGAAGTACCAGAGTCGATGCCGTCCTTCACGCAACACAGTTCCACACCGTAGTCTTGGAGCGTCTGAAGGGAGTTCCAAGTGTCGGCGGCGTTGCGCCCGAATCGTGACAGCTTGAACACGAGGACGTAGGCCGGACGCTTGCTCGGCTGCGCCTTGATGATGTCATCCATCATCTGACGGAACTGCGGCCTGCCCTGCACGTTCTTTCCTGAAAAGCCGGCGTCAACGTACTCTCCGAGCACACGCATGTCGTGATTTTCGGCGTATCTTGTCAGCTCGAAGCGCTGAGCGTCTATCGACTCGCCCTTCTCGACTTGCAGCTTGGTCGAGACGCGGATGTACAGGACGCAGGAGAGTGGGCGGGCGGCATCTAGCGTTTTGGGATTTTTTCGTGCCACCTACTTAGTGCCCCTTGCTTGCGCGTCTCTTTCGTCGCGCTCGATAGCGTCCTTCGTGAAGTCGCGCTCGACAATTTCAAATCCAGCTGCGACTGCTGCTTCCACGAGGGCGTCAAGGCGATTCTCAGTTCCCTCAGACCCTTCTTCGTCGAAAATCATGTTGAGCGCCCAGTCCTCTATCACATTGTCATTATCAGGGTCGAAATCATCCAGCACTTCGCACGCTTCTGACGGCGTAGGGAACGGCAACAACCCAATCTCGTCGAATCCCTCGGTCAGTTCCTTGAGACTGTCCTCACGACCATGAAAAACCGGACAAATGCCGTCTTCC
>OLOM01001594.1_pt1 | contig 15001 bp, 6 predicted proteins | sample 1672531 | NCBI WGS metagenome assembly OLOM01 (sample SAMEA3136696, study PRJEB25190) | human gut metagenome | reverse complement strand
AACGGCACGGTCCGCGGCGGTACCATCAACTTTACCGGCGGCACCATCGGCGCGGTAGCGACCTACAACCGCAAGGGCGGCATCATCCGCGGCACGGCGGTGGCGCAGGACGCCAAGGTGCACCTCAACGGCCCGGCCACCATCGTGGGCGGCATTGCGGGCCGCAATGAGCCGGGCGAGGGCACGACCGACGCGGCATGGATTGAAAACGCCGCCGTCAACGCGGGAGCACTGGACTTAAACGGCCTGACCGTCAACGCAAACCTCGTCACCCTGGGCGGCGCAGTGGGCAGCAACGCAGGCAAGGTCAAGGGCACCAACGTCACCCTCAGCGTGACCGAGGGCGACAAACTGGAACGATATCAGAATTTGGGCGGCGTCGCAGGCCAAAACGACGGTACCCTGGATACGTGTACCTATCAGGGCACGCTGGGCCTGGCCAGCGCCAAGGCTGACGGCGATTTTGCCTGGGGCGCGGCCAGCAGGGACGGCAACACCATCGGCGGCATTGCGGGTGTCAACAACGGCACGGTGCAGAGCTGCACGGTCCCGGCCATCGTATTGCAGGCGCGCGGCTCCAACAACGTAAGCTCTTTGCAGACCGACGCGCAGAAGCTGGACAATGCCACCCACGTAGGCGGCATTGCGGGCCGCAACAACGGCACCATCAGCGCCAGCTATGCGGCGACCGACGCAAACGGCAAGAGCATCATTGCGGCGCGGTACGGCTTTGTGGGCGGCGTGGCAGGCTCCAACAGCGGCAGCATCACAAACAGCGGCAGCCAGCAGGCGCAGGCACTTGTCAGCAAGGTCAACAACGAGTGGCTCCCCCTGAACACCGACGACGCCAACACAGGCATCAACGCCATGGTGGCAGAACTGACAAAGACGAACGGTACTTACACCGGCTTTAAAGGTGTGGATACCGTGGGCGCTGATGATTACGGCTATGGCAGTGTGTACCTGACCGAGAACAAAACGACCACCTCCGGCGGCCGGTGGGGGACGACGACCACCACCAAGGCGGGCCTGGCTGCCAACGACCTGACCGTCGTGCTGCGCGGCAATAGTAATGTGGATAACAATGACAGCCAGCGCGGCAGCGGCTACCTGGGCGGCATCACCGGCTATAACTCAGTGACGGGGGCAATCACCGACAGCGCTACCGGCCGCTGGTTTGTCTACGGCGATAACATCAGCAAGACATCCACCATCGGCGGCATTGTCGGCACCAATATTTCCAGCAAAGACCTGACCACGCTGGTCAACTGCGCGGCGGTGCGCCGGTATACACGGCTCAGCTCCAAAAAAAACGATGATAACACGACAAATGAACATACTGGCGCTAAGGCCACGCGCATTGAGGTCCATGTCGGCGGCATCATCGGCCACCAGGGCAACGACCGCGACGACCTGTGGGCGCTGAGCAAGTGCGTCAACTACGGCACGGTCTACAACAGCCGTTCCAACAACATCGGCGGCATCGTCTCCTACTGGACGGACTATGGCGGCACGATCGAGTACAGCTTCAACTTCGGCGACCTGCTGACAAATATGAATGATAATTTGGACAGCTGCGGCACCATGGGCGGTATCGCGGGCTACTTTGATGCGCCTGTCAAGAATACCTCCGCCAATATCCTGCACTGCCAGAACCATGGCTCAATGAAGGGAACGAATAATAAAAGTGCGAACGATATCGGCGGTATCTTTGGCAAGGTGCAGATGGCAGATAAGACCGACCCCATGACCATCAATGTATACGACTGTGTCAATGGCAGTACGGTTGAAATCAAAGCACAGTCTATGGCGGTTGGTATTTTCGGTTATCTGGGGCCGTGGGATACGCGCGGCTCTACAATCGATAATGTTATCGTCAATATTGACCGCTGCCGCAACTATTGTACGAATATGAGCGCCAGCGCCGGCTACATAGTCGGCATCGTCGGCAGCCGTGGCGGCGGCGGCAGAAGTACGCAGCCTACGACGCTGAACAACTGCTTCTCGCTGGTAGGCGGTGATAACTGGCACCCGCTGGCCTATGACAATCCCGGTGGTGCCGTAGAGAACATCAAGGGTTCAAATAACTATTATATTGACGCATATAGTAAGGATGGCAAGAGCGCTTGGAACGCGCAAGCCTGGAATGAACGCTGGTTGGGTCACACAAGTACCAATTTGACAAACTTTACATGGTCTAGTGCAGACAGCCGCTTTAAGGAAAGCGCGGAAACCAAAAACTGCGGCGGTCGTCGTTTGAACCTGGGCAAAGACACCACAGACAACAGCTATTTTGCCATGCTGGCGGTGCCAAACAATACGAATGATAACACAACGTATGACCTGTCCCGGGTTGTCTACAACACGGCTTATATCCATGTAACGGATACATGGAAGCGTACAGTGGAAACAAAAGATGGCGCTGTGTTGGGCAATATCCTGCTCCGTTTTACCGAGACAAACGACAGTATCAAGGGCTCAAGCGGCCAGAACATCCCCAGCAATGGCGATATTACCGATGAAGTCATCCAAAATTATTATAAGTATGTGTTGGAGGCCAATGAACCGAACCAGATACCCGAATCCATCACGATCCAGCGCAGTGAGGAGACTAAGGACGGCACCGGTGCAGTGTATGGCCGCTATCTCGTAAGCTGGACCGCCCCCAAGCAGGACGCCGCCCACGGCCCGGCCATGTACTATAAGCTGGAAGTGTACAAGACCGACGCAAGCGGCATTGTGACCGATGCCACCCCCATACACACGGCCATGGTCTACGAGACGAAGTACACCTTTGATAACGACCCGGACCGCGACGCCTGGACCGGCAACTTTGTCGTGCGCATTACCCCCATGAACAGCAAGGGCGGCGGTACATCCCGCGATTCTGCGGTGCAGACCTTCGCCCAGACACTGCCCAAGCCGGAAATTGAAGTACGGCTCAAGCGTACCGGCACGGGCAACATATACTATCAGACAGTTGTGCTGACAAACTATGACGAATATGTCAGAATCGCCAATGACCAGTGGAAAGTTGATTTTAAGTATGTGGGCGGCAGCTCCGGCAGCTTTAGCAAAGGCAAGAGCGAGCAGACCATCACCAACGGCTTGGACAATATCGGAACTCTGACTGCTATTGCCAACCCGAGTACCAGCACAGCGCCGTTCATGCGGTCGGAACAGTTCAGCGAGCGTACCGCCATTGCCGGCCCCTTTACAAATCCGGATAAGAACAATGAGTGGAACACCGGCCTGGCGGCTAAGGGCAATGTGACCGTCACAAATCCGACTGTTACAGGAACGACGGTCAATGACCTGACTATCAGCCTGAATTTGTCCTATGCACCGTTTAAGCGGGATGATAACAAGATGCAGGAAGCCCAGCCCATCTACCGCGTCATGCTCGTCGGCAAATACGTCGGCGACAGTGAGACGACGGCCAGCGGCACAAGCCTGACAGGCCAGTATATCACGCTGGCCGCGCAGCAGACCCGCGTTGGGGCTGCGGCCACCACCGTGACCTTCCGCAATCTGCCGAAGGAAGCCTTCACCAGCGACTACGAGGATTTGAAAATCGTCGCGGCTCCTGTCGAAAGCGGCATCGGCCCCTCGTACAGCCGTTGGGCAGCTACCGAGGAGGAAGTCACGGCGGCGATTGCCCAGCGCGACACAGACCCGGTCGCCTACTATGACGGCCTGGAAATCGTGCGCAAGGCAGGCGGCGACGGCTACGAGTACGCCCATATGACCGCGCTGTACTTTGTAGGCAAGGCGTACAATACCAACGACAAAGACAAATCCTATAACAATGTCCTTGCCCCCAGTCAGGTCAAGACACTGCAGACCGGCGTAACCACCCTGCAAGCCCCGACGCTGGACGAGCAGCTGACGAAGGAAGAAGTACGTACCGCCGAAAACAAGCTGTACTATACCTTTAGCTGGACCCAGACCACCGACGGCACGGCACCGGATACAACGGAGCAAAAGTACACCATCGAGCTGTACGGCGTGCAGGCCGACGGCAAGCAGGAGACCATCCGCCTGGCAAGCGGCGTGGATTTGGCTAAGAAAGTTACGTTTGACAGCACAACGGGCCGCTACACGCTGGAACTCTGCGTGGACGACGACCTGGCCGAGGGCAGCAAGAGCTGGAAGTACAATAACGTCATTCTCCATGTGGCCCGCGTGTCCGACACGAACGCGCAGATCGGCCTGGCGGACGAGCAGAGCTACGCCGTTATGACCCGGCTGGATGCCCCCGACGCCCCCGGCGGATTTACCCGCCTGTATGACGAAAACAGCGCCGATGCACTGACATACAGCATCAACTGGCCTGCGGTCGTGGGTGCGGATCATTACACCCTGTACGCCCAGCGCCAGAACGCCGATACCACCTGGAAAACCGTGGAGACCTGGGAGAATATCACAGGCACCCAGACCGAAATCGACATGGAGCAGTACCAGGGCCAGGAACTGCGCTTCTACGTTATTGCCAACCGTGCGGCGGGTGACACCACCGGCTTTGACAGCCCGGACGGCGCACTCTGCGACCCGCAGGCTGTGAAGTCACGCGTGGTGGCCCCGACGGTGAGCAGTGCGGCCTTTGCCCCGGCTGCGCCCAGCCAGGCGGAGTTCCTGAATGGCGAAACGCTGCAAATGACGGTCAGCGGCAACACGGCCAGCAGCTACTTCTTTACCGGCTATCTGTTTAAAAATGTGGATGACTATCAGACGATTGCCGCGTTGGCAAATGACTGGCAAACTACCGCTGCCTTGGGCAAGGATAAGGCAGACAAGCTGGCTGCATTGCAGATTGCGCTGGATGCCATGCTCAAAAACGGTGACGCCATCTGCATCATCCCCGAAAGTGACCGGCAGAGCGGCGGCGGCACGCCCGCCGACGGCAGCGGCAACAGCGCGGCCTACAACCTGAGTAACGGCTTTACCATGAAGCCCGAGTATTCCCGCTACTACCTGCTGCCCGCCCTGCGCGCTATGGCAGAGACCAGCAGCGGCATGGAATCCTCCAACTGGTACTACTATGTGGGCAAGCCAGAGGATATGCAGCTGCCCGCCATTCAGCTGGACGCCCCGGATGCAGGCCTGACCGCGGTGGGGGTGGATTATACGGTCGATTTGTACGACAGTGATGCCTACACGAGCACTACCGGCAAAACTGACGAAATAACGCTAAACCGCTTTGCGGTACAATGGCAAGCGGCCAACCGTTATCCGTCCACAGGCACGCCGGACGATGGCAGAGTCAGCAACCTGACCGACTATTATAAGTTCACGGTGACACCGGTGCATGGCACTGCCTACACGATTGAAATGTGGACCTATGATGCCGATACCGAGACGAAAGACGCTGACGGCAACACGACGCTACACTCGCGCGGCGAAATCAGGCAGGTAAAAAAGACTGTCACGATAAACAACACGGCGTACACGACCGAACTTACCCCGCAGAACGTGACTGACGATGACGGCAATGTGACCCGCACCTGGTACGACCTGAGCGTGATGCCTGTGTTCCAAGAGGACACGACGGATGTTGACCACTGGGAAAGCAAGCCGGAATGGCTCCGTGGCTGTGTAACGCAGGACGACAACGCGAAACCGTACTATCAGGTCAGCGTTGTGGCCGAGCTGGAGGTCGTGGAAAACGACAACGGCGAACCCGCTTACCGCGTATTGCTGCCCGATATGGCCAATGTGCTCACCAGCGGCGATGCCCTGCAAAAGTTTACCACCAGCATCCAGGTCGAGACGATGGCTCACTCCAAGGCCGACGGCAAGACCGTGGGCACGCCAGACGCCGAAGCTGTAAAAATCGGCGACGAGACCCAGACCGTCGAGCTGATTGCAGAAGAGCCGACGCCCGACGAAAACACCGAAACCACACAACCGACCGAAACGCCCGCAGAGCCGCAAAACGCGCCCCAGCCCGTGGAGCTGACCGACAAGACCGGGTAAACTACAACAAAGGAGGTGGCATCATGCGCCGAAAAGCACGCGATATCCTGCGGGACCAGCAGGGCCTTTCGATGATTCTGGTGCTCTGCATCGGTGCCTTGTTTGTGGCCCTGTCTGCGGCACTGGTGTACGCGGCGTCCGTGTTGACGGCCAACGCTAACCGCCAGCTTTTGGAGCAGGAGGCCTACCAGCTGGCCACCAGTTTTTCCGACGTGCTGGAAGGGGAACTGAACACCCCCACAAGCTCCTTCGCCGCGTTCGTGAATGACAGCTTCATGACCTCCACGGCCTACGGCGGCGATATCTACGGCAGCCCCTCGCAGCCCTACTCCTACACATGGAAAGCTGCCGATGCCGACACGAGCGGTGCGGAGGAAATCACCGTCACGCTGCGCCGCCGCCCGGGCGAGGACGCTGAAAAGCTGAACCTGAGCGGCGTGGGCCAGTCCGTCAGCACCAAAAGCGGCTGGCGCGACCAACTGACCAGTTGGCAGAGCAACGACTATCTGCTGACCGATCTGCAGCTGGACGTGACCGTCACCGCCACCAAGGCGGGGGAGAGCTTCGCCTATACCGTGACCTATGACCGGCAGGTACACTACCCGGTGTCTGGCTACACATTTGACGATAGTACGACGGTTTACACATGGAGCAAGGGCACAAACACCTTTGCCAGCCCCGGTTTGTCGAGTATCTATATTAAACCGGAGGACGCAGAGCGAATCATCGTGCCCCACTTTGACACCACCAACCCGGATAAGTCCACCATCCATTACACCCGCGGTGCCCGCCAGAGCACCAGCACAGCACAGGAGTGAGCCGCCATGAAACACAAATTGCAAAATCAGCGCGGCGAGACTATTGTCGAGGTCATCGTCTCCTTTATGCTGCTGTTGATGTTCACGGCCATGTTTGTGGTGTCGCTGCGGTACGCCCGGGCCATGTCCCAAAAGGCCGAGACGCTGCGGGAGACGGCTTACGCTTTCTGCGCCGGGCTGTACCCGCAGGAAAAACAGGCCCCCGCCTGGCAGACCGAAAAAACCGGGCAGAGCTTTACCTTCAGCGCGGGCGCGGGGGCCGGGGCGTTCACCGTGGACGGTGTGGAACTGGACCAGGTGGAGACCCAAGCCGAAGTGAGCGAGAACGGCGGCACGCCCACCACCGAGACGCACACCTTCCACCGTTACGCCAAGGAGGCAGGGGAGGCAACGCCATGAAGCAGCTGCAAAACAAGCGCGGCACCACGCTGGTGGAGCTGATCGTCTGCATGGTGCTGCTGTCCATCCTGACGCTGGCGGCGGTCACGCTGATACGCCCCAGCGCCCAGGCCTACCGGGATATCCAGCAGCAGACCCGCGCCCAGAATCTGGCCGATGCCCTCATCGAGACGATACGCGGCGAGGTGCTGGACGCCAACGGCTATATCCGCTTTACAAACGGCGCGACGGACAGCGCAAATCTGGACAGTGTGTTTGACGCCCAGACCAGTTACAGCGACGGCACGGCGCTGGAATTCAGCGTCTACCCGAACCATGTGGAGCTGATCGACAAGGACCTTGTACCCGCACTGAAAAACAGCAAGGGCAAGGACTTGTTGACCCAGGCCCAGGCCGAGGAACTGAACGGCTACCTGCATATGCGGTTTTACCAGCAGGAGCAGAGTGATTTCGCCCCCCTGCACGAGAAGGACGGCGAGAAGATCGCCTACGCCTACACCACCGCCTATCCGAAGGAATCCTACATGGGGCTGTACATCAGCGACCTGCACTTTTACGCCCGCAGCTGGGCACAGGAAAACGACACCGACACCCCGCGTATCACGGCGATGACGGTGGTCATCACAGTAGCCAAGTGGGACAGCAGCGGCAATGATGTTCCCCTGTGTACCCAAAAGGCCATTGTGCCGCTGCCCGGCGAACCGGTGATTTTGTACGCGCCCGGCACCTGGAACGGGAAGGCATCCTCAGAGCGATAAGAGATTTTTTGCCATATTATAACAAAATGTGACAAACTACTGGACAAATGCCGGACGGCTTGTTATACTATGAAACATAGAGACGTGCAGCAGGTCGCTGCCAAAATAAAGGTGGGTACAGGATGGCAACCATTGAAATCAGAATGTTGGGCGATTTCGAGATTCGCGTCAACGGCAAACCGGTATTGGCGGTGCTGGGGCAGTCGCGTAAGACTACCGCGCTGGTGCAGTATCTGGTGCTGCAGCGGGGTGAGCGCGTAACCCATAAAGTCCTCACCGATACGCTGTGGGCGGGGGAACGGTCCAGCAACCCGGATATGGCGCTGCGTGCCATCCTGCACCGTTTCCGCAATATGATCGAGGCCGAGGGCCTGGACGAGCTGCGGAACTGCATCCTGACCAGCCGCGGCTGCTACCAGTGGAACCCCCACCTGGACTGCACCGTGGATGTGTTCCGAGTCGGCGACCTGTCCGAGCAGGCCCGCCGCGAGGAGGACCCCGAAAAACGCGCTAAGCTGTATGAGCAGATCGTTGATCTGTACCGCGGCCGCCTGCTGCCCCAGTCTGCGTCCGAGCAGTGGGTCGAGGGCGTCAGCGTGCGGCTGCATGGCCAGTATCGCACCGCCATGTTGAGCCTGCTGGAGCTCTGCAAAAAGTGGGGCGAAAGCACCCGCATTATCTCGCTGTGCAACCACGCCCTGGAACTGGACCCCTACGAGGAGCGCCTGTATCTGGAAGAAATCGTCGCGCTGGAAGCCCTGGGCCGCCATAACGAAGCCCAGAAACTGGCCCGCCGCGGTACTGCCATGGGCTGCCTGCACCATGCCATTGAGCCGGGCCGCGCCGGTTCAGCTTACCGCCAGATGCGCCAGGCTGACCGCAATATGGAAGGCGAGGTCGCCAAGCTGGTGGCTGCTCTGCCCGACACCGAGAACGCCGGGGCCTGCATCTGCGATTTCGAGACGTTCAAAGAAGCCTACCGTGTGCAGCGCGGCGTGCAGGCCCGCTACGGCCTGCCGGTGTTCCTGGCAATCATGACGGTGGCCCCCGGTCAGGATGCCGAACCCGACGAGACCTCCACGATGGTGGACCAGCTGGGCGAGCTCATCCACACGAGCCTGCGCCAGTGCGATGTGGCCGCCCGCTATACCGAGACGCAGTATGTCATCATGCTGTGCGGCAGTGCCGCCGAGACCGGGTCCAGCCCGCTGGAACGCATCAAGGCGTCGTTCTACCGCGTGCCCGCCCATGGCCGTTACCTGCTCAGCTACAGCCTGTACGTGCCCGAAGTCAAGCCCGACGGCGGCCGTGCCCGCCGCAAGCGCAGCAAAAAACAGTAAAATATTTCCGCCCAGCCGCAAAAAAGTTTCGCGGCTGGGCGGCTTTTTTTGATTTTTTACACCTTCCACAATCTTTTGCCTAAAATTTTTTACAAAAAATCAGAAAAAACTGTTTAAATTTCCATGATAATGTGGTAAAGTAGTATCAAACAGGCGGGAGTGTTCAAAAATCGCTCCGCCGCAAAGAATATCTACGCCGCAGGGCAGTTGGAAATGCCCCGGCGCGAAAAGAGGTTTGACGATCCATGGGCTACGCAAGCAAAGACATCCGCAACATTCTGGTGGCCGGCCACGCCGGCTGCGGCAAAACGACGCTGACCGAGGCGCTGCTGTACATGAGCGGCGCGACCGAGCGTATGGGCCGCGTCGAGGACGGCACCACCGCCAGCGACTTTGACCCCGAGGAGATCCGCCGCAAGGCATCGCTGAATTCCAGCGTCGTGCCGGTTGAGTTCGAGGGTGTCAAGTACAACCTGATCGACGCACCGGGTCTGTTTGACTTTGAGACCGGCGCTGCCGAGGGCATCATGGCTGCCGAGAGCGTGCTGATTTGTGTTTCCGGCCGTTCCGGTGTCACCGTCGGTGCCGAGAAAGCCTACCAGATGGCGCTGAAAAACAACAAGGCGCGGATGATTTTTGTCACCAAGACCGACTTAGAGAACGCCGATTACTTCAAGATTCTGGAGCAGATGAAAATTAAGTTCGGCCCCAGTGTCTGCCCCTGCGTTGTGCCGGTCCGTCTGGACGACGGTACTGTCGCCTACATCAACCTGTTCAGCCAGAAGGCCTTCAAGTACGAGAGCGGCAAGCAGATTCAGATCGACGTGCCTGATATCGGCCACCGCTTTGAGGGCTTGATTCAGGCCATGAGCGAGGCCATCGCCGAAACCGACGAGGCTCTGATGGAGAAATTCTTCGAGGGCGAGGCCTTCACCACCGAGGAGATCGTCCAGGGCATGGCCGCAGGCGTGCGCAGCGGGCAAATTACCCCTGTGTTCTGCGGCTCTGCCGTCAACGGCCAGGCACTGGATATGCTGATTTATAACATGAACGTGCTGCTGCCCGGCGCGGATACCGCCTCCGCTGTGGGTGAGGCGAACGGCGAACCGGTGGAGATCACCGCCGACCCCGCTGCCCCGCTGTGCGCCTACGTGTTCAAGACTGTGGCGGATCCCTTCGTCGGCAAGCTGAGCTTTATCAAGGTTCTGTCCGGCAAGCTGACCGCCACCAGCAACGCCATCAACGCCCGCACCGGCCAGCCGGAGCGCCTGGGCAAGACACTGACTGTCTGCGGCAAAAAGCAGACCGACACCCCCGAGATCGCTGCCGGTGACATCGGCGCGGTCGCCAAGCTGGCTACCGCCAAGACCGGCGATACCCTCTGCGACCCGGCCCGCGTCGTCGCGCTGCCCGCGCCGGTCTACCCCATCAGCTGCTACCGCATGGCCGTCAAGGTCGCAAAGAAGGGCGACGAGGGCAAGGTCGGCGGTGCGCTGACCCGCCTCATCGAGGAGGACCCGTCTATCAAATTTGAGGTCGATCCCGAGACGAAGCAGCAGATCATCAGCGGCCTGGGCACCCAGCATCTGGAAGTGGCCCTTGCCAAGCTGAAGAATAAGTTCGGCGTGGAGATCACGCTGGAGACCCCGCGCGTGCCTTACCGCGAGTCTATCCGCAAGAGCTGCAAGGCCCAGGGCCGCCACAAGAAGCAGACCGGCGGCGCCGGCCAGTACGGAGACTGCTGGCTGCGCGTGGAGCCCAACCCGGGCGCTGGCTACGAGTTTGTTGACGAGGTCGTGGGCGGCCACATCCCGCGCGGCTTCATCCCTGCCATCGACAAGGGCGTCCAGGAGACCATGAAGGACGGCGTCCTTGCCGGCTATCCCATGATCGACGTAAAGGTCGCCGTGTACGATGGCTCCTACCACCCGGTGGATTCCAACGAGATGGCGTTCAAGACCGCCGCGCGCATCGGCTTCCAGAAGGCCATCGACCAGGCCGAGCCCGTGCTCCTCGAGCCGATGGCTCACCTCTCGATCACCGTGCCGGACAGCTACGCTGGCTCCGTGATGGGAGACGTCTCGGCGAGCCGCGGACGCGTCGAGGGCATGAGCGCCGGAGACGGCGCTGCCGCGGGCACGACCACGATCGAGGCGACCATCCCGTACGCCGAGGTCACCGACTATGCGACCCGTCTGCGTTCGCTCTCCCGCGGTACCGGCGAGTTCGAGCTTGAGCTTTCCGGTTATGAGCAGGTTCCCCACGACATTCAGCAGAAGCTCGCTGCAGACTACGCCGCCCGCCGCGCCGCCGGCGAGAAGTAGGACCTCGACGCCTTCGACAGTAAGCTCACAGCTCCATCCACGTTCCGCCCTGTTCGTCATCGATAGCGCCGGCCCCCGGAATAATCCGGGGGCCGGCGCTTCCGTCCACCTGGAAAGGGGGCGCCTATGGCGACTCCGAACCTCATAGTCGGATACGAATCGGCCCTTGATTACTGGCGGGCAGTCCGTGCCGCCGACATCGAGCCCGACCTTGATCCCACTAGCGGGAAGGTCATCGGCGCGATGCCGCTTGCGCTCGCGCAGCGCGCTGCCCGCGGGATCGCGGCGTGTTGCACTGAGCCGCCGCTGCAAATCGTTGTTCCAGACAAGCATCACCGGCACAATTGCCCCGCGATTGAAAACAGGGTCTTCAAGGGGCCTCTTAGATCGAGACAGCTCACCTCGATCGGCAGCGATATCTCAATCTGTAACGCGGAACCGCTCTTTTGTCAGCTCGGCGTCTGCACGCCGCTCATCGACTTGGCGCTCATTGGATTTGAGCTTTGCGGCTCCTATGGGGTTCTATCGAACGGCGACGATACCGTTGCCTATGGACTCCAGCCGCTTACGACCATCGCCGACCTGAAAAACTATGCTGAGGGAGCGAAAGCCCTGGACATCAAGGGTTCAGGCAAGGCGCTTCAAGCACTTTCGCTAGCGACAGACGGATCTGCGTCGCCGCGAGAATCCGAAATCGGAACGTTTCTTTCTCTTAGCCGGGCAAGGGGCGGTGCCGGCCTTGGCGGGTTCGTTATGAACAGGTCGATTAAGGTCCCTCCGGAAATGTCCGTGATCGTCGGCTCAAAATCGTTAAAACCCGACTTTCTCTGGGAACAGCCGAAGTTGGTCCTCGAGTACGACAGCGACGAGTTCCACCTCGATGCAGCACAAAAGAGTCGCAACGAGGCAAGGCGACGCGTATTCGAGAACCTCGGGTATACGGTCAAATGCCTGACTTCCGACATCTTGGTCGATAACGCCAAGCTCAATGCGTTCATCAGCGAACTTGAATCTGCTGTTTCCCCCAGAAGGAGAACTCCAAGCGATGCGATGCTCAAAACCCGAGCGGCGACGAGGGAGAGGCTCTTCGGCAAAGAGCGGGTATTCCCACGGTGAACGAGGACTCAAGTGCCCGATCAATGTGCAGGTTGCCTTCCGCTATGGCCGCCTTCCGCTATCGCTGCCTTCCGCCATACACAAAACTCGATGAGGGCCACGCTGAGCGATCTACCCTGCACAAAATTCAATTCGGGCCACGCTTTTTCCACCTAAATTGGCTGTTTGCGCTTCACACAGGCGCAAAACACCAGGATAGGGTCAGCAAGCATTTGCCTTGGAGCCAAAAGTACGTAGCCCTAAGCGAGTTTTGCGCAACGATCAAAGGCCAACGTAGCCCTAATCGAATTATGTGCACTCGCGACCGAAAAAAGGAGGGGCGGACCTCAGTCTGCCCCTCCTCGAGTCGCTGTTAGCCGTTCGTCGCCCGACCGCGAGAGCCGCTGTGACCTACTCCGCGTTCTCCTCGGCGATGAGCTTCGCCTTCGAGTCCACGTCCAGGTTGGAGACGCTGTCCTCATACACCTTCTTGCCGGTGGGGTGCTGCTCGAGCCACAGCTTCTCGGCGCGATCCTCCCAGCTCTTGGCGTAGACGGAGGTACGCTGGCAGAGGTGGTCGACGTCCTCGGGCGTCACGTACTCGGTGCACTTGGCATCCGACTCGTGGACGATCTCCGGCAGGATCTCCGGGTTCTCGAGCATCGGGCACGGCTTGAGCATGTTGTCGTTCCAGGGATAATGCTTGCGGTACGCCTGGAAAATCGGCTGCTTCAGGCAGTCGAGCAGCGACTGCTCCTTGATGTTGGCGTTGGAGTAGTGGATGAAGACACACGGCTCCACGTCGCCGCGGGCGTTGATGTGGCAGTAGACGCGGCCGCCGGCGATGCAGCCGCCCACGTACTCACCGTCATTCTGGAAGTCCATGGCGAAGATCGGCTTGCCGCCCTCGACGGCGCGTACCTCGCGGATGCGGTGCAGCATGTACTCACGCTGCTCCGGCGTCGGGCAGAGATCGACGGTCGCGCCCTCGCCCACGGGCATGTAGTGGAAGTACCAGGCCCAGCGGCAGCCCTTGGAGATGATGGTGTCGAAGTACTCATCGGACGAAACCATCTCGGTATTGGCTCGGGTATAGGCGGTAGAGGTGCCATAAAGCAGGCCGTTTTTGTGCATAAGGTCGAAGGCGCGCATGACCTCCTGGTAGGAGCCGTCACCGCGGCGGCCGTCGTTGGAAGACTCGGTACCCTCGAGCGACACGCTGAACACGATGTTGCCGACGCGCTTGACGTCGTCGCAAAACTCCTGGTCGATCAGCGATGCGTTGGTGAAGATGTTGAAGAGGCAGTCGTTGTGCGCCTCCGCCAAGCGGATAACGTCGCGTTTGCGAACGAGCGGCTCGCCGCCGGTGAGCATATACAGGTGGCAACCGAGCTCCGAGCCCTCGGTGACCAGACGGTCCATGTCCTCGTAGGTGAGGTTCAGGCTATTGCCGTAATCGGCGGCCCAGCAGCCCACGCAATGCTTGTTGCAGGCGCTCGTCGGGTCAAAGAGAATGATCCACGGCACGTTGCACTGCTCCTTGGCGGCGTTCGCCGTCGTGTTGCGCAGCCCGCGGAATGCGGCCTCGTAGCCACCGTTCAGGATAGACGTCTTCAGCACGTGGTGATCGGTGTTGTCGATGACGTCCCAGAGGAACTGCTCCCACTTGGAGCCGGGATACAGTCCGTTGCGGATACCGCGGATAGCTCCGGGCGAGGTGTCCTTGAGCAGCTTGCCGGCCATGTCGAGCAGCTTACCGAGGTTCTTCTCGCGGTCGGGGCCGCTGGCGGCCTTGATGATCTGGTCGAGGGCGACGCTGAACGCCTTGCGCTCGGCGGCGTGCGCGATCTTGGACTGCATTGCTTACCTCTCCTCCGTGAACGGGCCTTGGACCCTTCTGGTTTTTTGAGCCCGTTTCAAATCACAAATGAATGGTACCCCAGATTCCTTGAAGAATTGCGTGTTTTTTGACCGCAGTTAGATTTTCCGGCAAGAAGAAGCGCGGTCGGCGCCCCATCCGCGCCTTGACCGCAGCATACCCGCAGCGTAGCCCTCGTGTATGCTAGGAAGGCAAATCATGATGAAGGGGACATTCATGGGTTACCGTACATTTACATGCCCGATCGCGCGCGACTGCGGCGGCTGCGAGTGGCTCGCCGTCCCCTACACGATCCAGCTGCGCCGCAAGCAGGCCCAAGTCGAGGAGCTCCTCGGGCCGATGATCTCCGGGGACGCGGGCGAGGTCCGCGGCATCGTCGGCATGAAGGGCGAGCCGGTGGCGTATCGCCACA
>OLOM01001593.1_pt1 | contig 15015 bp, 12 predicted proteins | sample 1672531 | NCBI WGS metagenome assembly OLOM01 (sample SAMEA3136696, study PRJEB25190) | human gut metagenome | reverse complement strand
GGAACTTCCGGCTTGATGTGAAAGGCAGCGACAAAGCCTTTAACTTCTGCTACCGTGGCGAGGGCGAAAGGTTGTTTGTCTTTGAAGCCCCGATAGACCTCTTATCTTTCCTCTGCCTGTTCAAAAAGGACTGGCAAAAGCAAAGCTATCTGGCGTTGGGCGGCGTGGGCGAGAAAGCCCTGCTGCGTTTCCTCTCTGACCGTCCGAACATCAAGACCGTTTACCTCTGCCTTGACAACGACAACGCCGGAAACGATGCTTGCAGCCGCCTTGCGGAGCTTGTGCCGGAGGGCTTGACCGTCCATCGGCTTATCCCTCTTTTCAAGGACTGGAACGAGGTATTGCAGCACCGGGCAGAAATCACAGACGGGAAGTATTTGCGGGAAGCAATCTACGGCTTGAAAGAGCCGCCGCAGGAAGAAACCGTTGAGATTATCCGCATGAGCGAGGTTGACACACAGACCGTTGAATGGCTATGGGAGCCGTATATCCCCTTTGGGAAAGTAACCATTGTGCAAGGCAATCCCGGCGAGGGCAAGACCACCTTTGCCCTACGCCTTGCCGCCGCCTGCACCACCGGGGGAACGCTGCCGGGAATGAAGCCCTTGCCGCCATTCCAAGTGATTTACCAGACCGCCGAGGACGGGCTGGGCGATACCGTCAAGCCCCGCTTGATGGAAGCAGAAGCCGACCTTGACCGTGTACTTGTGATTGATGAAGCCAAGCGGGAGCTTACCCTCTCCGATGAGCGCATAGAAAAGGCAATCACGCAGAACGGAGCGCGGCTGATTATCCTTGACCCCATACAGGCGTACATGGGCGAAAAAACCGACATGAACCGGGCAAACGAAGTGCGCCCCATGTTCCGCCGCCTTGCCGATGTTGCCGAGCGTACCGGGTGCGCCGTTATCCTTATCGGACATCTCAACAAAGCTGCCGGAGGGCAGAGCGCATACCGGGGCTTAGGTTCTATCGACTTCCGCGCCGCAGCAAGGAGCGTCCTGCTGATCGGGCGCGTGAAGCGAGAACCGAATGTGCGCGTTATCGTCCATGACAAATCTTCCCTTGCGCCGGAGGGCAAGCCCGTTGCCTTTTGCCTTGACCCGGAAACAGGCTTTTCATGGATAGGCGAATACGACATCACCGCCGACGAACTGCTGTCCGGCGCGGGCGGGAACACCGCTACCAAGACCGAGCAAGCCGAAAGGCTGATACTTGACCTGCTTGCAGACGGGAAAGAGCTTGCCAGCGAGGACATTGTAAAAGCCGCAGCCGAAGCCGGAATATCCGAAAGGACGGTACAGAACGCCAAGCGCAACATGGGCGGCATTTTAGGCGCAAGGCGTGTCGGCGGTCAATGGTACAACTTCATCAAGAAGAAGCAGCCACCCGAACCCGCAAGCTGAAAGTGCAAAACGCAGACCCTTTGCACTTTGCACTTTCGCACTTTCACGATAATTTGCGTCAATAACTCAAAAAAGCACTTGACAAAACGCTTCATGGGATGAGACGTGGGACATGCCCGCCCCAACGCCGGGAGACCCCCAGCCCATCGTCGCCGTCATCCAGGCCATGCCGGAGCCGTACCGCCGCCTGTTAGAGCTGAAATTTCTGTTGGAAGGGAGCAACAAGGAGATCGCCAAGCACTTGGGCCTGTCTCAGACGGCGGTCAGCACGCGCCTCAACCGCGGCCGCAAGCTGCTCCAGGACCGCCTGCGAGAGGAGGGCTATGACTATGAAAGTATCCCGCTTCGGACCAAAAAAGAGGCCGGACCCAAGCCCGGAGGATGAATGGCTCCGTCAGGCCCTGTTAGACGCCCAGGACGCCGACCTCAAAACGACCCTGCAAGACGCGCCGCCCCCCTATCCCCACACTGCCGCCTATCTGCGCCGGGAGAAGCGGCAGGCGAAACGTACCCGCCGGGAATATCGGCCCCGGTGGCAGCGGTTTACCCAGCTGGCCGCCTGTCTGGTCCTGGCCGTCGTCCTGGTGGCAGGAGGGGCCGTGGCGCTGGAAGCGGCCCAGCGGGAGCCGGTGGGCATCCCCAGCCAGGACGTGACCTTTTCCCTGAGCGGGACGGGGAGCACCGAGTTCACCTCTTCGCGCTTCTGTCCTCTGACGGAAAACGGGAAGTACCTGCACTTCAGTTTCACGAACACTGCCCAGGAAAGGGCTACGGTGATCGTCGTGAAAGAGGGATGGTTTCACCGCATTTCCCATCCGACCAGGATCTTGGTTGCGCCTGGGGAAACCGTAGCGGGAAGTTGTGCATTGAGCAACCATGCGATCTATTGGTTTCTTGTGCAATCGGATATGGGCGGGACAGTCAGCGGGACGCTGCATGCCATACAATCTGACTTGGAACATCTAGAATGAAGGGGCGCAAAAGGCCCCCGGCACAGGCGAATGGTATCGCCGGTTCCGGGGGCCTTCCTTATGCAATATAACAATAGTATAGTATGTTACGCCGTGATCGCTTCCGCCAGCTTGCCGCGGATATAGTCGCCGACCTCGTTCTGCTCGACCTTCAGGACGAACGCCACTTCGTTTTCGATGAGGGCCTCGGCCCGCTGGAGGAGCGTCTCGTCGGAGGCACCCAGCTTTTTCCCGGCGGCGATCAGATCCTCGCGGCGATGGTAGATGCAGGAGACGAGGCTGATGAGCTGGCCTAAGTCACACTCCTTCACGATGGTCTGGAAGGAGGCCAGGCGGATCTTCCGGTCATCGATCCAGTCCAAAGGCTCCTCCCTGGTGGCCAGGATGAGCGCATCCAGCTCCTCCCGGTCGGGCAAACGGGACATTTTGGCCACCAAGGTGGCGTTGCCTGTGGGCACGAACAGGGTAGAGGCGGGGTTGCTGACGGGTTTTAGGATGTAAAACTCTTTCGGGGGTTCTTTCTTGGTCAGGCGGTCCAGGCGCACGTCATCCACCAGGCAAACGCCGTTGCAGGCATAGCGGATGTACTCGCCCTTCTGATAAGTCTCTGCCATTTTCTAGGTCCTCCTTCCGGTGTGGTACTCCGGCGGCGTGTCCCGACGGAGAAAAATAGAAAACGGCCCAGCAGCTGTGGTGCGCTGTCGGGCCACTGATCAAGTACAGTATATCAAAAAAACAACAAAATTTCAAAGGAAACTTTGAGAAAACTGCAAAAACTTTTGTTTTGCACAAAAAGGGCTTGACAGTCCTTCCCCCGCCATGCTATACTGACGCAGAAGTTAGCGAGAGCTAATTATCGGAAACGCCGCACATCGGCTTTTTCTTTTGACCTATGGTTAGCTTCTGCTAATAGCTAGATGCTAACAAAACATAGAGATCAGCAAAACATCACTAGGAGGATCTTAACTATGGAATCGATTGCTGTTATTTTCTGGTCCGGCACCGGCAACACCGCTACCATGGCGCAGGAAGTCGTGGCTGGCACCGGCGGCCAGGCAAAGCTCATCAACGTCACCAACACCAACGCCGACGAGGCCGCCGCTTACGACAAGCTGGCCTTGGGCTGCCCCTCCATGGGCGACGAGGTCCTGGAAGAGGACGAGATGGAGCCCTTCTTCACCGCGCTGGAGGGCAAGATCTCCGGCAAGAAGGTCGTTCTGTTCGGCTCCTACGACTGGGGCGACGGCCAGTGGATGCGCGACTGGGCAGAGCGCACCAAGAAGGCCGGTGCCGTTCTGGCAGCTGACCCCCTGATCGTGAACCTCTCCCCCGACGCAGACGGCAAGGCAAAGTGCCGCGAGCTGGGCAAGGCCCTGGCTGACGCCTGATCCCTTTCCTCCTCCTTCTCTTTGCGGAACACACAACACCTTCTAAAACATCCCGAAGAAAGAGCGGCCTGTCCGACCTGCATCCGCAGGTCAGGCAGGCCGTTCTTTGGGTCTTTTTCATGTGTTTTACTGGCAGGCGGACAATACATTATAATAGAGTCCGTCCGTGCTGTCCGCCGGGAGATTCCCCAGCCGCCACAGGGAGACGGAGGTCACACCAAAGAGCTTGGCCAGCCGGACCTTTTCGCCTACACTGCGGCTGTCCTCATACCAGACGAACCAGTGCTTTCCGTCCTCGGTCTGGTAGGTCAGGTAGGGGTTCCGGTAAGTATCCGACCAGCCCATGGTCGCGCCACCCTTCATCCGGGTCAGCAGCGTAGACGCCGTGGGGAAGGTCGGCGTCTCCGAGATGAGCTTCCCATTGGCATCCACCTGCCAGGCATTGGCAGCGGAGCTGATGGCCAGGGCCAGCTTACTCGTGTCCTGCACGCCGGTGTTGGGATCGGTGGCCACCCGGAGAGAATCATAGACCGACTGGAACGGCGTAAGGGCCGCGTTCTTATAATAGGTCGTGCCCGTGTAGCCGGTCAATTTGGAGGGCTGGTAGTCGTGGGCCATCAAGATGACTTTGTCCGCCAGGTCGCCGATGACGCGGTAGTCATAGCCGTTGTAATAGGCCCCGTCCGCCGTGGCAGGCATGACGGCCACCACCAGACGCAGGTTCTTCGCCTGGAGCTGCTGGGAGAGCGCCTGCAAAAATGCCGTGAAATTGGCCTGGTTGGTGCTGCCGGCCAGCCCCTCAAAGTCGATGGTCACGCCGGTGTACGGTGAACTGCCCAGGTCCTCATAAATTCGGGTGGCCTCAGTCAGAATGGCCTGGACCGCCTGGCTTCTCCCGTTGGCATCCGCCAGCATCGCGGCCAACGCCCCGCCGTTGTTGTCCATGAAGACGGACAGGTTCAGCTGGCAGCCGTTGGCTTGCAGCTGCTTCACCGCGTCGGCATAGCCGGAGGGAATGGCGTAGACATTGCCGCCGGAGGTCGTCGTGTGCAGCACAGCCCCGGTGTCGGCGGCATAAGTCATCCGGCTCCACCCCAGGCTGACAGCGTCCATGCTCTGGGTCAGGCCGATCTGACTGTAAGACGAGATGGCATAGAAGCCGTGGAGCCAGCTGGTCTTGGCCGTGTATTTTTCATAGATGCGGACCAGCATCGTGGCCGCCTGCTCCCTGGTGGCGGAAGCGGCGGGGGCAAACTGGGTGGCGGAAACGCCGTTGGTCAGGCCGATGTCATAGGCCACGGTGACATAGCCCTTGTTGTTCTTCACATCGGTGAAGGGGAGTGCATAGCCGGCGGCCTTCTCCGCCACGGACTGGTAGCCCAAGGCGCGGACCAGGATCACCGCCATGTCCTCGCGGCTGATGGCAGCATCGGGGCGGAAGCTCCCCCCTTTGTCCAGGGCACCGTGCTGGACGGCGGCGGAAATGGCCCCTTCCGCCCAGTGGCCCTTGGTGTCCGTAAAGCCGGAGGCGGTCGTTGTCTTCGTGTCCCAGCCCAGCATCCGGGCAGTCACGGTGACGAACTGGGCGCGGGTGATCGTCTGGCCCAGGCCGAAGGTATTGCTCGTCATGCCGGACATGAGGCCATAGGTCTTGGCCGACTGAATGGAGGCCGCTGCCCAGTGGCTGTCGGGCACGTCAGTGTAACCCCCCGCCGCCAGCGCCGCACCGGAGGAGGCCAGCAGGGCTAGGGTCAAAAGCAAAGCAAAGATACGTTTCATCGGATCTCCTTTCCAGGGTTTGACAGCTTGGAACATTTCCCCTAAAGAATAGCAGACACCCGAAAAAAAGGCAAGGGATGACCCCTATAAAAATGACGAATTTCCTGCAAGATGCCTGGGATTCCGGTTGACAAAAATTCCGGGCATCTCTATAATAAGGAATGGCCTTGGAAGGAAAAGGCCCAACGACAACGAATCCAACGGACAAGTGAGGTGAAACACAATGGACGCAGGCGGTAGTAACGGCACTTTGGCAGGCCGAAGTTGCACCCAGACAGAGGGGCCGGAACGACCGGCGTCCCCTTGTCCGCTCTAAATGAGATACCGGTCTGCCGCGTGTCTTACTCCTGCTCAGAAACTGGGCGCTGTGCCAGCGCCTTGAAACGCAAGGGAGGAGATGCCAATGGCAGAGAGAACCATTGTCACGCTGGGGGACACCCTGGCGGCCCTGGTGGAGGGCAAAAAATACACCACCCTGCGGGACATTCTCGTGACGATGAACGCGGTGGACGTGGCCGCCATCTTCGAGGATATGCCCCAGGACAAGCTGCCCCTGCTCTTTCGGCTGCTGCCCAAAGAGCTGGCCGCAGAGACGTTCGTTGAGATGGACCCGGAGACGCAGGAGCTGCTGATCCAGGGCTTTTCCGACAACGAACTGAAGGACGTCGTCGACGAGCTATACGTCGATGACGCCGTGGACATCGTGGAAGAGATGCCCGCCAACGTCGTCAAGCGCATCTTAAAGCAGGCTGACCCTGAGATGCGCAAGATGATCAACGAAATTCTAAAGTATCCCGACGACAGCGCCGGGAGCATCATGACCACGGAGTATGTGAGCCTCCGGCCCAACATGACCGTGGAGGAGGCCATCAAGCGCATCCGCCGCGTGGGCGTGGACAAGGAGACGATCTACACCTGCTATGTCACCGAGACCAACCGAAAGCTCATCGGTATGATCTCCATGCGGACCCTGATCCTGGCCGACGACGATGACGTCATTGAGGACATCATGGAGTCCAACGTCATCTCCGCCAACACCCTGGAGGACCAGGAAAGCGTGGCCCAGATGTTCACCAAGTACGACTTCAGCGCCCTGCCCGTGGTGGACCAGGAAAATCGGCTCGTCGGTATCGTCACCGTCGACGACGCCATCGACGTCTTGCAGGAAGAGACCACGGAGGACTTTGAAAAGATGGCCGGTATGGCCCCCTCCGACAAGCCCTACCTGCGGACGGGCATTTTAGAGACCTGGAAGTCCCGCGTGCCCTGGCTGCTGGTGCTGATGCTCTCAGCCACCCTGACCAGCATGGTCCTGACCAGCTATGAGACGTCCCTGGCCGCCTGCACCGCCCTGACCGCCTTCATCCCCATGCTGACGGGTACCGGCGGTAACAGCGGTACCCAGGCTTCCACCGCCGTGATCCGTGGCCTGTCCCTGGGCGAGGTCGAGTTTTCCGACACGTTACAAGTCATCTGGAAAGAGATCCGGGTGGCGGTGATGTGCGGCGTCACCCTGGCCGCCTGCAACTTTGTGAAGCTCATGACCGTGGACCGCATCCTGCTGCACAACACCGGCGTGACTGCGACAGTCGCCTTCGTCATCTGCCTGACCATGGTCTTCACCGTCCTGTGCGCCAAGACCGTCGGCAGCCTGCTGCCCCTGCTGGCCGAGCGGATCCATCTGGACCCAGCCGTCATGGCCAGCCCCTTCATTTCCACCGTGGTGGACGTGGTGACCCTGATCATCTATCTCCAGGTCGCCCGCGCCATCCTGCATATTTGATCTCATACTCTGGCAAACAAAGACCGCTTCGGCAAGCACCGTCCAAACCCGGTGCTGACCCAAGCGGTCTTTCTCATTCCGGTCCCCGAAAAACTCCGTAGGGGCCGCAGACCCCTGCGGCCCGCCCGTACCACCTCAGCCTTTATACCTCAGCCCTTATACGCCTTGCCCGTGGTAGAGATGGGGTCGATCCGCAGCAGCGCGGTCTTGTCGAACATCTTCTCGATCATCTTGAAGCCGATCTCCTCATACCCGTGGTGCTTCTGGGTGACAAAGGCCTCCAGGGCCGCCTGCTTCTCGGCGCGGTCCTCCACGAAAACGGCGGTGCCGGTCATGACCACGCTCTCAAAGGCCGCGGTGATCTTGCTGGGGATGATCTCGGCGGAGATGATGGCGGAGAAGCAGCACTTGGGGTCCCGCTTCAGGCACTCGATCTTGTACCCATAGGGCGCGGAGTGGATGTACAGCTTATCGTCCACGATGATGTAGTTGATGGGGGTGGCATAGGGGTAGCCGTCGTCGCCCTGGACGGACAGGGTGCCGTGGTCGCCCTTCTTCAGAATGGCCATGGTATCGGCGTCGGAAAGCTGCCGCTCGGCCTTGTGCATCTTGTGTTCCATGAAAAAGTTCCTCCTTTGTTCCGTGTTTGAATAAGCTTAGTATAACAAAAATCCAAAAAATCGGCTGTTGCAGTTGCATCATTTCTCAAACTATTTTACAATGAACACAATGGGAGGTGTACACCATGGACGTAAACGCACTGCGGCGGAGCTGCCCCCTCTTCCGGGGCATCTCGGAGGAAGACCTGACGGCCATGCTGGGCTGTCTCAGCGCCCGGGAAATTTCTCCCCGCCGGGGGGACTTCATCATGCGCACGCCGGAGGTCCATCCCCTCATGGGGGTGGTGCTGGAGGGCGAGGTGGAGATGATCAGCGAGGACCTCTTCGGCAAGAAATCCCTGCTCAGCGTCCTGCCGGTGGGGAGCCTCTTCGGGGAGAGCTACACCTGCGTCAAGGCCCGCCGCCGGACCATCGCCTACCAGGCCCGGACCCACTGCCGGGTGCTGCTGCTGGACTACGACCGCATTCTGCACGCCTGCAAGCTGGTCTGCCGCTTCCACCACCGGATGATCGAGAACATGGTGGAGCTGATCGCAGAGAAAAACCTGGCCCTGGTGGAAAAGCTGGAGGTGGTCTCCCGCTCCACCATCCGGGAAAAGCTCCTGACCTACCTCTCCCGTCAGGCCGAGGCCGCAGGCAGCAGGACCTTCACCATCCCCATGGGCCGCGTGGCCCTGGCCGAATACCTCTGCACCGACCGCTCCGCCATGACCCGCGAGCTGGCCCACATGAAGGCGAAGGCCTCATCGACTACGACAAACGAAATTTCACCCTGCTTTACAAATCCGCAGGTTGGTGCTAGGATAAGAAAGAAATTCGCGCACAGAAAGGAAGATACCCATGAAGCACGGATTGGTGATGGAAGGCGGCGCCATGCGGGGCTTGTTCACCGCGGGCGTCATCGACGTGATGATGGAGCAGAACATCGTCTTTGACGGGGCCATCGGCGTCTCGGCAGGGGCCGTGTTTGGCTGCAACTATAAATCCCACCAGATCGGGCGGGTGCTGCGTTACAACCTGGCCTTTTGCCAGGACCCAAGATATTGCAGTATGCGCTCTCGGATCAAAACCGGCGATCTCTTCGGGGCGGACTTCTGCTACCGGCAGATCCCGGACGAGCTGGATGTCTTTGACAGGGAGGCCTACGCCAACTCCCCCATGGACTTCTACGTCGTGGGGACTGACGTCCGCTCCGGCCGGGCCGTCTACCACAACTGCTTGACGGGTGACCACGAGGACCTGGACTGGCTTCGGGCCTCCGCCTCCATGCCCCTGGCGTCTCAGATCGTCTCCGTGGGCAACCGGAACCTGCTCGACGGCGGCATCGCCGACTCGATCCCCCTGAAATTCATCCAGACCCAGGGCTATGCCAAAAACGTGGTCATCCTGACCCAGCCCCTGGACTATGTCAAGAAAAAGAACAAGCTCATGCCCCTGATGAAGGTGGTCTACCGCCAGTACCCCAACCTGCTGGGCACCATGGCCAGGCGCCATGAGGTCTACAACGAGGCCACCGCCTATATCCGGGAGCAGGAGGCCCTCGGCAACGTCTTTGTCATCCGACCGGAGGCCCCCCTGGACATCCACCGGGTCGAGCACGACAAGGAAAGGATCCAGGCCGTCTACGACCTGGGCCGGGCCACGGCAGAGGAACGCTTGGACGCCCTTCGGGCCTTTTTGCAGGACGACACCACCCAGCCCGCCGGAGCAGACCCCACGGCGGCAAAATCCGCAGAATCAGCAGACTAAAAGGAGGAGACCATGGCAGAAAACACACGGGAGACCCAGCTCCGTGGCCTGGCCACGGAATGGCGCACCATGACCTACAACTGGCGGGACTGCGCCCTCTACGCCCTGGCCGTGGGCGCCAAGGGCGATGAGCCACAATACACCTATGAAAACGGGATGCAGGCCATCCCCACCTTCGGGGCCACCCCCTATTGGGGCACGGTGAACGTGACCCCCAAGCTCCCCCGCCCCCGCGCCATCCCGGTGCTGGTGGAGGAGCTGCTCCGGCCGGAGCGCTCTTACGTCAATCTGGACTATGAGTTCCTGTACCACCGCCCCATCCCGGCCGTCAAAGGCTCCTTTGTCTACCGGGATGTGCTGACCGACCTCTTCGACCGGGGCGAGGGCCGGGGCATGGCCGTGCGCTCCCAGGTCGAGGTCTTTGACGAGGGCGGCACCCTGCTCTGCACCAACCGCTGCACCACCCTCTTCCCCACCCTGGGCGGCTACGGCGGCCAGCCCATGCCCCGCGGGGCCAGCCCCATCCCCGAACGGGAAGCAGATATTGTGGTCAAGGACCACATCGGCGCGGCGCAAAACCTGCTCTACCGCCTCACCGGCGACACGAACCTCGTCCACGTGGACCGGGACGTTGCCGTGAGCCGGGGCCTGGACGGGCCGTTCGTCCATGACCTGTGCGCCTACGGCTACGTCTGCCGCCTGGCCACCGCCCAGCTCTTCCCCGGCCACCCGGAGAAGCTGACCCGGATGTTCGCGGCCATGAAGACCGTCCTCTACCCCGACACCCCCGTCCAGCTCCACCTCTGGAAGCTGGAAGAGGGCAAGGCGGCCTTCCGCTTCGTCAACGCCCAAACAGGCAAACCCATCCTGGACCGCGGCGAACTGGAGTGGCGGTAAGACACCCCGAAAAAAGAACCACGCAAAACCAAAGCCCGGCTCTGCATGAGAGCCGGGCTTTGCTGTTTTCACAGAAAATCTTTCAATCTTTGCGTTGTCGCTTACACGACTTCGCCCTCACCGGGTGCGGAGTTGGCGTTGGACCATTCCTTCTCCAAAGCCTCCCAATCCCGGATGGGGAGCATCTTGCCCCAATACTCCTTGTCGGCCGTGGACTTATTCTTGTCCGGCTCGTGGGAGTTGGTGGCTTCCTGCATGTCGGCGTAGTACCACTTGCTGGTGTCCATGTTGTCGGGCCAGCGGAGCATATCCTGATGCAGGCCGTCGTTATGCGGGTGACGGTTCAGGGTCCGGTTGACCAGCGTCACGGCCTCGGCACGGGTGATATACCGGTCGGGTCCGAAGGTCCCGTCCTCGTAGCCCTTTACCAGGCCCTTGTTTGCTGCGTTGTTGATGTAGTCCTCTGCCCAGTGACCCTTAATATCCGGGAACAGATCTTCACCCTCATACACGCCGCTGAAGAAGCGGATCGCGATGGTCGCAAACTCGGCGCGGGTGATATACCCGTTGGGCTGGAACGTGCCGTCCTCATACCCCTTCAAGATCCCGGCCTTGGTCAGCGTCGAGATCGCATTGTTATACCAAGCGCTGCTCTTCACATCGGAGAAGCCGCTGACCTGGTTCCAGTTCGCCGCCCGGTTCTCGTCGGTCAGCATCCGGAAGTAGATCGTTGCCACCTCAGCGCGGGTGATCTTCCCCTCCGGCCGCACGGGCTTCTTCGTCTGGTCGGTGGTGGGCTTGCCGGTGTAATAATCCACCGGGTAGCCGATGATATAACCGTAATGGTTCTTCAAGTCCAGACCAGTAGGCACATCGTCGGGGATGGTGATGGTCCCGCCACCGCCACTACTGCCGCCGCCTTTACGGGTGTTGGTGATGGTGAAGGTTAAATTTTTGCCCTCGGTATCCTTCGTGATGCTGGTTCTATAACCAGGAACCTCGTCCTCGGTTACGGTGTAGGTGTAGCTGTCATCCAGGTTGGAGAAGATATAGGACCAAGTTTTTCCTTTCTCTTCCGGGGTGTCTTCTTTGTCTTTGGACTTCTCGCTCAAAATTACCGTAGCAATGGTCTGGCTCTTGTCATCCTTTGTCCGGACCAGATTGACCTTTACGGTAGAGGGATCGTTGCCGTTGTTGCCGGACCAAACTTTGTGGACGGTGACAGAGATTGGGTTTTCGGGAGTGTTAGCACCAGAGAAATTAATTTCACCGTTCGTACCAACACCACCACCACGCTGTGCAGTGTTACCCCGGATGAATAGCTTTGCCGCATTTTTAGCCAGAGCTTTACCATCGTTAGAAACAACTGCTTTAAGCGAGTAGTTGTTCATACTTTTTGTTGCGGATATAACTGGGTTCCCCGGATCATTTGCATCATATCGATAGTCCCCATGCGACCCCCACTGGCCAGAATTTCCCATGACGAAATTATCTTCATACCATGTAACAAGTCCACCGCCAAGTTGTTCATTTGAGAATGTGGAATAATATCCTTTATTCTTATTCAGTAAAGCAATATCATCTCCTGCTTTCTCAGCAGTGTTATCAAATACTGCACTATCTGTTCCAAGAGTTACCGTGCCAGTCGGACAAGCCCATACGCCACCGCCCATAATTGTTGCTTTGTTGTCAGTTATAAGCGCATTTTTTATGGTCAAACCATAAGGGGATGTACTGACATAAACACCGCCGCCTTGAATCGATGCCGTATTATCAACGATGTTACCGCCCTCCAGTACAACGCGATCTGTCTTAGACCAGCTATAAACACCGCCGCCACAGGATGCCTTGTTCTTAGAGATCGTACCGCCAGTCATGTAGAACTGACCGCCGCCATTTTTATCGTTTTCCTTCAAAACAGCGGTTGCAACGCCGCCACCCATTCCATTGGTGGTGTTGCCAGTGATCGTTCCGTCCTCCATCTTGAACGAAGCGTTATCCTCTACAAATACGCCACCGCCGCCAGCGTTCGGTTTTTCGATGCCACTGTACTGAACCCGTGCAGTGTTCCCAGAAATCGTTCCATCGGTCATTGTAAACTGTCCGTTCTCCCGAACCAGAACACCACCGCCGCGCTTTGCACAGTTGTTGGAAATCGTACCACCTGTCATGGTAAAGGTCGAATCAGTGTTTACCAACACACCACCAGCGGAATTAAACTCAGTTGCCGTGTTTCCATCGATCGTACCGCCGCTCATGGTCATAGAGCCACCATTCTCCAGCAAAACACTGCCAGAATACTGATTGCCAAATGTACACCGGGTAATGATGCCACCATCCATATTGAAGGTGCCACCAGACACTTTAATTGCGCCTCTATTGGTCGACGTAGTTTCTACACGAGATATTTCTCCTTTTTGCAAGGTCAATGTCCCCTTAACCTCCGCAAACACGTTATCATTCAGCCACTGACACTGATAGGAAATATCACCATCTAAAATTAAATGTGCATCGTTCTCAACCTTAAACATTGGTCCACCAATGTTTTTATTTGCCAACATTATTAAAGAAGTACCTTCACTGGTCGTAATTGTAAGAGTTTTTCCTGATGGTATAGTCACAGTTTGCATAAGACGGACATCTTTATTAAGCTCTATTGTTCCACCAGTTTTAGCTGTGTTAACCAATCGTTCAGTTTCCGTTGAACTTTCCTGAATGGATGGAAGCGTATACGTAACAGTCACAGTATCGTTAAACGTTCCATTAGGTACGTTAACCTGATCTTTGCTAGCGTTTATCTCAACAGAGGCTAATTTGTTGCAATTTCTAAAAGAGGTGTTATTCAATGTGGATATAGCACTTTCATTGTTATTTCCAATAATAACACTCTCTAAATTTTCACAAGAATTAAATGACCAAAATCCAATGCTTTCAAGGCTATTGGGAAGGACAACGCTAGAGATTCCTGTTTGAGCAAACGCCTGCATATCAATAGATTCTATCCCTTCTGGGAGAACCAACGTTCCTGTTATGTTTTTTGCTTTAGTAAATGCAAGAATACCAATTTTTTTCAAACTTTTAAATGAATTACTATCTAGGGCGATTTTCTCCGCATCGTTTGCAAAGGCCATACAAAAGGCTCTATCTCCAATCTTCTCCACCTTAGACCAATCAATATCCAATTTTTCAATGCTCCCGCACTGGAAAAATGCGCCTGCTCCAACAGAGGTAAGATTGTGTAATCCTTCAACTTTTTTCAGTTGGGTACAAGAAAGAAATGCTTCATCTCCAATAGATGTAACATTATTCAAACTACTAAGCTCTCCTAAAACTTTACATCCATAAAATGCTTTATTACCAATGGAAGTAATATTGCCTAATCCGGTAATAGAAGTTAAATTAGTACAACCTTGGAAACATGACTCTCCAATAGTAGTTTCAACATTGTTGAAATCCACAGTTTTCAACGTAGTAACCTTTTGGAAGGCTCCATTCTGTAATAGAGTTAGTGTAGACGGAAGCGTAATTTCCTCAATTGCTGTACCTGCAAATACTGAATTTTTAATGACTTCCAGACCTTCCGGTAAGTCAATCTGTGTCAAACTAGAGCAGTTTTCAAATGCTGCGGGTTCAATTGTCTTCAGACTATCTGGAAGTGTAACAGAAGTCAATTCCGTATCATTTGAGAATATGCTATTGTCTAATGTAGTAATTTCGGCCTGAATATTAACACTTTTCAGTGTGCTGTTTTTATTTAAACCACGGGTTACATTTGTAACATTGTACTCCATGCCATCGACACAAATCGTTTTCGGAATAGTCAATTCCTCTACGCCTTCCTGGCAACCAACTACGATTGCATAACCAGAGGAAATATTATATTCAACACCATCTACAATCGGATTTTTTTCGTCGTTTCTTCTTCGGTCGCAGCACCGCCGGTAGAGTTGTCACCGCCAGTGGTGGAATCGCCCTTCTGGTTGTCCCCGTTCGTAGCCGCATCTTCGGTCTGGCCCTCTGAGGTCATGAGGGGTTGTTCTGTCGAACCGCCCTCCGCTGCCAGCGCCGTCATGGGTACCAGGGAAAGCACCATTGACAGCGTCATAACCAGGGCCAAGAATTTCTTTTTCATGGGTCTCCTCCTTTTCATCCGTCCGTTTGCTTTTGAGTCACCCATTGTCGTTGGGTGTTAAGCCAACGACAAAAGGGTACACCCTTTTGTTTTTTTGCAATATTGATATTGCAGCGATACGTTTTCCAGAGCACGTCTCTTCTCTGGCGGTGTCTTATGTTATTATTGTACCGCATGGTCGGCGGAGTGTGCAAGCGTTTGCGGGGAGAAGATCGGGTATATTTTGCGTGACTTCGCGACTTTACCCCCCACTTCATCTATCTTTTCAACAGAAATGCCCCTGTGTCGGC
>OLOM01001587.1_pt1 | contig 15056 bp, 15 predicted proteins | sample 1672531 | NCBI WGS metagenome assembly OLOM01 (sample SAMEA3136696, study PRJEB25190) | human gut metagenome | reverse complement strand
TACGCTGCATCTCGATGTGGCTTGTCGCCATATGAAATTCCAGAAAAAACTGCTCATTCATGCAAGCATGATTCGCAATTTTTTCTTCCATTTCGCATGGCTCTGAATAATTACCAAATAAAGAGGAAAAGATGAGGAAAACTATGCTCCAAGAGTGGAAAAGAAAAGGAAAAAAATTCCGCCATGAGGAAAAAGATGGAGAAGAAACGACGGAGCTTTCTGTGAAAATACGGGCGGCAAAATTTCGTGATCTGCCGATGAGTCTGCGGATTCTGATCGTGAATCTCAGTCTGTTTCTGATTCTGTGCGCCGTATTTTTTATGGCAGGCGCGTATCTGTATGCGCCGCAGGCGGCAGGACGGAATTACGTGGAAGCATGCCTGGCAGGAGACTGGAACAGTGCATACGATGTATGTCAGTTCCCGGACAGCACGTTTCTGTCGCGGAAGAACTACGTCAATGCAATGACCTGGAAAGCAAAACAGGACGGCACTGACGGGCAGGAAACACCGGAGATCAAGAGCTTTTTCATGCGCAGAAAACAGAATCTTGAGACCGGGGAAAACAGGATTTATACTGTGCGGTACACGTTAAAAGGCGTGAGCGACTCGCAGGAAGAAACATTGGAGATCGCCGCCGGGGATACCGTAAAATGGAACTTCAAAGAGTGGTACGTTGTGCCGAAAGACAGCTACGTGACGGATGTCGAAATCACCGTCCCGGCGGATGCCTCGTTCTATCTGGACGGCGTGCAGGTCGGGAAAAAGTATTTAAAAGAGACGGCAGATAACGTCAGCATCTACAAAATCCCGTATCTCTTCCTCGGCGGCCACACCATTGAACTGACCGAAAAACAGAAAGACCCATACCGCGAGATCATCCTCGTGCAGGACAACAGCAGCATGGAATTCCTGCCGGATTTAAAACTCAACGATTCCACCGGCAAAACCATCGCCGACCGTGTAGAAGAGTCCCTGGACAAGGTATTCACAGCCGCAGCCGCCGGAAAATCCTTCAGCACCATCAAAAACGAATTTTCCGCCGACACCGCCGTACAGAAAAACGCCAAAGAACAGTACCAGCAGCTCTGCGATGCCTAAACAGCGACACCAACACCGGAATCACCAGTATCACCGTGAGCAGCGTCTCCACAACCGTAACCAACGAATCCAAGCAGATGAAGATTGAAACCAACGTGACCGCTGCGATCGAGCGACGAACCCGTTTCCTCCATTTCTTCCGGAAAACCAAAACAGAGACGATCACCTGGAAAATCGAATCCGCCGTAACGCTGGAGAAGGAAACCTGGGTCATGGGAAGTGACTTCCTGAAGGGCGTTGATCTGGGAAAATAGACGGGCTGAAATTGAATAAGAACTACGCGAAAAAGAGTGATTCTGCATCCGATTTTCCGGGAACAGAGTCACTCTTCTTTGCTGCGATGAAGATGTTAAGAAACCATGAACTTAAATTTACCAGAAGTGGAAAAATGTAAGAATTTGTGCCTTGCATCTTAGGTCAGATCACGTTATGATAGTAAGTAGAAAAATGTCGAAAAACGTTTGCGTTACGATGGAAGAAAGTTCCGCAAAGGGGCGGGACGATGGAGTATAAACAGATCATATGGAAAGAAAATCATTGAAACAGAGAAGAAAGCAGATGCGCCGCAGACAGATGATGCAGAAAGTATCACGGATTTCCCTGTGTGTGGTAATCGGCCTTCTTTTTCTTGCGCTTATCTGGAAATTTGCGGGAGCGCAGCTTGCGAAAAAAGGAATTGTACTGAGTAATGACACAGCCGCAAAGACGGTGAGCGAGACGGCGCCGGAGGCGGAGGACGGATCGGGAAATGCGGGAATTAAGAAGCTTGCGGAGACCACGCCGCCGAATGAGACGCCGGGATGGCAGTACAGCTCGTCGGGCTGGTGGTACGCAACGGATGCCACAACGTACTACGTCAACGGCTGGGCAGATATCGACGGAAACCAGTACCATTTTGATTCCAATGGTTACATGGCGACCGGCTGGAAACCGATCGGCGGAAAAGGCTGTTACTTTGATGACCAGGGCGTTTATCAGCCGGACCGCAACGGCTCGATGATGGTAGCCCTGACCTTTGATGACGGCCCAGACGTCTATACCAGCACGCTTCTCGATACGCTGGAGCAGTACGGGGCACAGGCGACGTTCTTTATGCTCGGCAGCAATGTGGAAAAATACGGTGCAGATGTGATCCCGCGCATGGCGGCGATCGGCTGTGAGCTTGGAAACCACTCCTATGCGCATCCGAATATGAAAGAACTGAGCCTCGACGACGGCCTCGCCCAGTTCCAGATGACGGATGATCTGATTGCCCAGTACAACAACGGACAGGGTGCAACTGTCATTCGTTTCCCGTATGGAAACAGCACCGATGAACTGCTCGCATCTATCGGCCGCCCGAGCATCATGTGGGATGTCGATACCCTGGACTGGCAGACGAAAAATGTACAGGCAAACATCAGCGCCGTTCTCGACAGTGTAAGCCCGGGAGACATTATCCTGATGCATGATATCCACGAGACGACCGTAGAATCATGTGCAACGATCGTGCCGGAGCTGATCAACCGCGGGTATGAGCTTGTCACGATTCATACTCTTGCAGCGGCAAACGGCGTGGATCTTGCAGCGGGAGAGACGTATTACGGCTTCCATGGCGGAACGACAAACGAATAGAAAACAGAATAGAAAAACGACAAAGAACCGCCGGTTTACTCTCGAATCAAGAGTGAACCGGCGGTTCTTATGTCGTTTTATAAAAATTTATTTCATTGCCGCTCTCTTACGAAGTCTGGAATCCAGCTCTTTCTTACGGATACGTAAGGAAACCGGAGTAACCTCAAGAAGCTCGTCCTTGTCGATGAAGTCCAGAGCCTGCTCCAGGGAAAGGATTCTCGGCGGAGTCAGACGCAGTGCCTCGTCGGAGGAAGAAGTACGGGTGTTGGTCAGGTGTTTCGTCTTGCAGACGTTCAGCTCGATATCCTCGGCCTTACCGTTCTGTCCAATAACCATACCGGCGTAAACCTTCTCGCCAGGTCCGATGAACAGAGTACCGCGCTCCTGTGCGGAGTACAGACCGTAGGTAACGGACTCGCCTGCCTCGAAAGCGATCAGGGAACCCTGTTTGCGGTATTCAATGTCGCCCTTGTACGGTGCGTAATCTTCAAACTCGGTGTTCAGGATACCAGTTCCTTTGGTGGAGGTCATGAAGATTCCACGGAAACCAATCAGGCCTCGTGCCGGGATTTCGAACTCCAGACGGGTGGAACCATCGCTTGCGCGGCTCATGCCGTGAAGCTCGCCTTTACGCTCGCTGAGGAGCTGGATGACAGTACCGGAGAACTCATCCGGAACGTCAACGTATGCGATTTCCATTGGCTCGAGTTTGCGTCCGCGCTCGTCCTCTTTGTAGATAACCTCTGCCTTACTTACTGCGAACTCATATCCCTCACGGCGCATGTTCTCGATCAGGACGGACAGATGCAGCTCACCACGGCCGGAAACCTTGAAGCAGTCTGCGGAATCAGTCTCCTCGACGCGGAGAGAAACGTCAGTGTTCAGCTCACGCATCAGACGGTCACGCAGGTGGCGGGAAGTTACGTATTTACCTTCTTTACCGGCCAGCGGGCTGTCGTTTACGATGAAGTTCATGGAAATAGTCGGCTCGGAGATTTTCTGGAACGGGATGGAAACCGGGTTGTCCAGATCGCCGCAGAGAGTATCTCCGATGTGGATATCCGGGATACCGGAAACAGCAACGATAGAACCGATGCCTGCCTCAGTAACCTCTACTTTTTTCAGTCCGTCAAATTCATACAGTTTGCTGACCTTTACTTTTTTCTTCTTGGTCAGATCGTGGTGGTTGACCAGCATAACGTCCTGGTTCACGCGGATCGTTCCGTTTTCAACTTTGCCGACACCGATACGTCCAACGTATTCGTTGTAGTCGATGGTACTGATCAGAAGCTGTGTGCCAGCTTCCGGATCGCCGGTCGGAGCCGGGATGTATTTCAGGATGGTCTCGAACAGAGGAGTCATATCCTTCGGGGTATCGTTCAGATCGAGTACCGCATGACCCATCTTTGCGGATGCGTACAGAAACGGACAGTCAAGCTGTTCGTCAGATGCATCGAGGTCCATCAGAAGCTCGAGCACTTCGTCGATAACTTCATCCGGGCGTGCTTCCGGGCGGTCGATCTTGTTGATGCAGACGATAACGGACAGATCCAGCTCGAGTGCTTTTTTCAGCACGAATTTGGTCTGCGGCATAGCGCCCTCGAATGCGTCTACAACCAGAATAACGCCGTCTACCATTTTCAGAACTCGCTCAACCTCGCCGCCGAAGTCCGCATGGCCTGGGGTGTCGATGATGTTGATTTTCGTTCCTTTGTAGTAAACTGCTGTATTTTTGGAAAGAATGGTGATTCCACGCTCACGCTCGATATCGTTCGAGTCCATGACACGTTCCTGAACCTCCTGATTGGCACGGAAAACGCCGCTCTGTTTCAGAAGCTCGTCTACCAGTGTAGTTTTGCCATGATCGACATGGGCGATGATGGCAACGTTTCTTACATCTTCTCTCGTTGTTTTCATTTCTTCATTCCTCTTCCTATGGATTGACCCTGCCGGGTTCAATTTTTCAAAATTTCAAGCCGGCCGGGAATGTTTATCACAGCACAAAGGCAGGTGCCTTGCCGTTTTGTCTCTGCTGGATGCCTGCCTATCTGAACTATTATAGCACAGAACAGAGAAAAAAAACAGGGAAGATGTGACATTTTTTGTATTGCAATGGTAGAAAATACGAAGCATGTGGTGCGGTTTTTACAGAAACATATACAAAAAATTGGGCAGAATGCTGATTTGAATAGAAATAAAAAAATCTGGAAAAAAGTGGTTCATACATTAGGATTATAGATCAGCAAAGTACCGATCAGAAATCAATATTCAGAAAGAAAAGACAAAGGAAGGGGATTTTCATTATGGCAGACAAGATGATTGAAAACAATCAGGTGGTTATCATGGGAGAGATTGTCTCCCCGTTTACATTCAGCCATCAGGTATTCGGAGAGGGCTTTTACCTCGTCGATGTGATGGTCAAGCGGTTGAGTGAATCGCAGGACATCATTCCGGTGATGGTCTCCGAGCGGCTGGTGGACGTATCACAGGATTACCAGGGTGAGTGGATCTGCATCAGCGGTCAGTTCCGGTCCTACAACCGCCACGAGGAGAAGAAGAACCGTCTGGTACTCTCCGTATTTGCGCGGGAATTAAGCTTCGTGGAGGAAGAGGACGATTCCGTCAAATCCAACCAGATTTACCTCGATGGATACATATGTAAACCGCCGGTCTACCGGAAAACACCTCTGGGAAGAGAGATCGCCGACCTTCTGATTGCGGTCAACCGTCCGTATGGAAAATCAGATTATATCCCGTGCATCTGCTGGGGACGGAATGCGCGGTATGCCTCTGCGTTTGCCGTGGGCGGCCACGTTCTCATCTGGGGACGGATCCAGAGCCGGGAATATATGAAGCGGCTGAGCGAGACGGAAATGGAAAAGCGGACCGCATATGAGGTTTCGGTGAGCAAGCTGGAATACAGTGAGAGTTAAAGCGCGATCCGCTGTTGACAAGAAAATTTAATGATGCTATAGTAAGAGCAGAACTGAAGTGGATAGAGGTCGCATTACTTCAAGAGTACCTTTTCGGATGCCTCAGCAGCAAAAGAAGAAGAGGAAAAGGGAAGAATGCCGAAGGACATCCGGCGCTGAACCGGTATGCTCCTGGGCGCAGGTTGAAAAAATCTGCGACTGTCATCGAGAGATGGAGAGCTATCTGATCATAGATACTGCGTATGTGTGAATTTGGAGGCGATCTTATCGGGGATGAGGCGCCTCTTTTTTAAACGGAAAGTGAAATTTTCCGTGAGAGATAAGCTCCGGCGACTGATTTCTTATGGTTTTATCTGACACAACATACAGGAGGAAAAGAGAATGTCTATTTTTAAAGGTGCAGCTGTTGCAATTATCACACCGATGACCGAAACACAGGAAGTGAATTACGAAAAACTCGGAGAACTGATTGAGGAGCAGATCGCCGGCGGAACCGACGCCATCGTTATCTGCGGAACCACCGGTGAGGCTTCGACCCTGTCCCATGAGGAGCATCTGGATGCCATCAAATATACCGTGGAAAAAGTAAATCACAGAATCCCGGTAATTGCAGGAACCGGCTCCAACAGCACGGAGACAGCAATTTATCTGTCTCAGGAAGCAGAAAAATACGGCGTGGACGGACTTCTTCTCGTTTCTCCGTATTACAATAAAGCAACACAGAAGGGCCTGATTGCACACTTTACCGCAATCGCAGACAGCGTCAAAGTGCCGGTCATCCTTTACAACATTCAGGGCAGAACCGGCGTAAACATTGCACCGGAAACGATCGCCTATCTGTTCAACAACGTTGAGAATATCGTTGCAGTCAAAGAGGCTTCCGGAAACATTTCCCAGGTCGCAAAAATTATGCAGCTGACCGACGGAAAGATCGATCTGTACTCCGGAAACGACGATCAGGTTGTGCCGATCCTTTCCCTTGGCGGAAGCGGTGTAATCTCCGTTCTTTCCAACGTAGCACCGCGCAAGACCCACGACATGGTACAGAAATTCCTCGACGGCGATGTGGCCGGATCCAGAGAAATCCAGCTGAGAGCACTGCCGCTCATCGATGCGCTGTTCTGCGAAGTAAACCCGATTCCGGTAAAAGCAGCGCTGAACCTGATGGGCAAAGAGGTTGGACCGCTTCGTCTGCCGCTGACCGAGATGGAGCCGCAGAACCAGGAGCGCCTGGCAAAGGCTATGAAAGATTTTGGAATCAAACTGGCTTAAGTTAAGAATACACGAAGTAAAGAAGGAAAAAGACAATGGTTAAAATTATTATGCATGGCTGCAACGGCCATATGGGACAGGTCATCACCGGCCTGGTAAAAGAAGATGCAAATGCAGAAATCATAGCCGGAATCGATATGAACGACAACGGCCAGAACGATTATCCGGTATTCAAAAGCCTGGCAGAATGCGATGTTCCGGCAGACGTAGTCGTTGACTTTTCTTCCTACAAGGCAGCCGACGCACTGCTCGATGCCTGCAAGGAGAAAAAACTTCCACTCGTCCTCTGCACCACAGGCCTCACCGAGGATCAGCTCAAAAAAGTGCAGGAGACCAGCAAAGAAATCCCGGTTCTCCGCTCTGCAAATATGTCCCTTGGTGTGAATACGCTGATGAAACTGGTACAGGCAGCTGCAAAAGTGCTTGCCGAAGCAGGCTTTGATATGGAGATCGTGGAGAAACACCACAAACTGAAATGCGACGCTCCAAGCGGAACCGCCATCGCCCTGGCAGACAGCCTGAACGCGGCAATGGACAACCAGTACCACTACGTATACGACAGAAGCCAGCGCCACGAGCAGCGTGACCCGAAAGAAATCGGAATCTCTGCTGTACGCGGCGGCACCATCGTCGGCGACCACGACGTCATCTTCGCAGGCCCGGACGAGGTTGTTACCCTGTCCCACAGAGCATATTCCAAGGGAGTTTTTGGAAAAGGTGCTGTAGAGGCCGCAAAATTCCTGGCTGGAAAGCCAGCCGGTATGTATGATATGCAGGATGTGATTGCTGCGAAGTAAGGCAGAAGCAGGAAATAGAAAAGATAAAAAAGAAGGCAGGCTGTGTGCAGTTGCACAGCCTGCCTTCTTTCGAGCTGCTTTTCTGTTTTAGCCAATGAGTTTTTTCACTTATGCAGTGTAATAGGAATACGTTCCTCTGTCAAAAAATCTATTTCAGCTCCCGTTCCGCTTTTTCCCAGATCTCTTCGTCAAGATCAGTCAGCGCCAGTGCATCCGCAAGTTCCCGCACCCGTTTTACCGTGAGATAAAAGTAATTGATACCGCAGGTCAGCGTCCGCTTTAAGGAGCGGGCAAGGACACTGCCGTGGGTTTCCAGTTCGGCACGGTCGAACTCGGCGAGATAGCCCTCGAGATCATAGGGGATCTGAAAACATTCGATCTGCCATGTGCTGTTTTCCAACGTCAGAATTGCGAAGTGCGCATGGCCACCGACACCATCAAGCGCAAGCCCAAGGGATCCTGGATTCAGATACGTTTTTCCTGCGTATTCTTTCTGTTCCTGCTTGTGGCTGTGGCCGCCAAGCAGGATGGAGGCATCGAGATTTTCCAGATGAGAAAGCAGGAGCTCCGGATGCAGCCCGAAATTCCCTCGGATTTCATCAGGTGCGCCGTGGCAGAGCCGAAGTGCCGGGAAAAGGGATTCACGGCAGGTGTCCGGTGTAACTTCTTCCTGCGGCACAAAAACAGGAATCAGATGGCACGCTCCATCCATTTTTCCAATCAGAACACCGTCTGTCGGCAGCTGCTCAAAAAATTCCAGATCCTGATCGGTAAGATTCCGAAACGTGTAATCCAGAAGCCCGCTCGTCGAGGAACCCGCCTTCCAGTTCTGCGGCTGCCAGAGATTCTCAAGCAGATATTCCTCCCGGTTGCCGCGCACCAGATAGCACGGAAACTCCTCCTGCATTTCGCGGAGCACCCCCATCATCCTCTGCGGAAACGGCCCATCCGTTACAAAATCCCCCAGCCCGATGATACCGTCAATTTGCTGCCTGCGAAGAAACTCCATCACCTCCGAGAGTGCATAATAATTCCCATGAAGATCACTGATTACTGCTAATTTCATGTGTTTTCCTTTCTATGTCAAAATCATAAAATGCGAGATACTGTCTTGATTTTATCAAATGGTGAGAAGGAACGCAATTTATAAAAATATAAGCCAGGCAATTGATGAAATGATGGAAGACAGCAAAACGGAAGGCATTGAAAAAGGCAAACTTGAGGTGTTATCAAATTTATTAAAAAACGGAACGATCAACATTCAGGATGCCGCCGACTGTATGGCAGTGTCTGTGGCGGAATTTAAAAAGCTGGTCAATAAGTATCCCATCTGATTCCGAAAAACCTGCTGACAGAAAAAGCATGTTGTGATAAGATCAAAGGCAGAGAGTTTCGAATATCTTTACTGTCGGAGGGAATGTATGATTAATCGGGAAGACATGCTGGAGCTGACGAGGAGGATGACGCCGGCGCGGACTTCGTTTGTGCGGATGGCGGGTTGCTATACGGATTCGGATGGGGAGTATGACGGCAGTTTCAACATTCATTTTCTGAAACTGTCCGGTTCGGAAAAGGCCAGGAATCTGGCGATTGCCAAGAAAATTCCGTTTGCGGAATCGAATGAGAAGCTGCGGGAATACCGTTTTCCGGAAACATCCCAGGGGCCGGGCAGTATCTGGCAGATGCTGATGGCGCTGCGGGAATGCGGACTGAAGAACGATGCGCTGTTGGAAACGTTCTATGATATCCTGATCGAAGGATTGCAGATTCACGGGGCTTATGCCATTTACATGTTTTATGACCGGTATGATATTCCGGCAAAGGCTTCCGATAAAGAGCGCCTGGGGGAATCCGAGGAGATGTTCCCCTATCTGATCTGCGCTGTCTGCCCGCTGGTTGGAGAATACGAGCCGGGAAATCCTATCTGTGGATTCCTGTTCCCTGCCTTTGTGGACCGGAGCGGAGATCTGGAATGGGTTGATATTTATGCAGAGCGTACAGCGTGGGGCGATCGGATGGCCAGCATTCTTGGCGCGAAGGGCAGAAAATTCAGATGCGGTCTGTAAAAGAAAAAATCAAAATTGACGGATCAAACCAGGTGCTGATGTGCCTGGCAGTAAAAAAACTTCCCGGCGAACCTGCATGTATCGTTCGCCAAGGGAAGTTTTTTAGATACGGGAGCAGCAGAAGAGCATATTTACTGTGCCATCCCCGCTCCATTCTGTGTAGTTGCTCCGTTTTCCTGCGGATTCTGCGTCTCATTGTCGCCGCCGCTTACCACATCGTCCACCGCGCGGCCGACATCCTCAACGCCCTCACCGACACCACGGGTCACATCTTCAGCGGCGTCGCCGACATCATCCCCAAGGGTATTTCCATCCCCGGTATTTGTGCCGTTGGCATTCCCATCGGTGCCCTCCGTCACATCATTTACATTGTCGTTTGACGGCATCTCTGTCGTATTGACATCGTTTCTGTTATCCGTCTGTCCCATGTCGCTCTCCGTGTTGGTATTGCCATTTCCGGTGTCATTCGTGGTGTTGTTTCCACAGGCCGTCATCCCGGTCAGTAATACCGCCAATGCCAGCGTCATACACACTCTTCTGATTTTTCTCATCTTCAAAATCTCCTTTCCCTAACAGTGTCTGGACAGTTGCTAGTATTTGAAAAATGCCGGAAAATATACGGAAAAAAGAGGCTTTTGGAAATCTTGACAAAGGAAGAAAAAAACACTAAAACAAAAAGTACGAAAACGGACTAAAAACGAAAACAGGATATATCGAAATGGAAGTCAATCCGGCAAACCGGCGGGAAAAAATCATCAGTCTGACTGAAACGGGAAAACAGTATGCGAGAGAGCTGATTCTTCCGCTGTTTCAGTCCGAGGAGGAAGCTGCGGCGCAGTTTACGGAGCAGGAGATGACAGAAGTAATCCGGATGCAGGAAAAATTTGCCGACGCACTGGCAAAGAGTATGGAGGAAAAGGTATCCATAGTTCACAATCTGTCCGCTTCGTGATATGATAACAGCAGAATTCGAAAAGGAGAGAAAGAGAATGAAAGAAGAACTGAAGAAATCCCTTCGCACCTACGGCGCCCTGCTGCTGCTCGGTGTGACCGGCGTTCCGCTCGGTGCGGCAGTCGGTCTGATTGAGGCGCTGTTCTGCCGTCTGCTTTTGAAAGTCACGGCTATTCGCGTGGCACATCTTTTCTGGTGTCTGCCGTTTCTCGCTATGGCAGGTCTTGTGATCGTGGCAGTCAATCAGAAATTCGGTGGCAGGGGAAAAGGAGGCATGAGTCTGATTTTTGATGTAGCGTATGAGGAGGAGACAGAGCTTCCGCTGCGCATGATTCCGCTGGCAATGCTCTCAACGGCGTTGACGCATCTGTTCGGTGGAAGTGCCGGCCGCGAGGGCGTTGCCGTTCAGATCGGTGCTGTGTTTTCCTATTTTGCCGGCAAAAAATTACCGTTTAAAAACGCGCCTGGTATCTTTCTGGTAACCGGTATGGCCGCCGGCTTTGCGGGCATGTTCGGAACGCCGATTGCAGCTGTGATCTTTGCGGTAGAGGTGCTCGCTGCGGGTGAAATGCGGTACGAGGCACTGCTTCCGGCGTTTACCGCATCTTTCTCTGCGAGCGCTGTAGCTTCCCTGCTTGGAATCCGCAAAGAAAATCTGGCTATCCACATCAGCGAAAGCCTGACACCGTTCCTGCTGGTGCGTCTGATTACACTTGGTATTATTTTTGGAATCACAGGCGGCCTCTTCGCCTGGTGCTTAAAGCACACGAAAAAATATCTCGGCGAAAAAATCAAAAATCCGCTGGTACGTGTTTTCTCCATCGGTGTTATCCTTAGCATTCTGTTCCTGCTTCTGTACCGCGGACGGTATTGCGGCTTTGGAACGAATCTGGTGGAAGCGGTATTTCATGGGGAAAAGGTATATGCATATGACTGGGCGCTGAAATTTATCCTGACAATTCTGACGCTGTCCGCCGGGTTTCAGGGCGGCGAGGTAACACCGCTGTTTACCATCGGAGCAACCCTGGGAGCAGTCCTTGGCAATCTGTTCGGTATTCCGGTGGAGCTTTCCGCGGCGCTTGGCTATGCGGCGGTTTTTGGCGGCGGAACCAATACCTTACTGGCGGCTATTTTCATCGGCGGCGAGATTTTTGGCTACGATTATCTGCCATATTTCTTTATTGTCTGCACCGCGGCCTACGTATTCAACCGCAACAGCTCGATCTATTCCCGCCAGAAACTGACGAAATACAGCTGCTGATAACAGAAACGTCACAAAGTTATCACACACCGTTACGTGTTACAGTTCACTGGTGCCCAGCGAATTGTAACATTCGCAACCCTCATTTAAAGTTTTGCTTCGCAAAAGGAGGGTTGCTCACACCTGAAACATGTTCTTACGCAGCGAAACAGCAAGTGTTTCACTGCTGAGTGAACAGTAACGGTTACGTTACGATACGGGTTGACGCGTTTCCGGGAATGAGGTTATACTAGAGGTATCATATACGAAAAAGGAGTAACGAATTATGAAAGGTATCGTACTTGCCGGAGGTTCCGGCACACGTCTTTATCCGTTAACTATGGTAACATCGAAACAGCTTCTCCCGATCTATGACAAGCCGATGATCTATTATCCGCTGTCTGTTCTTATGAATGCAGGCATCCGCGATATCCTGATTATCTCCACACCGCAGGACACCCCTCGTTTTGAGGCACTGCTCGGAGACGGCCATCAGTTCGGTGTACAGCTTACCTACAAAGTGCAGCCAAGCCCGGACGGACTGGCACAGGCCTTCATCATCGGCGAGGAGTTCATCGGGGATGATTCCGTTGCCATGGTGCTCGGCGACAACATCTTCTTCGGACACGGTCTGAACAAACGCCTGAAAGCAGCAGTAGAAAACGCTGAGACCGGAAAAGGCGCAACCGTATTCGGCTATTATGTAGATGATCCGGAGCGTTTCGGAATCGTAGAATTTGACTCCGAGGGAAAAGCCATCTCCATCGAAGAGAAACCGGAGAAACCGAAATCAAACTATTGTGTTACAGGTCTGTACTTCTATGACAACAAAGTTGTAGAGTATGCAAAGAACCTGAAACCGTCACCGCGCGGAGAACTTGAGATCACCGACCTGAACCGGATCTATCTGGAAGACGGCAGCCTGAACGTTGAGCTTCTCGGACAGGGCTTCACCTGGCTGGATACCGGTACACATGAGAGCCTGGTAGAGGCAACCAACTTCGTAAAAACCATCGAGACCCATCAGCACCGCAAGATTGCGTGCCTCGAGGAGATCGGTTACCTGAACGGCTGGATCGGCAAAGACCAGCTTCTGACCGACATCGAGCCGCTGAAGAAAAACCAGTACGGCCAGTATCTGATGGATGTGATGAACGGAAAATATATCGACAAATAAAAGCGAACAGCGTTGAAGAAAACTGCCCCGGAAGAAAAATCCGGGGCAGTTTTTGAAAAAAGTGCTTGACCATGACATAACGTCATCCTTTATACTCATGGTACAAACAGAAAATCAGACTGAAAAACAAGAGACAGACAAAACATAACGATAACAAAATCAGAAAAAAGGAGAACCATTATGAGAGTATTTGTAACAGGTGTAAAAGGCCAGCTCGGCCATGACGTCATGAATGAACTTGCAAAACGCGGTCATGAAGGAATCGGCGTTGATATTGAAGAAATGGACATCACCGATGCAGAAAGCGTAAGAAAAGTCATTACCGAAGCAAACCCGGATGTCGTAATCCACTGTGCAGCATGGACCGCTGTAGACCTTGCTGAGGATGATGACAAAAAAGAAAAAGTACATCAGGTCAATGCAGTCGGAACCGAGAACATCGCAAAAGTCTGCCATGACCTTGACTGCAAAATGATCTACATCTCCACCGACTACGTATTCGACGGCCAGGGCACCCGCCCGTGGGAGCCGGATGATGAGCGTCATCCGCTGAACGTATACGGCCAGACGAAATACGAGGGAGAGCTCGCGGTAGAGAAATGGGTGAAAAAATTCTACATCGTCCGCATCGCATGGGTATTCGGCGTGAACGGAAAGAACTTCATCAAGACCATGCTGAACCTTGGAAAGACACACGATCATCTGACTGTTGTAGATGATCAGGTAGGAAGCCCGACCTACACCTACGACTTGTCCCGCCTGCTTGTCGACATGGCGGAGAAAGAGAACTACGGCCGCTACCATGCAACAAACGAGGGACTCTGCTCCTGGTATGAGTTCGCCTGCGAGATTTTCAAACAGGCCGCTGAGATCGATCCGGCTTACGGAAAAGTAAGTGTATCACCGGTAAGCTCTGACCAGTACCCGGCAAAAGCAAAACGTCCGTCCAACAGCCGCATGAGCAAAGAGAAACTGACCGAGAACGGATTCGAAAAACTGCCGACCTGGCAGGATGCGCTGCACAGATATCTGCGCGAGATCGAATTCTGATAGCAAACCCCGAAAATAACGCAAAAAAGCAGTTCTGAATTTTTTTATCCTCTTCCGGCAAGAAAACACGTTCGGCGGTGGGAGATGAATTTATAGCAAGATCAGAAAATAACGCAAAAAATTCAGCACCACTGCGGAAAATCGGATCAGGGAATGTTTCAAGAAAATGCGCTCCTTGTAAAATGATACGATTAAAGTATAGCGGAAACGGTCGGAAAAGACAATCGATATTTTGTGAATTCAGATAGGATTTCGGTGCATCCGGGGCCAGAACAAGGTTTGGCGTTGCCAATTGGCTGGAAAAGGTGTAAAATGGAGCAGTGAATCAATTTCAGCCTGAATTTTCATAGAGGAGGTTCTTTCTTTATGCAGAAAGATCAGCAGAAGCTTGCAGAACTCATCCGGGGCAAAAAGGTGGCGTTCATCGGCGCCGGTGTCAGCCACAAGACCCTGATCAAGGAGTTTGTGGAGCTGGGTGCCCATGTGACCCTGTGCGACCAGAAAAAGAGCGTGGAGGACTTTGGCGATTACGCCGCCACCATCCGGGAGCTTGGCATCGACCTGAGCCTTGGCGAAAACTATCTGGATGGCTTCAAGGGGCAGGACATCATCATGCGCACCCCGGGCTTTGTGGGTTACTTTGAAAAGCCCCTGCAGGACGCCATGGCTGCTGGTACTATGGTCACCAGTGAGGTGGAACTGTTCTTCGACTTCTGCCCCTGTGAGATCGTGGCCGTGACTGGCTCGGACGGCAAAACCACCACCACCACCCTTATCTCCAAGTTCTACGAGGCTGCAGGCCGCAAGGTGCATCTGGGTGGCAACATCGGCGCAGCGCTGCTGCCCATGCTGCCG
>OLOM01001579.1_pt1 | contig 15105 bp, 13 predicted proteins | sample 1672531 | NCBI WGS metagenome assembly OLOM01 (sample SAMEA3136696, study PRJEB25190) | human gut metagenome | reverse complement strand
TATCGACCGGTCCCAGCGGCAGAAGCTCCATGGCCTTGCGCACCGGATCGGTCGTGGTGCCGGCGACATCGCTCACAAGCGCCACCTGCTGCCCGCACACCGCGTTCACCAGGCTCGACTTGCCAGCATTGCGCACGCCGAAGAACCCGATCCGCACGCGCTCGCCTGAAGGCGTCTCATTCAAACCCATGTCGAAGCCGTCCTTTCGCCTTGCTATCGCAGCACGCCTTGCGCACCGCGCAAAAACCTCGCTAGAACCTCAAATCAGAACCTCAAATCGCGCTCGCCCTTGTGCACGACCGCAGAAATCGCCTCAGTGCACTGGCGGCGCCGCTTCTCGTCCTCGACCTTGAGCAGTTCGCGCTCGATGAGCGCAAAGCCCTTTTGGGAGGTATCGGGCTTGGCGTAATCCGTCAGATATTCCGCAAGCGTGACGAGCGCGTTGGGGTGGCAGTAATTCAAGATTTGCCCGCTCTTGCAGAAGCTCATGAACCGGTCGCCCGTGCGCCCCGCGCGGTAGCACGCCGTGCAGAAGCTGGGCACATGCTCCTGTTCGATCAGCCACGAGACCACGTCGTCGAGCGTACGCTGGTCGCTCACGTCGAACTGCTCGGTGTCGTGCGGGCGCGCCTGCTCAGTGTAGCCGCCCACGCTCGTGCGGCTTCCTCCCGAGATCTGGCTGATGCCGTAGCGCAACGCGCGCTCCCGCACCGCCTGACTCTCGCGCGTGGAGATGATCATGCCCGTGTAGGGCACCGTGATGCGGATGAGCGCGATGATCTTCTCGAACATCTCGTCGGGAATACCGTTGTCGAACACGTCGGGGTCGATGTCCATGGCGGGCTTCACGCGCGGCACGCTAATAGTGTGCGGGCCCACGCCGTGCACGGCTTCCAGGTGCTCCGCATGCATGATAAGGCCCGCGAACTCGTAACGGTAGCTCTCGAGCCCGAACAGCACGCCCAAGCCCACGTCGTCGATGCCGCCCTCCATGGCGCGGTCCATCGCCTCGGTGTGCCAGTTGTAATCGCTTTTCGGCCCCGTCGGGTGCAGGCGCTTGTAGCCTTCCTTGTTGTACGTCTCCTGGAACAGGATATACGTACCGATCTCGGCCTTCTTGAGCATGCGGTACTCCTCCACCGTCGTGGCGGCGATGTTCACGTTCACGCGGCGGATGGCACCGTTTTTGTGCTTGATGGAATAGATGGTGTCCATCGATTCCAAAATATACTCGATGGGGTTGTGCTTCGGGTCCTCGCCCGCCTCGATGGCAAGGCGCTTGTGGCCCATGTCCTGCAGCGCGATGACCTCGGCGCGAATCTCGTCTTGCGTGAGCTTGCGGCGCGGAATCTCGCGGTTCTTGGCGTGATAAGGGCAGTACAGGCAACTGTTCACGCAATAGTTCGACAGGTACAACGGCGCGAACAAAACGATGCGGTTGCCGTAATAAGCCTGTTTGATGTCGTGCGCAAGCTGCTTGATGGCCGCGTTCACCCCCGCATCCTCGCAGGCCAGAAGCACGCTCGCCTCACGATGGGTGATCATGGCGCCGTGCTCGCTTGCCGGGTGCAAGTGGGGCTTGCACTTCTCCAAAATGTCGTAGCACAGCTGCACGTCGTCCTTGTGCGCGTCGGCGAAGGCGAGCGTCTCCAAGATTTCCTCGTCGTTGATGAACTCATCGGCGCAGAGCGATTTCGGGTTATACGAATACCCCATAGGGTCCTTCTTTCTTTCGTGCTTTCAAGCGCCCGACGGCGATCACGTCTCGGGCAGGGGCGCCATATCACCGCGATCGACAACGAGCTCGTAGCCGATCGACAGCATGCGCGCGCCCAGGCAGCCGCGACATTCCGCAGCCTCTTCACCCGTACATATCTTGTTATCGTACAAATCGTAGTCTTTGCGGCGATTAACCGGCGAAAGGTTCGGCATCACGACGTTGGCGCCGGCAAGGATTCCCCGCTCGCGCCCATCGGGAACGATCGTGCCGAGCGCCGTGGTCGCGGGAAGCAGCACATTCGGCTTGATAAGCCGGATGATCGACAGCAAATAGCACGTGAGTTCCGCCGTGCCTGGCGCGAAGGCGGAAAACGGCGTCGCGTGGTGCGGGACAAACGGGCCGATGCCGCACATCTCGGGCTGGAACTGTTCGATGAACTGCAGGTCGCACGCAAGGTCGGCCGCAGTTTGGAACGGTGCGCCCACCATGAAGCCGGCACCCACCGCGTATCCGATTTCACGCAGGTCGGAAAGGCAGCGCATGCGGTTCTCGAGCGACATCTCGGGGGGGTGCCAACGCCTGTAGAGCGCAGGGCTTGCCGTCTCGTGGCGCAGCAGATAGCGTTCGGCGCCCGCCTCATGCAGGCGCTCGTAGCTTTTGCGGCTTCGTTCGCCGAACGACAACGTGACCGCGCAGTCGGGGTGTGCCGCCCGAATCTGGCCGATGATGCCGCACAGCACGTCATCGGTGAAGAAGGGGTCTTCCCCACCCTGCAAAACGAACGTGCGAAACCCCAGGTCGTAACCAGTGTTCGCACATTTGACAATCTCGTCGGCAGAAAGGCGGTAGCGGCGCGCCGTTGCGTTCGACCGGCGGATGCCACAGTACAGGCAGTCGTTCTTGCAAAAGCTCGACACCTCGATGAGCCCGCGGGTGAACACCTTCGTGCCGTATACCTGCCTGCGCACGGCATCGGCGCGACTCGCAAGCTCACGGGCCGCGCCGGGCGTGCACTGTGTTACAAGCCGCTCGTATTCGCCAAGCGAAAGTGAGCGGGTGCGGCACAGCTTGTCGATGAGGAGCGCGAGCCCCTCATCGGCTTCACTGCTATGTAAGTCGTGGGGCACCTAGATATCCCACGTAAGCTGATCGGTGTGGAGCAGCTTCTCGGCCTTCTCGGAAAGCGGACGCTCATAAAGTCTCTCGTAGAGCGCCGCGATGTCGGGGTTCTCGTGCGAGTAGCGCAGCACGTCGGCCCCGTCAAGCGTGTTGAGCACCGCAGCACGCTCGCGCGCAAGCTCCTGGTTGAAAGCGATCGGCTGGCCGCCGCCGCCTACGCAGCCGCCCGGGCACGCCATGATCTCGACGAAGTCGTAGCTCGCTTCGCCCGACTCGAGCGCGTCGAGCAGCGCCGATGTGTTCTCCAGGCCGCTCGCGATGGCGATACGAAGCTGCATGCCCGCAATCTCGAGCGCCTTGTCGACCCAGGGCTTGTCGGGTGTCGCCGCCGTGGTGTCGCACGTGCTGAAGTCGGGGTTTTCACCCGTAAGGAAGAACGCCGCCGAACGAAGCGCTGCCTCCATCACGCCACCCGTGCGCCCGAAGATGGTTCCCGCGCCCGTCGAGGTTCCCAGCGGGTCGTCGAACTTCTGCTCGGGCAGCGCGGCGCAGTCCACGTTGAACATGCGCAGCATGCGATCGAACTCGCGCGTGGTGAGCACGGCGTCGACGTCCTGGCCGGCCTCCGAGGACAGCTGCGGGACGCCCGCCTCGTATTTCTTGGCGACGCACGGCATGACGGAGACGACGAAGATTCGTTTTCCCTGTTCGGCAGCTTGTTCGGACAGAAGCTCCTTCGCCGTGGCACCCAACATCTGGTGCGGCGACTTGCTCGACGAGAGCTGCGCGACAAATTGCGGGTAGTGCAGCTTGGCAAAGCGCACCCAACCTGGGCAGCAGCTCGTGAACATGGGCCGCGGCTTGCCCCCCTTGACCCACTCGATGAACTCGTTCGCCTCCTCCATGATGGTAAGGTCGGCGCCGAAGTCGGTGTCGAAGACGTAGTCGAAGCCGAGTGCACGCAGCGCGGCGACCATGCGGCCCTGCGTAGCCTGCTCGCGGGCAAGGCCCACGCCCTCGCCCCACGCCGAGCGGATGGCGGGAGCGACCTGGACCACCGTTATCGTCTGAGGGTCGGCAAGCGCCGCGAGCACGTTGTCAGTGTCGTCACGCGCAGTAAGAGCGCCCGTCGGGCAATGGGTGATGCACTGGCCGCAGAGAGCACAGCCCGCATCGGCGATGTGCGCACCGTCGGCAACCCGCACGCCTCGATAGGAGGCGGGGCCGGACATCTCCCACACCGAGCAGTGCTGCACCTTGGCGCATTCGGCGACGCAGCGCATGCAACGGATGCATTTGGTGGCGTCGCGCTGCAAAGGGAACTCCCCATCCCACGCTTCGAAGGCGAACACGGGGTCGCGCTCGAGGTCCGCCACACCGAGCGAGTTCGCGAGATTTTGCAGCGCGCAGGTGCCGCTGCGCTTGCACGTGGTGCATTCGCTGCGATGACCTGCGAGAATAGTCTTCACGTTCTGACGGCGGGCAGAGATGGCGCGCGGGGTCGCCACGCGCACGGACATGCCGTCGAACACGGGGGTGTTGCAGGCGGCAGCCAGGCCGTCCTGCCCTTCGACCTCGACCACGCACACGCGGCACGAGCCAATCTCGTTGATCTTCGCCATATAGCACAGCGTCGGGATGTCGACGCCGGCGAGCTTCGCGGCGTCCAAGATGGTGGAGCCTTCGGGGACCTCTACGGCCACGCCGTCGATGGTTACCTTACACATATTGGACCCTTCCCTCGTCAAGAACACCGCAGCCGAAATGATCGCAGCGCAGGCAGCGACGCGCTTCCTGGAACGCCTCTTCGGCCGACATCTCCACCTCGACCGCATCGAAGTCTCCCTTGCGCTCGCGCGCGGGACGCTCCACAACGTTCACGCGACCGCAGGGCTGACGCCAGTTCGCCGCGGCGGGAGGAACTTCGACGCCGCAATCGAGCTCATGGTTGAACCCCAGGTAATCGTCGATGTTGCGCGCGGCCACCTTGCCAGCGCCGATGGCGATGATCACGGTCTTCGGGCCCACCTGACAGTCGCCGCCCACGAACACGTTGTCGAGCGACCCCACCGACTTCAAGCCATCGTCGGCTTCGAAGTAGGTGCGATCGGCCTGCATGCCCGCCTCTTCAAACGGCGCGCTCTCGATGTCTTGCCCAACGGCGATGAGCACCACGTCGGCAGGCACGCGCACAAGCGGCTTGTCCGCCTTCTGCGGAGCCGGACGGCCACGCTTCACGGGGCCGATGAACTGCGGCTGGGTATACAGCGCCACGGCCTGGCCGTTTTCGACCTCGATATGGTCGGGTGCCTGCAAGGTCATCATCTCGACGCCTTCCTGCATGGCGGAGTCGATCTCCGCGCGCAGCGCCGTCATATCCTCGAGACGGCGGCGATAGGCGACCGTCACACTCGCGGCACCGGCTCGCACGCTCGTGCGCGCGCAGTCCATGGCGACGTTGCCGCCACCGACGACCACCACGTTCTTGCCCGTGAAGTCGGGGTATTCGTCGTCCCCAATCTTGGTGAGCAGGTCGACGGCGCTCATCACGCCCTCGGCGTCGGCCCCATCGAGCTTTAGGGTCTTGCCGCCCTGGGCGCCGATGGCCACATACACCGCGTCGTATTCTTCGGAAAGACGGCGCATGCCCTCGGCATCGATGCGGCATTCCGTGTGCACAGTGACGTTGCCCGCCGACGCGATGGCGCGGATGTCCTCGTCGAGGCGTTCGCGCGGGAAGCGATACGCCGGGATGCCATAGCGCATCATGCCGCCGAGCTGCTTGCGCATCTCGAGCACGTGCACCTCATGTCCCATAAGAGCACAGAAGTATGCGCAGGTCAGGCCAGAGGGGCCGCCACCCACGATGGCGATCTTCTTGCCCGTGGGCGCGGCAGGGGCAGGTGTTGGCACCTGATCTGCGGCGAGCTGGTCCACCGCGAACTTTTTGATGCCGCGAATGTTGATCGGGGCGTCGATGAGCGTGCGGCGGCAGCGATTCTCGCATGGATGCTCGCACACGAACGCGCACGCCGTGGGGAACGGATTGTCCTTACGAATCATGCCGATCGCCCCGGCGTAATCGCCCGAGCCCGCAAGCGCGATGTAGGCCGGCACGTTCACGTGTGCCGGGCACAGCGTTTCGCACGGCACCGTTTGCGCCACACCTTCGCGGCATTGCCCCTGCTTGACGTGGCTTTCGAACTCTTCTTTAAACGTATTGAGGCCCGCAAGGAGCACTTCGGCCGCATGCCAGCCGATAGCGCAATCGGCAGTGTCGCGCACGACCGTGGCCTGAGCGCAGATCTCGTCGAGCACATCGGAATCGGCGCTGAACGCGAGCACCTCCTCGAGCAACGTCTCGATATGGGCTATCCCCTCGCGGCACGGCACGCACTTGCCACACGTTTGGCATCCGCCCGCACGCAGCAGGTCGAGCTGCATCGCCACGGCGCACATGCCAGGCGGCGTGGCCTCCACCCTGCGCTCATACTCGTCCAAAAACGTTGCGAACTTGGCGTCGTCTTTGGCACGTGGCGCGACCGATAGTCTTGCCATATGACCCCCCTCATCGTTTAAGTGATGAAATGTGATAAGATGTGACACGTGTATGGCATGCATCGTCATCACGGTTTCCTCACCCTACCATTACGCTATGAAAGCCCGCAAACCCCAATCGCCGAAGCGGGAATCTGCGGCCACCAGCGGTATGGGGGTTTGCAAGCGCACCTTTATCACCCGTTGCGACATCTCTCCTTCCCCTTTCTTTTCCTGCCGCGTGAGCGCGCTTTATCTGCTTCGCTTCCTTGTTATTCCTGATGCAGGATTGTCGCTGCTTGAGGGACGCCGCCCGCGCCTTGTTCCCCCCGCCTTCCTCTTCTCCCGTCCATCGCGCATGACGGGCAGAATCTACCGCTGGGCAAGCTCGCAGGAATTGATTGCTACCTCGCAAGCCACATATGGCTAGAATCGGCCCATATCCCCAATCGCAGGGGAAATCCCCATCAATAAGGAGGACCCATGGGCTTCTACAGTGAAAAGACCGCCATCGTCACGGGTGCCGGCTTCGCGGCACTGAAGGACGGCTCCGCCGGATCGATCGGCTACGGCATCGCCACGGCGTTCGCCAAGGAAGGTGCGAACCTTGTCATCACCGGCCGCAACGAGAAGAAACTCAACGCCGCGAAGGAGAAGCTCGAGAGCGCTTACGGCATCGAAGTGCTGACCGCGCAGGCAGACATCAACGCGTCCGCCGACAACAAGGCGGTTGCGCAGGGCGTTGTTGACGAGGCGATGGCCAAGTTCGGGCGCATCGATTTCCTTGTGAACAACGCGCAGGCGTCCGCGTCGGGCGTTACGCTCGCCGACCACACCCCCGAGCAGTTCGACCTCGCCATCTACTCCGGCCTCTACGCGGCCTTCTACTACATGCAGGCGTGCTACCCGCATCTTAAGGAGACGAAGGGTTCCGTCGTGAACTTCGCAAGCGGCGCCGGCCTGTTCGGCAACTACGGGCAATGCGCCTACGCTGCCGCCAAGGAGGGAATCCGCGGCCTGACGCGCGTCGCGGCAACCGAATGGGGTCCGGATAGCATCAACGTGAACATCGTGTGCCCGCTCGCATGGACCGCCGCCCTGGAGAACTTCAAGGAGCAATACCCCGAGGCCTACGAGGCCAACGTTCACATGCCGCCGATGGGCCACTACGGCAACGTCGAGACCGAGATCGGCCGTGCGGTGCTCCAGCTCTGCGGCCCCGATTTCAAGTTCATGAGCGGCGAGACCATCACGCTCGAAGGCGGCATGGGCCAGCGCCCGTAAGCTGCTTCTGCCGCGTGTCCCCAAACCTCCGCGAACGACTTTTCGAGAATCAACACGGACGCCCGAGGCGCAGACCGGTTGGACCCGGCGCGCCCCGGGCGTTTTGCGTCACGAGGCTGCGAGCGAGACGGCCCCCAACTCCGCCCGACCCTGTCCCACGCCGAGGCAATACGCGCCGCGATGCCGATAAGGTGTAGAATCGCTTCATCGGCATCGGCGTCGCAAGCGGAAAGCCCTCGGTAGCCCCGCTGCACAACCTCACGATGCCATGCAGCCAACGAAAGGATGAGCATCATGCAGGTTATCACCGACCAGGTCACCGTGTTCTCGAAAGACAACAAGCCATGCGCCACCGCCAAGCCGGGCGAAGTGCTGCTGTTCAAGACACTCGATTGCTTCAGCAACCGCATCCCCGACGAGCAGACGACGATGGCCGACCTGGATTACTCCTACGGCTTCGCAAATCCCGCCGCCGGCCCCGTCTACATCGAAGGTGCTGAACCCGGCGACGTGCTCGTCGTCGACATCTTCGACGTGAAAGTCGCCGACGAGGGAACCATCGCCACCGACGACCATTGCGGCCCGCTCTTCGAAACGACAGGCTATCGCACCAAAAAGATTCCCATTAAAGACGGCATGGCCACGTTCAACGAGGTCAGCTTCCCCATCGACCCGATGATCGGCGTCATCGGCACGGCGCCTTCCGGCCCTGACGTCATCGACGGCTTCGTCGGCAGCCACGGCGGCAACATGGACAACAAGAAGATCACCAAGGGCACGCGCCTGTACTTCCCCGTCCGCGTCCCCGGCGCGCTGCTGCAGATGGGCGACGTGCACGCCACCATGGGCGACGCCGAGCTGTGCGGCACCGGCATCGAGATCCCGGCCGAAATCACCTGCCGCGTCCAGCTGGTGAAGGACTTCGAGCTGAACTGGCCGGTGCTCGAGACCTTCGGCGAGGGCGGGAAGTGGTACGTGAACAGCTGCGGCGAGCATTACGAGCAGGCCCTCATGAACGGCTCGAAGGAGCTGCAGCGCCTGCTGATGCGCGTCACGGGCTGGGACGCCGTGGAGACCTACATGTACATGTCGGTGCAAAGCGACGTCGAGGTAAACCAGGGCTGCGAGCCGTGCGAAGTCGATGTGTCGCTGCGCATCGGCACTCCGAAGCTGCCGCAGTTCCCCGTACTGATTCCCCAGCCGTAAGGTTTCGCGCTTCCGCTGCGCGCGCTGAGGAAGGCCGAGAGCGCAAAAACTTACCACTCACGAAGAAATGGCTGCCGTTCCGTTCGAATCGGCAGCCATTTCGCTATTTAGTGGACAATCCATTGCTTTATCGTGCTAAAGTCTACCCTATTGCTCAGAGCTGGGAGGCGAGCTTCTAGCCCTGCGCAATGCTTGTTTTCCCATAGAGGAGGAAAGGACAGGGAATGGCAGCAGAAAAGACTCCGGCAAAAGCTAACGCCGGGGACAACATCGAGCAGTTCGGATACAAGCAGGAACTGCGACGCGGAATGGGGCTGTGGGACGTTGTGATGTACGGCGTTCTATTCATGGTCATCATCGCTCCGCAATCTATCTTCGGCTCTATCCAGCTAAACAGCCACGGTATGACGCCGCTGGTGTACATCATCGGCTTCGTGGCAATCATGTTCACCGCCATGAGCTACATGCGCATGTCCGGTAGATTCCCCATTGCAGGCTCCGTATACTCCTACGTGCAGCGCGGCATCAACCCGCATGTCGGCTTCATCGCCGGCTGGCTGATTCTTTTGGACTACATCCTGGTTCCGTCCCTGCTGATCGTCATGGTCATGAACTGGGGCACCGCTTTGATTCCCAACAGCCCGGCATGGCTGTGGGCCGTGGTGTTCATCGCATTTAACACGTTCGTGAATATTCGCGGCATCCAGATGAGCCGCGGCGTTGACTGGGTCATCTTCATCATCGAGGCGCTGGCCGTTATCGCGTTCATCGCGCTCGGCTGCAACTTCGTTTTGGGCGGTGGCGGCGCTGGCTCCTTCGTCCTCGACCCGATTTACCAGGAAGGCCAGGTCGACGCTCACTTCATCGCCGCCGGCATCTCTCTGGCCGCGCTCTCGTTCCTCGGCTTCGACGGCATGTCCACGCTCGCAGAGGAAACCCGCGAGCCCGAGAAGAACATTGGCCGCGGCATCCTGATCGCCCTGTGCGCCATCATCGTCGTGTTCGTTGCGCAGACCTACATCGCCGCCATCGTGCAGCCAGACTGGGCGAACACCGACCCCGATATGGGCTTCTTCGACTCTGTTCTGCTGGTGGGAGGCCCGGTCTTCTACAAGATCATGCTCATCATCAATATTATTGCTATCGGCATCGCCAACATCATGAACGCCCAGATGGCGTCTTCCCGTCTGCTGTACTCCATGGGCCGCGACGGCGTGATTCCTCGTGCGTTCGGTAAGGTGCATCCGAAGTACCAGACGCCTTGGTTCTCCGCTGTGTTCCTGGGCGTCGTTACGCTGTGCCTGTCCATCCCGATGGGCGACAAGATGACCGAGCTGGCTGGACTTGTGAACTTCGGCGCCCTCGCATCGTTCATTCTGCTGAACTTCGCTGTGTTCCTGTTCTTCTTCATCCGCGAGAAGAAGCGCAATACCTTTGGCGACATCGTGAAATACCTCATCTGCCCCTGGATCGGCATCGCAATTCTGCTGTACGTGTTCACCGGCTTCGAGACGATGACCTACATCGTCGGCGTTGTGTGGCTCGTCATCGGCCTTATCATCGGCGCCGTGAAATCGAAGGGCTACAAGGAAGTTCCCGAGGCTTTCAAGCATCTAGAGGTGTAGTGCTTCGCCGCAGTATCTAGGCCAAGCTTCGCCCCTCAGACAAACCGCCTCGCAGATAGCTGCGAGGCGCACTCGACAGGCCGCGTGCCCCATGCACGCGGTCTGTTTGTATTACGGGGAAGACAAGCTGCGCCGTTTCCTCGTCGTTTTCCGACATCCAATAACGCAGTGTCCCGCGCTCGGTTTCGAACTCGCGCTTTCGCATGCATCCCCCCTATCGTGCACCTATCGTGCGCCAAAACAAAAGCGCGCGGACCTTGAAGGACCCGCGCGCTCGATGCATAGTTTGCGACGTGAGATGTATTACAGCTCGATGCGACCGAACTTCGCAAGCAGTTCGGAGGCGGCGGCGCAGGAGGGGCAATTGCAATACTTGGCGCCCGCTTCCTTGCGCGCGAGCTGTGCTTCGAGCATTTTGGCGGCGGTCTCTTCGCCCATCATTTCCTTCGCCGGGCCCTGGGCGAACGCGATAACGCCATCGATCGTGGTGGGACGCCCCTCAAGGAAGTCGAGCAGCTTGGTGGTCGCAGCCTCAACCGCAGCGTCGCTGCTATCGGCGGCAACAGCATCTTTCCAGGCAGCAGCCGCGTCCTTGGTTTCCTGCTTGCTCGTGTCGGCAGTGGCGAGGATGCCCGCGCGCTCGGCAACGTAATCGAACAGTTCCTTCTCCATGATGAACCTCCTTGGTTGCGCGTATATTCCTGCAGACATTATAGGGCGCCGTCAACGCAATCCAAGTGGTCGTCCCGAGAAAACCGAAGGCAGGCATGCCGTCGAGAGCCTTCGGAAACCGCCAAAAGCCCTCTCCCGAACAGCTCGCCTCGCTTTGCGCTAATCCCCTTTCACCTTGTCGGTCATGTAAAGCCCGACGCGAACCTGATTCCAGGTTTCAGCCTTTTTGTCAACCTTAAGAATGCGGCACTCAAGCACGTCGTCGTGGCCGAAGCGCAACAACTGGGCTGCAAGGTCGTTCTGATCGCGGGGAATGTAGCCGAGCTTCACGTCCTTGCGATAGATGGCGACGGCGTTGGGATCCGCTGGATTGTGCGGCTCCGCGACAAGACGCAGCCTCTTGCCTGGCTTGAGCTTGGAAATCACCTTTGCGCCATCCCAGTAACGCATGCCAGCAACGTTGAAATCCGCGACGTAACGAGAACTCGAGCTCATGATCGAAGCCGTCCTTTCCTTCTCCTCTTCTGTCCTTTTCAATGCAGTTGCCATTCTATCGGGCCGACATAATATGCCTGTCCTTGCTATCGGACACGGAAACTATGGGACACTCTTCTTCCCATCTGCTACAATGAGGATGCATATCGTTATTGCGCCCCTCGAGAAAGCGACTGTTATGGCGTACAACAGCAAGGCGAAGCTCAAAGTTCTCTATCTCTGGAAAATCCTTCAGGAGGAAACCGACGCCGAGCACGGCCTTTCCATGACGCAGATTCTCGAGCGGCTCGATTCATACGGGATATCCGCCGAGCGCAAAAGCATCTACGACGACATCAAGACGCTGCGCGACTTCGACATCGACATCAAAACCTACCAGCGCAACCCCGTGGAATATGCCATCGAGCGACGCGATTTCACCCTCGAAGAGCTCATGCTCATGGTTGACGCCGTTCAATCATGCCGTGCCATCACCGAGCGGCAGGCGCGCATGCTCATCACCAACATCAAACAGCTCGCCACCAACCGCGAGCAGGCGCTTCTCGACCGCCGCATCCACGTCGAAGGACGCATCAAGTCGAAAAGCGAGAGCGTGCTCTCAACCGTCGACGCCATCCACGAGGCTCTTCGCCTGCGCTGCAAAGTAGCGTTCGCCTACCGCAAGATCGGCGCAGACGGCAAGCCCCACGAAACGCGCGAGGGCAAGCGCCACGAGGTAACCCCCGTGGCCATCTCATACGACGACGGGTTCTACTACCTGACCGCATGGAACGACCACCACGCCAATCTCACCGAGTACCGGCTCGACCGCATGGCGAAGGTGAGCGTCGAACGCGATATGCCCGCCACCCGCAACGAAGAGATTGCCAATTACGCCTTCGACCAGGGGAAAGCCGTCATGTTCGGACGGTTTAACGGCGAGGAGGTCGCCTGCGAGCTGACCGTCGACCCCGACAAGGTCGAGATCATCACCGATCGCTTCGGCAAAGGCGCGACCTTCCTCCCCTTCGACGGGCAGCAGGTACGGGCGCGGGTAAAGGTGTGCAAGAGCCAGCAATTCTTCGGTTGGGTCGCGAGCATGGGCCGCGCCGTGAGCATCGCGGCCCCGCAGAGCCTCTTCGAGGAATACCGCGATTACCTGCGCTTCCTCCTCGAAGAGTAAGCAGCTGCCGTCAACATCCTCGGCTCGCAGACAGCGGCTTGAACCATGCCGCCCTCAAGCAAGAGACAAATATTGCACTCTTCCAGCTCGATGACGTATTCATCTTTTGCTGCGCGGAAAACCCGGCAAGCACGCTGGCCAAACGCGCAAGAGAGGGGTCCCGCAACGACCCACGCGGGACAGCAGTCTTCGACGTCGCGCCGCAAACTGGCAGGAGGAAGCGAGGTGTCCACCGCTCCCACCCAGACAGCAAGCTCGCCGTCCAGCGCCCGATATGCCACGAGATCTCCTTCGGAGAAACGCAGGACGAAAGGCGCATCGGGAATCGGCGCGTCAGCGTAGAAATCCCAGGCTATAAAAGCGTCGGCCAAATAATCGCCCAAGGGGGAAACCTCGGGAGAAGACGGTGCATCCAGCATCCACGACGCTTTGAGCTTGCAAGCCTCACCCGGCATCCCTATCGCGCACGCCGCATCGGGCACGTCGGGCGCATCCGATACCTCGCGCGCACCCGACCTTCTGGGCGCGCATGCCGCATCGGGAACACACGACGATTCGTCCGTGTCGCCAAAGAGCTGATGCGCGCCTTGCAATGCCATGCGTGTGCCTCCCGTCGTTTTCTCGATTGGCGCCATTGTAGAACGTGCGTACGAACCCGTCTGTCCATGCTTTCGGACAGTCGCAGCCCAACTGGAAGAGTTTTCCGAAGCGCCTCTCGCGCCCCTCGCCGCCGCTTGCAACGCAAACGAGAAGCGAGGACAGAAACCGCGAACAGCCCTCGCGTTCGGGTGGCCTGTATCGGGTATCATGAGGCAGCGGCATGCCATTCACGACATGTCCCATTGACAGAAGGACGTCCCCTTGCAAACGCAGCAAACCACCTCCCCCGCAAACGAGCGCCTTGTCCGCACGCTTGCCGCCCTGCTTCTGGCAGTTAGTCTGTGCCTTCCCTCGCTTGGCGGGTGTGCAGGCATCGAAAGCGTCGCGAACGGGGGCAGCGCAGCAAGCTCGCAGCAAGTTTCCGCAGACAGTGCCGCCGCGAAGCTATCCGATATCCCCGAATACTCAGGCGCACTCTGCATCGACATCAACGAGGGGCAACCTGGATTCTCCGCCGACGACGCGGCGCGCGGATCGTTCATGGAATTCAGCGAGCTCGACTTCGAGGGGCGCTGCGGGGCGGCGGCAGGCCTTATCGGACCCGAGACTGTCTCCAATGCCGAACGCGGCGACATCTCGCAGGTCCACCCTTCGGGCTGGGTCCAGCATCGCTACAGCTTCGTCGACCACGAGATGCTCTACAATCGCAGCCATCTCATTGCGCACCAGCTGTGCGGCGAGGACGCCAACGAGCGTAACCTCATCACCGGTACGCGCACGATGAACGCCGTGGGGATGACCTATTACGAGGAGTTGGTGGGCAACTACGTCCGCCGCACGAACAACCATGTCCTCTATCGCGTGACCCCGCTCTTTGCAGCGAACGACCTGGTGGCGCGAGGGGTTCAGATGGAAGCGGAATCCGTGGAAGACGGCGGGCAAGCCATACGCTTCAACGTCTTCGTCTACAACGTGGAGCCCGGCGTGAAGATCGACTACGTGACGGGCGATAACTGGGAGTCGAGCGAGATTCCCGCCGTGACGACCAAGGGTGAGGCAACCACGACCCGCGGCACGAGTGGCGACGCGGCGCTTTCTCAATATGCGGCGAGCAAGGGCGAGGCGGGCGCTTCGGGCACGAGCAGCTCATCGACTTCCAGCAATGCAGCAGGGGAGAATGCAACGGAGGCGGCGCCATCCGGTTCCTCGGACGCGAAAACGAGCGGCGACTCGTCTTCTTCCGCAAGCACCGCCGAACAGCAAACGTACATTCTGAACAAGAGGAGCCACAAATTCCACCGTCCCGAGTGCGACAGCGTGCAGTCCATGTCCCCTTCCAACAAAGAGGAGTTCACCGGGTTGCGCCAGACGCTGATCGACGAGGGATACACGCCCTGCAGAAGCTGCAATCCATAGCGCCACGTTACCCCAGTTCATACGCGAGCGATCTCAATCTGAGACCGAGGGGCGCGTCAACTAGCGTGGGACTTGCACTCGAGCAGCCAGCTCGGCCCTTTCATCAAATTTCAGAAAAGTCCAAAATCGTGCTTGCGTAACTGTGTATAGTGTATATATACTGTGCTTACCAGATATACACACGTAAGGACTCACCGTGGACATCATCCTATCCAACTCGAGCGACAAGCCCATCTACGAGCAGATAACCTCGCAGATGAAAGCCCAGA
>OLOM01001576.1_pt1 | contig 15114 bp, 8 predicted proteins | sample 1672531 | NCBI WGS metagenome assembly OLOM01 (sample SAMEA3136696, study PRJEB25190) | human gut metagenome | reverse complement strand
GTCCCTTTTTCTCATCTGTTGGTGACAAAAACGCGGCAGTTTGTAGCTCGGCGTCCCCCAAGCTCGCGTTCAGGCAAAATTGGCCAAGGAAGCAACGCGAGTCAGGGACGGAGGTCGGGCATGGAAGCACTTCTTGCCACGCTAAGGGCGAGCGTGGTCTCGCCGTACAACGCCGCGTATGCCGTCTCCATCGCGCTCATGCTCACGCGCCTGGACGGCCGACCGCGCCTGTGGCTCACGCTCCTGCGCCGCCTCGTCGTGGCGCTTCTAGCCACCTGGGTCCTCGGCACCATCAGTGACCTGGTGTTTCCCAACTCAATCACGTGGACGGTTCTTCCGGCCTGCGCCTGCGCGCTTCTCTTCCGGGACTTCCGCGCCCCGGCGCGGCTCACCCGCACGTGCCTGCTCATGTGCGCCTGGATGTACTCGCTCACCGCAGCCGAGGTCGTGAACGCCCAGGTCCACGGCGGCATCTACACCGCGGCGGCGGTCTCTTTGGCCTACATGCTGGCGGTCTTGGCCGCAATCCAGCTGCTCGAGCGCCAGGGGTCGCTCGAGGGACCGGACGTCTCGCTCACCTCGGTGGTGCCGGTCATTGTGGTCTGCGCATCCGGCTTGGTGGCCCGCGCCATCCTCTACCTGCGCAGCGACATCGGTGTGGCGCCCTACTCGGTGAGCACCCTGGAGAGCGTGCTTACGTGTCTCAGCGGCCAGGTGGCCGAGCTCGTGGTCTACTACGCCGTGCTGCGCCTGGTCCGTGGCTTTGAGGAACGCCGCCGCTTGCAGGCTGAGCGTCACCTCATGGACGCCCGCCTCGCCGCGCTGGACGCCTACCGAGAGAGCGGCGAGAACCTCCGCGTTTTGCGCCATGAGGTCAAGAACCAGTACGCCTACATCAAGCTTTTGCTGGAGCGCCAGGACTACAAGCAGGCCGAGGAGTTCTTTGGTGAGATGTCCATGCGCGCAAATCCAACGTTTCTGCACGTCAACAGTGGCAACCGTCTGGTGGATGACATCGTCAACCTCGAGCTCTCGCGTGCGACGGCGGCGGGCGTGGACGTTGACTCGCGCATTGCCGTACCGCCCGAGCTGCCTGTCGAGGAGATAGGCCTCGCAAGCGTCATCATGAACCTCATGGACAATGCTATCGAGGCCTGCGCGGATGTCCCGGCAGGGCGGAAGTGCGTGCGGCTGGCACTTATCGCCGACCAGGGCTCGCTCATAGTCAACGTCTCAAACCCGGCCGCCGCCGCGCCCACCGTTGTGGAAGACGGCCGGCTGCGCACCACAAAGACCGACGCTGACCTGCACGGATATGGCACTGGCATAGTTCGCAAGATAGCCGAGAAGTACGACGGCGTTGCCGATTTTTCGTACACGGACGGCGTCTTTACGGCTAAGGTGATGCTCGCGCTGGCCTAGGCGGCTGGCGCGGCGGTCGGGGAGGGCCGCCTGCCGGGCGTGAGCCCGGCGAGCACCGAGGGAGGACACATGCTTCAGTTTCACATAGCCGTCTGCGACGACGAGCCCTTTGCGGCCTCGTCCATCTCGGGCGCGGCGGAGCGCGAGCTCGCGCGCCAAGGCGCCCAGACGGACATCGAGGTCTTCAACGGCGTGGAGCCTCTGGCTCGCCGGCTTGACGACGTGACCTTTGACCTGGTACTCCTTGACATAGAGATGCCCGGCGTGGACGGCATCACCTTTGGGCGCGCTCTGCGCGAGGGCGGCTCAAAGACCGAGATTGTCTTTGTCTCCAACAGCGAGGACCGCGTCTTTGAGTCGCTGCCGCTGCGGCCGCTCTCATTTGTGCGCAAGAGCCACTTCACCGAGGACATGGCGCAGGCCATGGCCGCCTTCGTGCGCGCATGGAAGAGCTCGCGCACCGAGCGCGTGGTGACGCTCAAAATGGCCCACGCCATGGGCACGTTCTCTGCCGATGAGATCCTCTACGTGGAGGCTCGCGGCCGCGACAAGATGATGCACATGACAAACGGCCACGTGGAAACCGTGCTGGTCACCCTGGACGAGCTGGCCGAGCGCCTGGCTCCACTGGGCTTCTATCGCGTGCACAAGGGCTTTTTGGTCAACTTTGCCCACGTGAGCCAGCTGAGCTCCAAGGGCCTGACCGTCGCCGGCGAGCTCATCCCCATCAGCCGCTCCAAGACTGCCGAGGTCAAGCTGGCCTACATGGACTTCCTCAGCAAGAAGAACGCCGTCATGATGTAGTGCCGCGGTGGGCGAGAAGCGCGCGGTGCTGCGTCGCTTTCTGTACTAGAGGCATTTTTGGCCCTATTCCGTTCTGTGCTAGAGGCATAGATAAGAAAATGCCTGGTAGACACCATTGCTGTGTGAGCCACTCCGTTAGGGTCCTCTCTGGTGAGAGAATCGCCAAACCCGAAAGTGAAACCGCAGCCAAATCCGAAAGTGAAACCGCAGCCAAACCCTAAAGTTGATATAATCACCCCAGTTAAAAAGAGGTGATAGCATGAAGTACATAAAGCGTCTCGCTGACGAGGAACTGCAGAGAAAGCTGGCCCATTCGGGAGCTGTTCTCGTGCGAGGTCCCAAGTGGTGCGGAAAGACGTCAACATGTGATGTGCTGGCAAGCAGTGCTCTTCGCCTTCGCGATCCCGACGTTTTCGCAAGGAGCCAGCAAGCTCTCGCCATTCAACCGTCCCTGCTGCTACGCGGCGATAAGCCCCGCCTTATCGATGAGTGGCAGGTCGCACCCGTTCTCTGGGATGCCGTCATCAACGACGTAGATAAGAACGGCGGCCTTCCTGGTCAGTATCTGCTCACGGGCTCTGCAACGCCCGTTGACCAGACGGCTTCGGACGCTCCCAAGCACACAGGCACGGGCAGAGTTGCTCGCCTAGACATGGATACCATGACGCTTGAGGAGTCGGGCGTATCGACTTGTGAGGTGAGCCTCGCCTCTTTGTTTGGGGGGCAAGGGGAAGTTTCCGGCGTTGGCCCCGTAAGCGTTGAGGGCTATGCCGATCTAATTTGCGGGGGAGGCTGGCCCGCTCCCGTTGCTCGGGGGAGCCTTGACCCCGGCGTGGCCTGGGATTACGTCGACGCGCTCTGCGAGAGCGACGTCTCTGAGGCGGCACAAAGCAATCTTGACCCCATGAGGACGCGTGCCCTCCTCCGCTCAGTTGCTCGTTGCAGTGCCCAGGAGGCCTCGCTGGCAACCATACTTGCCGATGTCAGAGATGTTGGCGTTGGGATGAGTGAGCCAACCCTGAGGGTCTACCTCAACGCTCTGAGGCGTCTGTACATCATCAGAGACATTAAGGCCTGGGCGCCCGCTCTTCGCTCAAAGACGCCTCTGTGTCAGGCGGGCGTCTGGCACCTGTGCGACCCCTCTCTTGCCGCCGCCGTGCTGGAAACCGATGCCAACGGCCTGTTGTCTGACCTCAATACCATGGGCTATCTATTCGAGAGCCTATGCGTGAGGGACCTCCGCGTTTACCTTAGGCCGCTAAATGGCGAGGTTTGTCACTACAGGGACAAGAACGGCCTTGAGGCGGACGCCGTCCTGAGGCTTCAGGACGGTCGATGGGCCGCCGTTGAAGTCAAGATTGGCGGCGAGAAGAACATCGAAGAAGGTGCTGCGAATCTGCGGTCCCTTGCAGAGAAGGTTGACCAGAAGCGTACGGGCGCGCCGGCGTTCCTCATGGTGCTCACTGGTGGTCAATATGCGTACACGCGCCCCGACGGAGTGCACGTCGTGCCGTTGGCGTGCCTGTCGCATTAGTCGCAACTATATTGGCTGAACCGGCCGTTCTTCTCGCCCAGCTGCATCCCGCCGGGCGAGAAACCCCTTCCGCGGCGTTCTTCTCGCCATTCGTCCCAACCGCCCACCGCCCAATCGTTACCGCTCGCCGGTCGGCAAAAATTGCAACTCGTGACGCAAAACCTGCCATTTGTGCGCGGGCGGACACGTTTGGTGCCACCGTGCGCAGTTCGTACGGTGGCTTAAAACAACCCAAGTTGTCTTCCTATCTTTAGGCCAAGAGGTCGATGCCTCGCCTCTTGCTCTCCCTTCCGTGGAGCCGCTCCCTCTTCTGACCGGCTCCGCGGCCCCGTCGGCGGGCGGTGCGGCATCAAGCTTTTCTGCCTGCGGGCGGACCGGAAACGTCCCACACTGGGGCGAGGGAAGAAGGGAAGAACATGAAGCTCAACATGACTCGTAGGGGATTCGTCCTGGGAAGCGCCTCGGCCGCCGTCATGGCCGGTCTTGCCGCCTGCAGCACGCCGGGCGCGACGGATGCCAAGAAGGAGTCGGTTGCCACGGCGATCAAGCCCGTGACGGAGAACGTCTTCTACAAGAGCGACTACGAGTTCACCAAGGACGCCGAGAAGCAGCTCGTTGCCGACGAGGCCGAGGCCTTTGCTACCGCCGTGGGCGAGGGTATCGTCCTTCTGCGCAACGAGGGCGCCGCACTGCCGCTCGACCCGGCCGACGGCAAGGTCGTCGCCTTCGGCAACGCCACCCAGTACATGACCGGCTTTGACGCCGCGATGACGGGCGCCGGCTTTGACTTCGATGCCGCTGCCTGGGACTTCTACGCCAACGGAAACAAGAACGTCACCCGCTACGAGGTTAACGAGAACCCGTGGGCAACGGTCACAGCCGCCCCGTTCTTCTCGTCCGTCTCCGGCACGGCCCTGGTCTTCCTCGGCCGCCGCGTGGGCGAGGGCAGCGACGCCCAGTGGTACCGCGACCACGACTACCTGGCGCTTTCCCAGGAGGAGAAGGACATGCTCAACGGCGTGGCCGAGCTGCGTCGAGCAGGCACCTTCTCCAAGATGATCGTGCTCGTGACCACGTCCAACAACATCAGCTGGGAGGATGGCCCCTGGTCCGACGCTGTCGACTCGCTGCTGTGGTTCGGCAACATCACGTCCACCGGCTACTCCTCGCCCCTTGCCGGCTCCCCGGTACTCGTTGACGTCCTCACCGGCAAGGTGAACCCCTCCGGTCGCCTGGCCGACTCCGTCTACAAGGACAACCAAGCCATCCCCGCCATGGCCAACTTCGGCCACATCGATGCCGACCTCTCCAAGGTCTCTGCCGACGTGCTCGCGCAGGTCGCCGCCGAGTGCGACAAGTGGACGCCCGCCCAGTTCTACGGTGACCACTGGCGCCACGAGTACGTCTACGCTGAGGGCATCTACGTGGGCTATCGCTACTACGAGACCCGCTACGAGGACAAGGTTCTTGGCCAGGGCAACGCCGGCGACTTCGACTACTCCAAGCTCGTGGCGTATCCCTTCGGCTCCGGCCTGAGCTACACCAGCTTCGAGTACTCCGACTTCAGCGTCAACGAGGGCGCCGACGACTTCACCGTCAACGTGACGGTCACGAACGCCGGCTCCGTCGCCGGCAAGCACGCCGCACTCGTCTACGTCCAGAGCCCCTACACCGACTACGACCGCGCCAACGGCGTGGAAAAGGCCGCCATCGAGCTCAAGGGCTACGAGAAGACCAAGCTCCTCGACCCCGGTGCCTCCGAGCAGCTCGCCATCAAGGTCTCCAAGCGTGAGCTCGCCTCCTACGACGCCAACAACGCCAAGACCTACGTCCTCGACGACGGCGACTACTACTTCACGGTTGCCGGATCCTCCCACGAGGCCCTGAACAACGTGCTCGCCGCCAAGGGCAAGAGCGTTGCCGACGGCATGACCGCCGAGGGCTCCGACGCCTTCGTGTGGGTCTGGTCCAACCCCGACTTCGATGCCCAGACCTTCTCGACCTCCGTCATCGGCACCCAGATCACCAACGTCTTCGACAACGTCGACCCCAAGAAGAACGAGGACATCAAGGAGCAGAACGCCTCCATCGTCTACCTGTCCCGCTCCGACTGGGAGGGCACCTTCCCCAAGGAGGCCACGCGCCTGGTCTATACCGATGCCCTTGTGAAGAAGGCCACGCCCATCCGCTACCAGGCTGGAAGCGGAGACGCCTCCAACGTAGCCAAGCACGAGTTCGGCAAGACCGACTCCAAGCTCAAGCTCGTCGACATGCACGGCAAGGACTACGACGACGCCGACTGGGAGAAGCTCGTCTCCAAGATGACCTACGAGGAGATGGTCGACTTCATCAACGATCCGACGATGGTCGTCGAGCAGATCGGCAAGGTCAAGGCCGAAGCCGGCAACGGTTCCCAGGGCTGGGGTACCACCTTCTGCGTTTCGGGTCTCAAGGGCCAGCAGTACTGCTCCAAGGAGACCACGGCGGCCACCTTCAACACCGAGGTCCACGAGGCGATTGGCCGCCTGACGGGCGAGAACCTCCTGCATTCCTCCACGACCGAGAACAAGAACGTCGTCCTCTACGGCTGGAGCTGTGACACCCACCGCACCCCGTACTCCGGCCGCAACTTCGAGTACTTCTCCGAGGACCCGTACCTGGGCGGCCGTTCCTGCGCCGAGGAGACGCTGGCGTCCGTGGAGAAGGGCGTGGTCATGTGCACCAAGCACTGCGCCGGCAACGACCAGGAGGAGTACCGTCACGGAGTTCCCTCCTGGGCAAACGAGCAGGCGCTGCGCGAGGTGTACCTGCGCCAGTTCGAGAAGGCCATCGTCGAGGGCAAGTCCAACGGCACCATGACCGGCTTCAACCGCTTGGGCATGATGTGGACGGGCGAGAACGAGGAGTTCCTCAAGGGCTTCCTGGAGAACGAGCTCGGCTACAAGGGCATCAACCTGACCGACCAGTTCGAGTCCTCCTGCATGGACGCGCCCGACGGCCTTCTCGCCGGCTCGCACGCGTGGCTGGGCTCTGCGCGCATCAAGAAGAACGACGTCTGCAAGGGCGTGCTGCTCCAGGACGACTACAAGAACGACCCCGTCATCCAGGACGCGCTCTTCGAGGCCATTCACCGCAACCTGTACAACTACGCGAACTCGCTCTGCATCAATGGCCTGACCAGCGACTACGTCTTCCAGGGCGATAACCCCATCGCCACCGCCGCGAGCACCGGTGCCGCTGCCGCCTTCTACGCGGACAAGAACTTTACGGCCATCAAGAGTGGCTTCTTCAGCACCACGCGCATCGTCGGCACCTGGGACTATGCCGAGGACGGTACCCTCACGCTCAATATCGAGGACGGCGACACCATTACGGCCAAGCCCGACTCCGCGGGCCTCATCTCCTGGGAGCTGCCCGGCGTGCCCAAGCCCATCCCCAACACCATCTCGCAGTACGACCTGGCGACCGCCTACAACCAGGCGTTCGGGACCAAGTACGCCACCGGCGACAACCCCAGCTTCAAGCTGAGCTTCTCTGCCGGCGAGGGCGCCACTGGTTCCGACCCGTCTGCCATCGAGTTCCACTGTGGCGACAAGGTCAAGCTGCCTGACTGCCCCTACACGGCCGAGAACATGACGTTCGCGGGCTGGAGCGTCGGCGGTGCGTCTGCCGCGCTGCCCGCCGGTAGCGAGTACCCCGCTGCCTCCTACGAGGACCTCGTCGCCGAGGCCATGTGGGCCAAGACCGCGGTCTACACCGCCACGACCGAGGACGGCTACTTCTTCATCACCTCCGCCCAGCCCGAGGGCGTGCCCATGGCGCTCTACGCTGACGGCACGGTCGAGGCCGACCACTACAAGGGCTACATCCAGAAGGGCACCTGGGAGGTCCAGGGCTCTGGCTCCGGCGCAGGCACGCTTGTGGTCAAGAACGAGTCTGGTCAGCCCCTTGCTTTCAAGGTGGACGGCACCAAGGCGACCTTTACCCAGGACGGTGTCTACTACGACTGGAACCAGCCCGACATGGGTTACGGCTCGGGCGTCTTCCTGACCTCGCTCGCTCACACCATCGACCTCGACGCCTTCACCAAGGCCTACAACGAGGCCAAGGGCACGAGCTACACCTCCATGGGCATTGAGGCCGGTAGCGCCAGCTTCGAGCTGCAGGAGAGCGGCGAGCCCAAGTCAACGTTCTAGGCATCGCCCCCTCCCCGCGGGCCGGCCGCCCTTCTCGCCGGCCGGCCCGCGCCCCTTTCCCAAGAACCATCCGGAAACGGAGTACCTTGCATGACATCCAGTACCAATACAAAGAAGGGCAAGCGCAGCGCCAAGCGCGTCGTGGGCATCGTGGTGTCCTGCGTGGTGGCGGTGGCGCTGGTCGCCGTCGTTGTGGCGGCAAACACCGTCCTGCCCAAGTTCAACCAGATCATCAACTCCTACTTTGGCGTGGAGCAGAGCTGGGACAACTCCGGAGTGGACACCTCCGGCCTTGACCTCACCTACAACAAGGCCGACTACGATCGCGGCTCCATCGCCGAGGCCGAGAAGACCCTGGACCAGGACATCTCCGGCGAGGGCTACGTGCTTCTCAAGAACGACGGGTCCCTGCCGCTTGAGAAGGGCACCACGCTCTCCTTTGTGAGCGGCAACTCCCGAGACCTGGGCGTTAAGGCTAAGAGCATGCTCGAGACCACCCTGGGCCTGGAGGGCGGCGGCACCGACGCCCTTACGCCGGCCATGGAGCAGGCGGGCTTCAGCGTCAACAAGACCCTCACGGACTTCTACGCCACCGGCAAGGGCAAGGACTACGTCATGGGCCCTGGCTCGGTGAGCTACGGCGACGACGAGGACTTCTCCATCAACGAGTGCCCCCTCTCCGTCATGAGGGACGCCGGGGTGCTTGACTCCATGGAGGGCACCACCCCCGTCTACGTGCTCAAGCGCGTTGCCGGCGAGGGCAGGGACATGCCGCGCTCCATGTACAACCACGCCTCGAGCGACGAGGACCGCGCCAAGAGCTACCTTGAGCCGGACTCCACCGAGCTGGAGATTCTGCAGTACTTGAACGACAACTTCACAAACACCGTGCTGGTGGTCAACTCCAATGCGGCCGTTGAGCTGGACTGGCTGGCGGACTTCCCCAACATCAAGTCCGTGCTCGTCGTGCCCACCACGGGCACCTATGGCGTGGAGTCCCTGGGTCGCATCCTCTCTGGCGACATCAACCCCTCCGGCCGCACCGTTGACACCTACGTGGCCGACGCGAGCAAGAGCCCGGCTGCCCAGAACTTCGGCGACTACCAGTACCTTGACGAGTCCGGCAACCTCACCAAGTACAACTACGTGAGCTACGAGGAGGGCATCTACGTCGGGTACCGCTACTACGAGACCCGCTACGAGGACGCAGTCCTGGGCCAGGGCAACGCCGGCGGCTTCACCTATGCAGACGAGGTCTGCTATCCGTTTGGCTTTGGCCTCAGCTACACCACCTTTGACTGGACTAACTTCTCCACGAGCTGGTCTGGCAAGACCTGCACCGCCACGGTGACCGTCGCCAACACCGGTGACGTGGCCGGCAAGGACGTGGTTGAGCTCTACGCGCAGAGCCCCTACACCGACTACGACCGCGCCAACGGCGTCGAGAAGCCCGCGGTGGAGCTGGTGGGCTACGCCAAGACCAAGCTGCTGGAGCCCGGCGAGAGCCAGGAGCTCACCGTGACCTTCGACGAGTCCCAGCTTGCCGCCTACGACTCCGAGGGCGCCGGTACCTGGGTGCTTGACGCCGGCACCTACTACGTGACCGCCGCCACCGACGCCCATGCCGCCGCCAACAACGTGCTGGCTGCCAAGGCCGCCGGCACCAAGACCGATGCCCGTGGCAACGCGTCCCTGGTAGACACCTACGTTCCCGCCAACGCCGACGTTGACGTGACCACCTACGCCAAAGACACCCTCACCGGCGAGGCCGTTGCCAACCGCCTCTCCGACGCCCGCGGCGACGTGACCTACCTCACCCGCGCGGACTGGGAGAACACCTTCCCCACGCACGACGGCGACGTCACCTCCAAGGTCTCTACCTGGGGCAACGAGATCAACGGCGAGGACGGCGTGAGCTACACCTACGGCAAGGTGGCCTCCGCGGACCTTCTGTCCAAGCTCGACTCCACCGACTCCGGAAACCCCGACGTCAAGGCGTGGGAGGGTGAGCTCACCTTTGGGGCCAAGAACGGCCTCGACCTCATTGACCTGCGCGGCCTTGAGTACGACGACCCCAAGTGGGACCAGCTCCTGGACGAGCTCATCCCCGAGGACTACGACACCGTGATTAGCCACGCCGGGTACGGCACCAAGGCGCTTGACTCCGTGAACAAGCCCGCCGGCACCGACGCGGACTCCACGTCTGGCTGGAGCTGGGGCGGCACGGGCATGACCTTCTGCAACCCCATGACCGTGGCGCAGACCTGGAACCAGGAGATTGCCTACCGCCTGGGCAACATGATTGGCAACGAGAGCCTGCTCGGCGGCGGCACCGGCTGGTATGCCCCGGCCATGAACATCCACCGCACGCCGTACTCCGGCCGCAACGGCGAGTACTTCTCGGAGGACGGGTTCCTCTCCGGCGCGATGGCCTCCCAGGAGGTCCGTGGCGCCGCCGAGAAGGGCGTCTACACGATCATGAAGCACTTTGCCTTCAACGAGCAGGAGAACCACCGCGGCGACCGCAGCGGCCAGTACTCCATGGCAACCTGGATGAACGAGCAGTCCGCCCGCGAGCTGTACCTCAGGCCCTTCGAGATGTGCATGAAGGCCGGCGACGTGGAGCTTTCCTACGTGCGCCAGAACGCCGACGGCACGCAGGAGAACGCCACTACCAAGATTCGCGCCTGCCAGGGCGTCATGACCTCGTTCAACCGCATCGGCGCCACGTGGGCGGGCGGCTCCTACGACCTCATTACGGGCATCGTCCGCAACGAGTGGGGCTTTGACGGCTGGATCCTGACGGACAACGCCGACACGGGCGTCTTCATGAACGGCCTGCAGATGATCGAGGCCGGCGCAGACGCTAAGCTCACCGTGAGCGACCCCACGGCGCTGTGGAGCTTTGACTCTGGCGACGCCACGCAGTACCGCTACGCTCGCGAGGCCATGCACCATCTGCTTTACGTGATGGCCAACAGCCACGTCATGAACGGCGCCGTCCACGGCAGCGTCTACAGCACGGGCACCGCCGGCATGCAGAAGGCCGACATGCTCCGCTGGGCCCTCACCGGCGCAGGCGTCGTGGGCGTGGGCGTCATCCTGGGCGTCAACGTGGCCCTGGAGCTCCGTCGTCGCAGGCGGGGTTGACAAAGGGACAGTCCCTTTGTCAACTTCGAGTGCCGGGCGAGAAGGACTCGCGTTGTGTTTCTCGTCTGTCGCCGCAGTTACATAGTTGTTTCTCGCCGCACCCCGCAGCTTGCTTTCAGGCTGCGGGGTGTATGCTCACACGTAGCACGCGTAACTTTCTCGCATTAGGTTGCAAGGGGGAGGGGAATGGGTCCCCTCCGGTTGCGTCGTGTGAAAGGGGAAACAGACCAATTCTGGGAGGAACCACCATGAAGAACACCCCCTCTACGCAGGGTCGCGCCTACTCGCGCCGCGACTTTCTCAAGCTATCCGGCCTTACGGCCCTATCCATCGGGGGCATGACGGTCCTCACCGCATGCGGTCCGTCCACCGAGACCAAGGACTCCGGCGCCACTGACGCCAAGTCCGACACTGCGAGCTCCTTCGGCGAGGGCGGCAAGCTCCGCGTCGGCATGGAGGTCGCCTACCCGCCGTACAACTGGCAGACCTCCGAGGCCACCGATGACACCATCCCGGTGGAGGGCCTCGACGGCGCCTACGCCGACGGCATCGACATCTTCGTCGCCAAGAAGGTCGCCGCGGCCTTCGGCCTTGAGGCCGTTGCCGTCAAGCTGGCCTGGTCCGGCCTCATTGAGGCCCTGAACGCCGGCCAGATCGACTGCATCATCGCGGGCATGACCCCCACCGACGAGCGCAAGCAGTCCATCGACTTCTCCGACCCGTACTTCATCGGCCACTACGGCCTGCTGGTCAAGAAGGACTCCCCCTACGCCAGCGCCACGTCCTTCGCGGACTTTGCCGGCGCCTCCGTCCTGGGCCAGAAGGACACCCTGCTCGACACCGTCATCGACGAGATCGACGGCGTCAACCACATGACCCCGGTCGACTCCGTCCCGGCCCAGCTCTCCCACGTCAACCAGGGGGCCTGCGACGCCATCACCTACAACGTCGAGAACCGCGGTGGCCTGCTTGCCGCCAACCCCGACCTGGTGGCCGTCGAGTTTGACGGCTCCTACCAGCTCTTCCCGGACGAGGTCGCCTGCAACGTGGGCCTCAAGAAGGGCCAGGACGACGTCCTGAAGAAGGTCAACGATGCCATTGCCGCCATGGGCGCGGACGACTCCACCTGGGAGACCATCATCGCCCGTCAACCGGCATAGCGCACGCGCAACACGTCTGACGTGGGCGTCCGCCACCCTCGGGTGCGCGGACGCCCTTTGCCGTATTTCTTACCTAGGAGGAAACCCCACATGAGCACCACCTCCGAGGCCGCCGGAACCAGCCCGGCCGCCCCCGCCCAGAAGACCCGCGGCCGCCTGGCCTCCTTCTTCTGCGACGACCACCGCTACGTCTTCCTTGGCACGAGCGCCTTTGCCCTCATCGGCCTGGCGCTGGGCAACTCCGTCCACCCCGCGTCGAGCTTTTTGGCCGCGTCCTACGCGGTGGAGTCCGTACTGTACTACGTGCTTCTCGCCTGGCTCGTGGTGTCTGCCGTCGCTCTGGTGAACAAGCTCGTCAAGTGGCGCGACTACGCGGCCACCTCGCCCTTTGCCAAGCCCGCCGCCAAGCGCGTGGAGCGCATCGCCAGCTACGTGGTCTGGGCCATCGTGCTGGTCTTCATGGCCGACCGCTGGGTCGTGGGCTTTGCCGACCTCGCCACCGCTGCCGTGGCCGCCGACTCCAACCCCACCGACTTCTGGTCCAGCTCCATCTTTATGCTCTGGAACACCCGCAGCGTCTTTGCCACAGGCATCCAGAACACGGTGCTTCTCGCCCTCTTCGGCACGGTCATCGCGTTCTTCCTGAGCCTGCTTCTGGTCTTCCTGCGCATCCAGGTGGTCGACCGCTCCGACAACGACTTCGTCCGCTTCCTCAAGGTGGTGGGCTCCGGCTTTGCGCGCGTCTACTCCACCGTGGTCCGCGGCACCCCGATGATGATCCAGGGCCTGCTCATCTACTTCGGCGGCATCGGCGTGCTCAAGGCATTTGGCCTGTCCACTGGCCAGATTGGCGCCGTGTGGTCCACCTTTGTCGCCGGTCTGGTGACCATCTCGCTCAACTCCACCGCCTACATGATGGAGGTCTTGCGCTCTGGCATCGGCGCCGTGGACTCCGGCCAGGCCGAGGCCGCCCGCTCCCTGGGCCTCTCCCAGTGGCAGGCCATGAGCAAGGTCGTCTTCCCGCAGGGCGTCAAGAACTCCATCCCGGCTCTCTCCAACGAGCTGGTCATCAACCTCAAGGACTCCTCGGTGCTCTCCGTCATCGGCGTCGTGGACCTTATGTTTGCCACTACCACCATCGCCGGCAAGTACTACAAGCAGATGGAGATCTACGTCGTGGCCATGGCCGTCTACCTCGTGCTCACCATGGTGGCCTCTAAGCTCCTGGGGCTTCTCGCCAAGCGCCTTGACGCCGCCGAGCCCGGCCCCGTCCTGGGAACCTCCGACGTGCTGTCCACCAAGGGCACCGTGTCTGAGGAGCACTAGGCGCACTCAACGCAAAGACATCAGGAAGTTAAGGAGAAGAACATGGCTAACGCTTCCGAGCCGGTCATTCGCGTCGAGGGCGTTCAGAAGTCCTTTGGCGCAAACCACGTCCTGCGCGGCGTGGACTTTGAGGTCATGCCGGGCGAGGTCGTCACCATCATCGGCGCCTCCGGCTCCGGCAAGTCCACCCTGCTGCGCTGCATTAACCTGCTCGAGACCCCCGACGCCGGCCACGTGTGGTTCCACGGCGAGGACCTAGCCGCCGAGCACGTCAACGTCAACCGCCTGCGCGAGTCCATCGGCATGGTGTTCCAGGGCTTCAACCTCTTCAACAACATGAACGTCATGGAGAACTGCGTGCTGGCCCCCGTGACCCTCAAGAAATGCTCCCGCGCCGAGGCCGAGGAGCGCGCCCGCAAGCACCTGGCCGAGGTGGGCCTGCTGGACTTTGCCCAGGCTCCCGTGGTCAAGCTCTCCGGCGGCCAGAAGCAGCGCGTGGCCATTGCCCGTGCCCTGTGCATGGAGCCCGAGATCATGCTCTTTGACGAGCCCACGAGCGCCCTCGACCCCGAGATCGTCGGCGAGGTCCTGAACGTCATGCGCGACCTTGCCGCCGGCGGCATGACCATGGTCGTGGTCACCCACGAGATGGCCTTCGCCAAGAACGTGTCCGACAAGGTGGTCTTCATGGACAAGGGCGTCATCGCCGAGGCCTCCAGCCCGGCGGAGATGTTCAGCAACCCCAAGCTGCCGCGCACCCGCGAGTTCCTGAGCCGCTACCTGGACGACCCGCGCGCCGTCGAGGGTGAGGAGTAGAGTATGGCTGACGTCTGGCGTTTCTTCTCGCACGAGGACGACCTGCCCGACCTGGACGCGGACGCCCTGTGCGGGCGCCTGGGCGCGGAGCTTTCCATCCCCACGGTGGACGGTCCCACGCACGACCAGACCGACTGGGCGGCCTTCGACCGCCTCGAGGCCTTCTTCCGCGCCAGCTTCCCGCTGCTCTTTGACGCCGCCCGCGTGGAGAAGTTCGACCACTCGCTCATGCTCACGGTGCCCGGTCGCAACCAGGAGCTGCGCCCGGCGCTGCTTTTGGGCCACATGGACGTGGTGCCCGTCGTGCCCGGCACTGAGGCCGACTGGATCTACGGCGCCTTTGACGGCCACGTGGACGACGAGTACGTCTGGGGTCGCGGCGCCCTGGACATGAGCGACCAGGTCATGGGCAACCTCGAGGCTGTGGAGTACGTGCTGGGCCACGACGGCCTGCCCGAGCGCACCATCATCGTCTGCATGGGCCAGGACGAGGAGACCCTCCAGACGGGCGCCCGCACCATGGGCGCCGAGCTGGCCCGTCGCGGCATCCGCTGCGAGTTTTCCCTGGATGAGGGCAGCTACGTGGTGAGCGACCTCGCGCCCTACGGCGCGCCGGGCCGCCACGGCCTCATGGTGTTTCTCGCCGAGAAGGGCTACGCGGACGTGCGGCTCACGGTCAGAAGCGCCGGCGGGCACTCGTCCAACC
>OLOM01001567.1_pt1 | contig 15171 bp, 14 predicted proteins | sample 1672531 | NCBI WGS metagenome assembly OLOM01 (sample SAMEA3136696, study PRJEB25190) | human gut metagenome | reverse complement strand
AATGGATCATCCCCCCTGGCGTTTGACGGGGCTTTACGAGAAAGCCCCCTGCGCAAAAAACAGCGCGAGCAGGCAAACCACCTGTTCGCGACGATGGATGAGAAACGTTTAATAATTAATTATGAAAGCTTTATCTCTGCCGGACCAAAGCAACAAGCTTTTCTTAATCTCCCTCCTCGCCCCAAAAATAAAAAGGCTTGAAGTGGCGCGAAAACGACGCGCCGGCTTCAAGCCAACTTACATTAATCATCACTCATTTTACAGTTTTATCTTTCAGATCATCCTCCGCTGCTCAGGCGTGTGCACCACTTTTGAACGCTTTGATGGCCTGCTTCACAACATCCTTCGAGTAGGTGATAAGGAGCTTGTCGCCTAGCTGGAGAATGGTGCTGCCATCCGGGATGATGTAATCGTGGTCGCGCTGGATGAGCACGATCAGCGAATGTGGGCGATGCGGCAGATCGGCGAGGGTCATGTTCGGCACAAAATCGTCTTCCTCGATGATCTTTTCCACAAGGATCGGATTCGGCGTGTCGCCTTCTTCCAACGCACAAAGCACGAGGATGTCGTTTTCCTCGAGAACGGTGCGCCCTTTCGGCACCATCTCTTCCTCGCCGCGGCGCAGCGTGACAAGGATGGAGCCTGGTGGCAGCGTGATATCCATCACGCGCTGACCGATCCAGGCGTGGCCCGGCTCGATGCGGAACTGGATGAAATTGACAGGCGTTTCATCCACATAGTCGGTGAAGGTTTTGAGAACGTTGCCGCGCTCGTCGATCATGTTGAGCTTTTTCGCGACGAATGGCAGAAGCGAGCCCTGAAACGCGATGGAAAACAGCACGACGACAAACACGATGTGGAAAAGATCGTTCTCCATCGTGACTGGCGAGATCACGGCGATGATCGCAAACACGACAGACGCCGCGCCGCGCAAGCCCGCAAAGGACACGAGCACTCTGCGCGCCAGGCTTCCGCCAAACGGTGCCATGAACACAAATGTGGCCACAGGACGCGCGATGAAGGTGAGGAAAAGGGCGATCGCCAGCGCTGGCAGGACGACATCAACCATTTGCGAAGGAAACGAGAGCAGCCCCAGCAGGAAGAACAACGCCGAGTCGAGGATGCTCGTCACGCCGTCGAAAAACGGCACGATCGTTTTGCGCTCAGGCAGCTCGCTGTTCCCCAGAAGCAGCCCAACGATATACACGCTGAGAAATCCTGTGCCGCCAAGGGCCTGCGGCACGGCATAGCCCGCCAGCGCAACGGCAACGATGAAGATCGTCACCGATTCGGAGGATTCAAACAGCTCCTTTTGCAGCATCCAGCGCGCCAAAAGCCCGATGCCAAAACCAAATCCCAGACCGATGCCCAGCTCCATGACAAACATCAGCCCGATCTCGCCAACGGTGATGCCCGATTCCATCGCCGCCAGCAGGATCACCGTCAGCATATACGCGAACGGGTCGTTGGAGCCGCTTTCGACTTCGAGGAGCGAGGCTGTGTTTTCCTTCAGCGCCAGATTGCGCGAGCGTAGGATCGAGAACACCGCCGCTGCGTCGGTGGACGAAAGCAGCGCGCCGCAGAGCAGCCCTTCCAACAGTGGCATGCCCAGCACAAAATGGCAGAACACACCGACCAGCGCCGCTGTCGCGATGGTGCCAGCGCTGGAAAGGATGATCGACACCGCCGCAACCGGCCGCGCCACCTTCCAGTTTGTACCAAAGCCGCCGTAGAACATAATAATCGCCAGCGCCGCCGTGCTGATCAGCTCCGCCATGTGGTAGTCAGAAAACGGGATCTTAAAAATGCCGTCCGAGCCAAAAAGCATCCCCAGCACAAGAAAAGCCAACAACGACGGAATGCCGATGCGGGCAGTGAATTTTTTCAGCACCGTGCAGACAAAGAGCACCAATGCTGCGAACATAAACATTTGAGGCAAAGTTGCTTCCAATGGTGAACCTCCTATTTTGGAAATAACGCTGGTTATATTTTAGCACAAAAGCGCCCCACCCGCGCAGCGAATCTGCTGCGGGAGGGGAGAAATTTTTGCTTGGAGTGTGGAGAAGGGTTGAGATGCAATAGAAAACCCCCGCTGGCATTTTGGTCGCGAGGGCTTCTGATACACGCTTGTAAAAGAGCATACCTTAATCAATTTTTACTTTATCATTCCGCACGCAAATATGCAAGCACATTGCGTCTGCCACATCGCACAAAAAATTCCACCCCGACGTCGAGGTGGAATTTTTCTTTATGATAGTTTCCAGAAGCGTGATTGAATGATTAGGTTGGAGATCCCGATCTTATTTCTGGAATACTACGCTAGCGGTAGCACCGTTGGTGTCGTAGAGAGCAGTTACGCTGAAGCCAAGTGCTTCACCTACGAAACGAACTGGTACATAGGTACGATCACCGGTGATCACTGGAGCAACGTCCATGGTCTTTTCGTCGCCATTGACGGTGTAAGTGGTTTCATCGATGGTCAGAACCACTTCGGTATTGCCGAGGGTGTAGGTAACGGTGCGCGCATCGTTGTCCCAAACAACTTCAGCGCCAAGGGCTTCGCCCAGAGCACGGAATGGAACATAGGTGCGATCGTTCGCTACATAAGGCGCAGAATCTTCCTTGGTGACCACTTTGTCGTTAATAACGAAATCGGAAGAACCGATGGTCATCACAACAGTGGTACCAACAGGGATATCCTGTGGACCAAAAGCGTAGGTCAGGGTACCCGCATAGATGACCTTACTGTTAACATCTTTTACAACGACGAGGATGTCAGCGGTAGTTTCCTTGTCGGAGTAAACCTTCAGTTCAGCTTTGCCCTTTTCAACGTTACCCATAGTAGCCTGAACATTGGCATCTTCAACAGCCTGGTCGACAACAGTAGCACTTACATTGTTGCCATTAGCATTGACACCTTTTACTACATTGCCGTTTGCATCAACGACTGTTACATTAACAGTGTTGTACTTGCCAATTTCACCAGCTTCACTATCAAATGCGAGTTCTACAGCCTGAGTATTAGCAATATCAGCAACAGTTACGGTAGCCTGTGCATTAACGTTAGCAGATTTGCTGAATGCCATGAAGACAATATCAGTACCGATCTGAGCATTGTCATGTACACCGTTCTCAGAATCATCTTCTACAGTGAACGTGAAGGTACCATTCTGAGCGTTGCCACCGTTAAATTCTTTAACGGCGGACTTGCCCTTAAGAACACCTGCAATCAGATCAGAACCAGTTGCAACTTTTTCCAGACCATTTTCATCTACAAGATAAATGGCACCAGTATACTCTCCAGCATCTTCGTAGACATTGGTTACAGCTTCAGTGCTACCAGTCTTGGTAACAACGATTTTGCTATCTACGACCTTACCAAATTTTTCAACGGTAAAGGTTAAATCAATGCTGTCTTTTTCATTCAGTGCAACACGTACAGTGTATTTACCAGGAGTCAACTTTTCATCTGCTTGTAAAGTATAGTGTTTTTCAGTATTGTTTGGAACTGCAACGACATCGAAATCACCATTGTAGTTTTCCCCTTTGGCAAGGATTCTAACATCCGTTTCGCTTGTTGGATTTACAGGAACAATATCGCCAGCAGCATTTTTGAAAACAAACTGTGCTACAGAAGAAAGAACCTTATCATCGGTGCTGACAATATCTTTATCAGTATCTACAGCTTCGATGGTACGTGCAACATCATCTTCCTCACTATCCACAGTAACAGTAATGTACTTGGTAACATCTTCGCAAGACAATGTGATGGTGTAGGTTCCCTCAACGACTGTCTTATCTGCAATCAAATCGAAAGTAACTTTACCCGTGCTATCAGTAGTTGCTTTACCATCCTCTACATCTTCACCAGTAACAGTGAATCCTGCTGGAGCACTGATAGTTACTTCTTTATTAGCAAGAGCAACTTCATCGTCGGATCCTGCATATTCACCAAATACAGTTACTTCATGATTCTGTACACCTACCTTAACACCATCAGGGGTGCCATTATAGTTAGCATCTTTAGAATCAATCTTGGTAACAGTACTGGTAGCGGCATTGACATGAACACTGGCAGAAGCAAGTTTAGTTGCCTGGCTAGGATTTTCTGCGCCACCAACAGGATTATCTACATCTACAAGATTAGAAGCTACCCAAATGGTATAGTCACCATCGTTTTTCAATTTCATGGTTACCTGATATTCGCCAGCACCTTCGTTATCTGCATGATTGTCCAGAATAGCAACACCTCTCCAGTCGCCTGTATTAGAAGCTGCATTGATGTTTGTTCCACTTACAGAATCAAAATCGGCGTAACGATAGAGTGCTCCATCTTTTTCAGCCCAAACGAGAACGTTATGACCTACATCAACTTTATCAATATTTGCAGTTACGGTAACTTCTGCTTCGCCAGTAGAACCATCAATAGTAACTTCGGTTTCATCTACAGTGACAGAAGATCCAGCCGCAAAAGCAGCGGCAGGAACCAGCGTCAGCACGAATGCTGCCATGGTAGCCAGCGCTACAATCTTCTTAGAGATCTTATTCAATTATATTCCCTCCCAATAAATTTTACACGGAGCTTTGCCTGTCCGCATTCAGGCGCCGGAGTTGCTGTCCGGCCCAGCTTGGCTTCTTGCGGGACTCGCCGCCCGCTTCCGCCCTGTACGTCCACGACCGCGTCAGCGGTTGCGCCCGGGACTGGTCGAATCATCCCGGCTTGGAGATATGCTGTGGCTGTATTCCCCCTTCCGATAACGTAGCTATGGATCATACATCCCCACTCCCCCTCCCCAACCCAGGACCGGCCCGATCGGATCGGGAACCAGGATGGAGAGACCACCGGGAAAAACGAAAGGTAGCGCACAATCGTTCTAGTTACCCAAACTCAGCAAGTTCCCGCAAAATAAAAAAGCCGGCCCTCGCAGAAACGAAAATGCCTGCAAAGGCCGGTGTAAAGCCAGGTTGCGGGACCGCCCCCTGGATGCGGGTGGAAAAAGCTAAACAAAAATCCCCCCAAAAATGGATCATCCCCCCTGGCGTTTGACGGGGCTTTACGAGAAAGCCCCCCAGCCTGACGCAAAATGCGCACAAAAAAAGATCGGAACACGGTGGTTCCGATCTTTTGCGAGCTGGGTCATTCTGCAATGACTGCGCTCATGTCCACGCCGGTGACAAACTCGTCACCTTTGTAGAAATAAACGGAATATATTGAGCGCAGCTTGCCATCGGTGGTTTTCTCCGGTGTGAAGGTGATGCTGCCGCTCTCGGTGAGGGTGATGGTGGTGTCATCGCTGGAGATGAGGCCATCCTCGCAGGTGAAGACGGCACGGTCAACGTTTTCGCCATCAAGGGCGATATCGATGGTATACTCGGTGCCAAGCTGAATGAACGGTTGGCACGCCGCCCGGAATGGTACTGCCGCTAATGCCGTAGTCGGCAATGTTCAATGTCCAAAAATCAGCCGGGATATCAACAGAGGTGCGGCCGTCCGGCGCAACGAGGGCGCCAGCGTCGAGCTCTATGTTATAGCTGCCGGCTGGCAATGGTTCGCCGAGGTAGATCTCTACACGGCTGAAACCCTGCATATTTACATTGCTCTGCCAATAGGCCTGGTCGTCGGCATCCAGGTAACCAAATACTTTAGCGTTTTCAGCGAGGTCGACGCGCTTGTAAACGCTACCATCGCTGTTGTAGATGGTAACATAGCTGCCTTCCTAGATGGTAACATCGTCGATGCCGACCCTGACAAGGAGGCCGTCGTAGCCCAGCAGATTATTTTCACCGTAAGGGTCTACATAAATGGAATCGATCTGACCGATGTTTTCATGGTTGCTTTCATAAGCGACGTCGTAATCCCAGACGAAGCCAGGCATGAGCACGAACTGATCGTCGCCAAACGGACGCACGATGGCGTTGCCGTCAGCGGCGGCGAAGGTGACCCAGTTCCAGCCGTTGGCATGGAGGGATTCGGCGATGCTGTTGAGCACGCCATAGATCCAGCTTTCGACATCGTAGACGAAATACTGATCTTTCTGTGGTTTTGGTGGGTTGCCGTAGATGCTGCCGTCTGCGGCGAGGGTGACGGTGGCGAGGCCGTCGTCATCGATGCTGACTGGTTTGGCAAGATCAAGGTTCCAGCCGGTTTCTTCAGCGAGGGCTGCGATGACGGCATCTGGTGTGAGCTCATCGACGGTGGCGGTGACGCGCTGCAGGCTGTCAGGCTGGCCGATGACGAGCTGCACGGTCTGGCCCTGTGGTTCTTCTGGTTCTTCGGTGTCACCAAGGTAGCGCTGCATGATGGCTGCTACCTGTGCGCGGGTGGCGCCGGACTGTGGATCGATGGTGGTGGTGGTCATGCCACCCACGAGGCCTTCGGCATTGGCCCAGGAGAGAACGTCTTCTGCCCAGCTGCTGATGCTTGCGGCATCGGCGTATTTGCTGAGATCGGCACGCGCGGAAACGTCCCGCCTTTATACGCGGTGTAGTTGTAGAGGGTGGCGGCAAGCTGTTCGCGGGTGATGGTGTCGTTCGGGCCGAAGGTTGTCTGGCTGTAGCCATTCATGATGCCGTTCTGGCGTGCCCAGTAGATCGGCATGGCATACCAGTCGTCGCCTTCGACGTCCTCATACGGATAGCCGAGGTTTCCATCGCTCATGGCTGGATTGCCTTCGAGACGATAGAGCACGCTTGCGATCATGCCACGGGTCATGGTGACATCTGGCGCAAACTCTGTTGCGCTGGTGCCGGTCATGAGCCCTTTGTCGTACGCGTAGACAACGGCGTCATAGTACCAGGCGCCATCGGCAATGTCTGTGAATGGCAGAGAGGTTCCGCCGGTGTTTTCGTTGGCTGCGAAAGCCGGTACGCTGGTCACGAGCATGGCGCCGATCAGCGCAGCACTTAACAGTTTTCTTTTCATGATGAATCCTTCCTTTCTAAAATGAAATAATAACTTTGTCTTTATTTTACCACGATTGCAAGCAAAAAATCTTACCAGTTTTGCTCATTTCGGAATTTTTGCAAAATTTTTCACGAAAAAAATGGATTGGAAGTGCAAATTTCCAATCCATTTCTATGCTGTTTTCAGATCACAAATCCGCCGGCGATGGTGATGACCTGTCCAGTGATATAGCTGGCTTCGTCGCTGATGAGGTAGCTGATGAGGCCGGCGATCTCTTCGGGGTTGGCGTAACGGTGCATTGGCATGTCGGCGTGGAGCACGGCGTTGGTCTCTTCGCCGAGCTTTTCGACCATGTCTGTGTGCACAACACCAGGCGCGATGGCGTTGACGCGGATGCCGCTGTAGGCGACTTCCTGCGCAAGGGAGCGCGTGAACGCATCGACAGCGCCCTTGGTGGCGCTGTAGGCGACTTCGCAGCTGCCGGGATGGCTGCCCCAGATGGAGCTGATGTTGATGATGACGCCTTTTTGCTGGGCGAGCATGTGCGGCAGCACGGCACGCGTGCAGTAGAAGGTGCCGTTGACGTTGGTATCAAACAGATCGAGCCATTCGGCGTCGAGCATGTCCTGCAGGAGTCCTGTCCAGCTGATGCCGGCGCCGTTGATCAGCACATCGACGCCGCCCCAGTTGTTGTTCATCGTGTCGACAACCTTCTGCACCTGCGATGGCTGGAGCACGTCGCACTGCACACCGATGACATCGCAGCCTTCAGCCTGGAGCACGCGGGTGAGGCTGTGGGCGGTTTCAATACTTTCCTTATAAATGAAGCAGACGCGGTGTCCTTCGCGGGCAAGTCGGCGAACATTGGCAGCGCCGATCCCGCGAGAACCACCGGTGATGAGAATGTTAGCCATGAATCATCTCTCCCTTTTAATCATGGTCTTTGGTGATATCTGCAACATGGGCGCCGGTGACACTGAGAAAATCGGCCACAGCGAGCCCCATCTGGGTGCCGCGGCGTCCGGCAGAAAAGAGGATCTCGTCGATCTTTTCGATCTCGGCGCCGACGTATGTTGGATACGCTTTTTTCATGCCGATCGGCGAGCAGCCACCGCGAATATAGCCGGTGGTTTTTTCGAGATCCTTGAGATGCAGCATTTCCACACGTTTGTTGCCGCTGGCGCGGGCGAATTTTTTGAGATCGAGCTCCTGGTCGCTGGGGATGACGCCAACGACGGGGCCGGTTTTGTCGCCAATGGCGACGAGGGTTTTGAACACCTGATCGGTCGGGCGCTGAAGCTCAGCGGCAGCGTGCACGGCGTCGAGGGCGTCTTCTTTCCAGGCGTAGTGGTAAACGTTGTATGGCACTTTCGCGCGCTCGACCATGCGCATGGCGTTGGTCTTTTTTTCCTTATCCTTGCTCATCGCGCGCCCTCCGCAAGAAACTGTGTAAGTTTTGCCACGGCTTCGCCGCCAAGACGCAGCCCTTCGCTGTAAAATTCGCTGGCTGCGGAGCGGCTGACGCCGTAGCGATGCAGGTCGGTGCTTTCGACGACAGGCGCAACGACGAACGCACGCCCGTCGCGCTGGAGCTGGTCGAGCAGCTTGAGCTCGCGATTGTAGTGGAGATGGCTGAGCAGATAGGCGTTCTTCGTCATCGGCACGGCGTTCAGCGCTAGGGCGAGCGCTGGCGTCAGGCGCTGGCGCGGCATGGTAAAATCGCTTGGATGCGTGCGGATCACGACCACGCGATCACAGCCAGCATCAAGCGCGGCCTGCACAGGCAGCGGTTCGGCGATGCTGCCATCGTAATAGCTGCGCTCCACAAGCTGCACCGGTTCGCCAGCGCCAGGCACAACGAGCCCTGCGCGCAAAAATTGACGCAGATGCTTCGCTTCGCCGACACGTTCCAGCGGCCAGAACACGCCGTCGCCATTATCGGAGCGCGTCGTGGCGTAGCGCAGCGCGCCGTTTGCGGCGGCGAATGCGTTCATATCGACAGGCTCTTTTTCGAGCACGGTGTCAAGAAACGCTGCGCCGTCGATCGCGCGCTCGCCTTTGAGCGCCTGCAGGCGACCGATCTCGCCGGTGGCTTCGAAATAATTGCCGTAGGCTTCTTCCAGCGCGTCACTCTGGTCAGCGCGGAAATACGCCGCCGCCAGCCCGCCGAGGCCGACCGCCGCTGTGAACGGGAAGGCCACGCCGGCATCGGCCCAGGTTTTGAGCACACCGAAGCTGAACGCACTGCGCAGGCTTCCGCCTTCGATCACGAGTCCTGTTTTCATGCTTCTTCCTCCTCCTGCCAGCCTTTGCAGACATCCACCCATTCCACGGCGCGGGAAGCTTCCGCGAGCTCGTCCGGCGTCAGCGGCACCATGCTCGCTGGACTGCCGCAGGCTGGGTAGATCGTTTCAAAGCGCTGCATCGACACATCGAGATACACCGGCACATCCTCCGGCAGAGCAAACGGACAAACGCCGCCGATCGGATGGCCTGTCAGGTTCAGCACATCGTCGCCCTTGAGCATGCTCGCTTTGAAGCCGAAGCGATGCTTGAACTTGCCGCTGTTGACTTTTCCATCGCCAGCGGTGACGATGATCAACGCGCCGCCGTCCGGCGTTTTAAAGCTCATGCTCTTGGCGATCTGCGCTTCCTGACAGCCGATCGCAGCAGCCGCCAGCGGCACCGTGGCCGTTGCGCCCGGCTCAAACTCGTGGACACGCTCGCCATAGCCGAACTGATCGAGATAAGATTTCACACGTTCTGTATTTTCGTTCATACTGACTTCTCCTTCCACGCATCAAAAGCGCAGGCTGACCTCGCCCGATGCCACATCCTTCGTGCTGCCGTCTGCGCGGCGCACATGCAAACTGCCGTCGTCGTTCAGCGCCAGCACCTGCACCATTTCCCGCGCACCGCCGCGCACCAGCGCAACCTCGCGCCCGATCACAAACAACCGCTTGCGATAGCTCGAAAAATACGCCTTCAGCGGCAGCGCTTCCGCATAAGGTTGGAACCGGCGCAACACCTCCGCCGCCAGGCGGTTGCGGATCTCCGTCTGCGGCGGCTGGGTGTAGATGCTCGTTGCCACATCCGCGATCTCCGCAGGATAACCACCTGCCGGCGGCGCCACATTGATGCCGATACCCACGACCGCATAGCGCAGCCGCTGCTCCTCCACACCGACCGCCGCTTCTGTGAGAATGCCGCAGACCTTGCGCTGCTCCACGAAAAGGTCGTTGACCCATTTGATCCCAACCTTCACATCGCAGACCAGCTCGATCGATTCCGCCACCGCAGCCGCAGCAGCGATCGTCAAGAGGTTCGCATCGCGCACATCGCAATCCGGCCGCACCACCATGCTCATATAGATCCCGCTCGCCTCCGGCGAATAGAAGCTCTTACCCATGCGGCCGCGTCCGGCAGTCTGCGCATTTGCCAGCACCACCGTCCAGGCCGGAGCGCCGTCTTCCGCCAGCTGTCTGGCGCGATTGTTCGTCGAATCGATGACATCGTGGTATTCCAGCGCAAACGGCGCATGCTGCGGCAAAAACGCCGCCACGCCCTCCGCGCTCAGCCCGTCCGCCGCAGCCACCAGGCGGTAGCCACGCTTCGTGCGCGCTTCGATCTCGTAGCCCTCCGCGCGCAGACCATCGATCGCCTTCCAAACAGCATGCCGCGACACACCAAGCCCATCTGCCAACGCCTGCCCCGAGATGTATTCCTCAGAACTCGTTCGCAGCGTGCGCAGCACCTCTTCCTTCACACCCATCGCGCCCCTCCTTCCCGGAAAATAGCAAAAAAAGGCCTTCTATGGGTATAGAAGGCCTTATAACACTTACGCGTTTTCCTTCGCGATCTTGCAGAGATCTGCGAAAGCAGCAGCGTCGTTGGTAGCGAGCTCAGACAGCATCTTTCTGTTGATGTCGATGCCAGCGACCTTCAGGCCGTGGATCAGGGTGCTGTAGCTGAGACCGTTCTGACGCGCACCAGCGTTGATACGAGCGATCCAGAGCTTGCGGAAGTCGCGCTTGCGCAGTCTTCTGTGTTCGTATGCATACTGGCCGGATTTCATAACAGCTTCATGAGCAACACGGAAAACCTTGGAACGGTTGCCGTAGTAACCCTTAGCCTGCTTTAATACTCTTTTATGTCTCTTATGGGTGTTTACACCGCGTTTTACTCTTGCCATTTATATGTACCTCCGATATCCTTAGATCATTTTGTTGAGACGCTTGGAATCGCCCTTAGCCATGATGGCGCTCTTGCGCAGATTGCGTTTACGCTTTGGGGATTTCTTTTCGAGAATGTGGCTGGTGTAGCCATGATTTCTTTTAATCTTACCGGTACCGGTCTTGGAAAAACGCTTAGCGGCACCTCTGTGGGTTTTCATCTTAGGCATTAGAATGTCTCCTCTCAATCACTTTGTTTTTTCTTTATCTTTTTCGCGTAAAGGCACCAACATCATCGTCATGTTGCGGCCTTCGACCTTCGCTTCCTTTTCAACCTTGGCAACATCCGCCACTTCCTGGGCCACGCGATCGCACAGCTCCTTGCCGGCTTCCGGACGCGTCACCTCGCGACCACGGAACATGATCGTAACCTTGACCTTGTCCCCAGCCGCCAGGAATTTCGCAGCGTTGCGCACCTTCGTGTTGAAATCGTGATCTTCGATATTTGGACGGAGCTTAACCTCCTTGATCGAGATCACCTTCTGGTTTTTGCGGGTCTCGCGCTCTTTCTTGTTCTGTTCATAGCGATATTTGCCATAATCCATAATACGGCAAACCGGTGGCTTTGCACCTGGAGAAACCTCAACCAGGTCCAACCCCTTTTCATCCGCCAGCTTCATCGCATCGCGAGGGTTCATCACACCGATCTGCGATCCCTGCTCGTCGATCACGCGGATCTCACGGCAGCGAATCTGTTCATTAACGCGCAATTCCTTGCTGATCGTTATCACCTCCATCAATTTTTCCCAATAAAAAAACGGGTGACATCCACCCGTTGACAGCGCAAAATAATTCGCCGCGAAAAATGCGCGCGTTGTTATTTTCATATCACTGCGACCAACAGCCACGAACGGCGGAGGGTGAGAAACGGATGGTTTCTGCTTGTTGCATCGTTTAGTATCATACCACTTCAAACGTTTTGTGTCAATAATTCTCTTGCGTTTTTCTGCTGAAAAACAATCGGGGCTAACATCGCTCGCGCAATGCCGCCCCGCAAAAGGTCGAACCTTTTTTTGTCTAGGTTTAGTAGATCATTGCCGCCTCCGGGAAGCAAGACAGATGACTCAAAAATTACATACTCATTATCATCTGTGACAATCATTCTTCCAGCGCGCGTTTCAGCGCCTCCATATCCTCATACATTGACACATCCGGGTCGTGGGAAATGCGCCGCGCTTCTTCCATCGCCGCCAGCGTGCGTTCACCATAACGCACTTGCTCCTGCTTTTCATCAGCCAGAACGTCTCTCAGTGTTTTTTCCATACGATCACATCCTCTCTCCACCATTCTCTGCCACGCGTCCGATTCTGTCAATAGAAAAACCCTCGTCCCATTTCTGAGACGAGGGTTGTGATTCACTCGATCAAGCGTTCACCAACAATGATTAGCGCTGGAATACAACAGAAGTGGTCAGACCAGCAGCGTTGTAGAGTGGGGTAACACTGAAGCCAAGGCCTTCAGCTGCGAAGCGGATTGGTACATAGACGCGATCGCCAGCATTGACTGGTTCGGTGTCCATGGTAGCTTCTGCGCCATTTACGGTGTAAGTCTGTTCATCTACAGTCATAACGATCTGGGTGTCACCGTCGAAGTTAATGGTTACAGTGCTGTCATCCTGGTTCCAGATAACTTCAGCATCGAAAGCTTCAGCCAGTGCACGGATAGGAACCATGGTTCTCCAAGCGCTGTCTACATAAGGAGCGGCATCGCCAGTGATGATGTTGTTGTTCACAACATATTCGGTGGAGTCGATGGTCATAACTACGGTGCGATCAGCGAGAGGATCTTCAGCGCCGAAGGTGTATTCGAGAGTGCCATAGTATGCTTCAGTACCAGCCTTGACAACGACAACGATGTCAGCGGTGGTTTCCTGATCAGAGTAAACGGTCAGAGTGCCCTTGCCGTTCTGAACAGCATGACGGCCATCCTTAGCGTCTACAGAGATCTTCGCATCTTCGTTGCTCTGGTCAACAACCCAAGCATCGAGGGTGCCTTCTACCTGCTGAACCTTGCCATCTTCATTGACAACAGATACAGTAACCTTATTGTCTTCGTTGGTTGGGCCCTGTACAGGATCGAATTCGAGGGACTTATCGCTGTAAGCGTCAACGACAGTCAGAGTCTTGGTTACGAGCTGATTCTTAGCAGTGTTGAATGCAACGATTTCTACTTCAGTACCGAGCAGAGATTCGTTAGCTGGAACGTTTGCAGGAGTGCTGAAGGTGCCATCCTTTGGCATTGGGTCAACAACAGCTTTGCCGTTGAAGCCATAGCTTACATCCTTGGCAGCAATCTTGATACCGTTTTCGTCAACATATTTAGCAACTACGCCAACATACTGGCCGAGAGTGATCTGATCGTCAACGGTCATGATCTCTTCGTTAGGGTTGCCCCAAGTCCAGTCATGGTCTGCAGCATATACATCAAGAACGGTGTCCTGAGCTTTGCCAAACTTAGCAGCGGTGAAGGTTACAGTTGCATTGTCTTCGCTCTTACCATTATCAAGAGCTACGCGGACTTCATATTTACCTGGGAGCAAGTCGGTTTCACGATTGTTCTTTTCCCATTTATTAGTGGTGGTGTTATACTTGTATTCTTTGTACATCAGGGTGTATACGCCATTACCACTGTCTACAAAAGCGAGGTCATCAGCTTCAAGTGTGGAGTTAGCCGCACGGCCTCTAACATCAATCTTAACAGGTACAGAACCCGTTACAGTCTCTTCCTTGTCATCAAGGACTTCGAACTGAACAGCATCAGTAAACCAAGCATTTGCACTGGTCCAGTTGCCATCATTACCAGCAAGAACATAGCCGCCGGTCAGAGTTCTGTTGATATCCTGTGCAGAAGTTACAGCAGCAACAATACGAATGGTGTATTCAAGGCCGGTAGCTTCATCAGTGATGGTGATAATACCGTTCTTATCATCCTGCATGGTGAATACAGTTTCGAACAACCCATCATTTTCTGTGTTATCAGAATCATTGTGAGCATCTACAGTAGGATTCTTAAATTCGATGACATCTTCTCTAGTAGTAGTGAAGTTGATGGTCTGATATCTAGCAGGTTTTTTGTCCTTATCAAGGGCTTTACCATTTAAAGTAATAGTATCAATGCCATCATAGCTGAAGCTTGCATCTTTATAAATGTTCAGAACAGCAGTGTTGGTTTCATCGAAAGTCAGTGGATGCTGAGTCTTTTCACCATTTACAGAATAAGAAACTTCCATCGAATCAACTTCAGTTTCGTCAGTAACGGTAACTACTGTTGCGCCGAGGAGCATATCATTGGTATCTTCCAAATCAGTTTTATCGATACCAGCATGGAGAGTATAAACGCCAGCAGAAGCAAACTGAAGAGCAACCTTCTGGCCATTCTTAACAGAAGCTAATTCATAGGTCTTGGTAGTTTTATCATAAGTTGCACCAGCAACTTTACCAATTTCTACAACTTTATCGCCCTGGGTCGCCCAGATGTAAACAGGACCGAGAGTATCTTCAGTAGCATAACCAGCACCATCGTTGATACGGAATTCGGTGGTCAGGTTCGTGTTCACTGCAACAGTATCTGTTTCCTGAACTTCACCGTTTACCATTACGCCATAAGCGGATTTATCAACATTAGCTGCATGAATGACATCCACAACATTGGTGCCATCTTTAGCAACTGGAACAGTTACCCATTCAGCACCAGCGTCTGGCAGCATGGTAACTACTACTTCAGTTTTTCCTTCAGGAACACCGGTGAAAGTTGCCACAACTTCATCATCGGTTGCTTTTACAACTTCATATTCCGGTCTTGGATCATTCAGGTTTATCCCACCAGTAACATTCATACTAGCAGCTTCTTCAATACCATCGAAGGTAAAGCCAATCTGAGTATCAGCGTAGTCATCGCCATCAAGATTAACCGTTACGGTCAACTGATTTGCAGCATCGCTAGTTACAGTGAAACTAGACCCGTCTTCAGTTGGCGCTGCCGCAAAAGCAGCCGCTGGAACGAGAGTGAGCGCGAACGCTGCCATCGTTACCAACG
>OLOM01001565.1_pt1 | contig 15208 bp, 14 predicted proteins | sample 1672531 | NCBI WGS metagenome assembly OLOM01 (sample SAMEA3136696, study PRJEB25190) | human gut metagenome | reverse complement strand
AGCGGTTCGGCAAGGAGGACGGCACGGTAGCCTACCACGGCTATCAGTCCTTTGCCCCCGGCGAGGCCACGCCCGAACTGGCGCATGAGATCGGCGTGAAATTGGCGACCCGGCTATGGGGCGACCGCTATCAGGTGATCGTCGCCACCCACCTTGACAAAGAAAATCATCTGCACAATCACTTTGTACTGAACACGGTTTCCTTTGCGGACGGCATCAAATACCACCGTACCCGAAAGGACTACCACGAGATGCAGACGGTTTCCGATGCGCTTTGCCGTGAGTACCGTTTATCGGTGATTGAAAATCCGCAGTACGGGAAAGCCAAGCAATACGGCGAATGGCGTGCCGAGCAGGAACAGCGCCCCACTTGGCGTGGGCTGATTCGCGCCGACATGGACGAGGCGATACGGCAGGCCATGACCGAGCGGCAGTTTTTTGACGCTTTGCGAAAAAAGGGCTATGCGATGAAGGTCGGCAAGGATATTTCGGTCAGACCGCCGGGCAAGGAACGATTTATGCGCCTGATGCGCAATTTCGGTGAGGACTACTCTCTGGATAACATCCGCAGGCGCATTTTATCTCAAAGCCGCCCCGAACGGAAAAAGCCTGAACAAAAGCCGGAGATCCTGCGGGTCAGGCTGATCGGCAACCTGAAAACCGCCCGAAAGTTGACCGGCTTTCGGGCGCTGTATGTTCACTACTGCTATCTGCTGGGCATCTTCCCGAAGAACCGTCCGCAGCAAAGCAGAAAACGGCTGCATTTTCTCTTGCGGGAGGATCTGTTGAAGCTGGACGCTATCACCGCCGAAACAAGGCTGCTCATAGGGCATCGGATCGATACCGCCGAGCAGCTTTTTTCTTATCGTGACGAGGTGAACGGAAAAATCTCTGCCCTTACCGAGAAGCGCAAGCAGCTCTACAAATTACAGCGGACGGCGGCGGTGAAGTCCGATTCCGAAAGGGCGGCAGAGGTCAAAGCGCAGATCGCCGCACTTTCCAAAGAGCTTGCCGCACTGCGGAAGGAGGTGGTTTTATGTAACAGTATTGCCGATCGTTCCGGCGTGATCCAAGAGAAAATCAAAGCCGTCCGTGAGGATGAGCAAATCAAAGGAAAGGAGAAATGTGACCGCACCGAGAAGCAGAAAACCGTCAGATGATCGGCGGTCACGCAAAATTCGCAAGCGAATTTTCTAAGCACGAAGGAGATGACGAAATATGTACAATTCCGGTGACGCAGCGGAGCAGGTCGTGCGGATCAGTTTGGAGGGTACGGAAGTTGCCCTGAAGCTGACCGGCTCGGCGGCAAAGAATATCGCCGCCATGCTCTACGCTGTCTGGAAAAACCGAGATAAGAACAAAACCAAAGGCCACCAGCGGCTTTCTGCCATGCTCAAAAGCGGCAAGGAGCTGAAAGTGTTCACCGTCAGCGAGGAGCATCTGAAACAGTTTGCGTTGGAAGCCAAGCGGTACGGCGTTGTCTACTGCGCCCTGCGTGGCAAAGAGCGTTCCGCTGACGGTATGGTAGACATTATGGTGCGTGCTGAGGATGCGTCCAAAATCAACCGCATTGTGGAGCGCTTCAAGCTGGCGACGGTCGATGCCGTTTCCATCAAGCGGGATATCGAGCAGTCCAAGGCGGACAAAACCGCTCCGTCTGCGCCTGAGCAGGAGAAACCCGACAAGGCGGCGGACGACCGCCTGCTGGATGACCTGCTGGGCGCACCCGTTCAAAAGGAGGAACACGCATCCCCAAACCCTGCGGCGGCAAAGACGGAGAAATCCCGTCCGTCCGCGCCTACCTCCGAGAAGCAAAGCAGAACCGCCGAGGGTACTGCTAAATCTCCCGAAGAACGCCCCTCTGTCCGTGAAGAACTGCGGGAAATTCGGGAGAGCAGGCAGACAGAGGCGGCAGAGCCGGGCATTTCCGAACCCACCCCGGCGAAAGAACCGAAAAAGCAGCCGACCACCACCCACAAGCAACCTCCCCGAAAGAAACCGAAGAAAGCAAAGGAGCGATGACCGATGAGCAATTTTGACGATATTTTTGAATCTACCCCGCAGACCGACGAATTTGACAAGGAGGCGTGGGCGGCAAAGAAAAAGGCGGAGCGTGACGAGGTTTACGCTTTGACCGACGCCACCGCCGAGGCGGTCTGTGCAGACGGCGGCAAGTTCCGTGAGTATCTGGATGTGCAGGCGGCTTTCCGCAACTACTCTGCCACCAACGCCCTGCTGATCCTTGCCACGAAGCCGGACGCCCGCAGGCTTGGCGATAAAGATTTCTGGCGGGATCAGGGCGTGTATATCAAGCGGCAGGAGTTCGGCCATCCAATTAAGATCGTCGAGTCCAACGGTGAATACACCCGCGACGACGGCAGCATCGGCGTGTCCTACAACATCAAGCGTGTCTATGACATCTCGCAGACCACCGCCCGAACGAGAGCACCGCAGGCGGTTTCCCATGATGCACGGGCGCTGCTGAACGCCCTGATCTACAAGCGCCCTGCACCGGTGCAGTCCGTGGACGAACTGCCGAACGGCATGGATGCCGTGTACGACCGTGAGCAAAACGCCGTTTTTGTACGCCGTGGTCTTTCGGCAAACGACCTGTTTTGCGGTCTGTCCAAGGCGTTGGCGCAGGCGGAACTTGCCCGGACCGGCGAGGAATACACCGAAGAAAACGCCGGTTTCAAGGCACAGTGCGTTTCCTATATTCTCGGCAAAGAGTTTGGTGTGGATGTGAGCGGCTATGCCTTTGAAGCGCCTGCCGACTTTCTGCGCACCGATGACCCGCAGACGATCCGCGCCGAACTGACCGACATCCGGGACACCGCCTATGACATTTCCGCAAGAATGATGCGGTCGCTGGAACAGAACAAAGCGCCCCGCCAGAGTGAACAGGAGCGATGACGATGGGAAAACAGGAAAAACGGGTATTGACTCTTGACCGCTATGAACACGGCGTTGTGGTCAATGCCCTCAATGAAATGCGGAACGATCTGCTGGAGGAAGAACGCCCCACCGACATTGTAGATGAAGTGCTTTTGAAGGTGATCGATGCCCCTCGTCGTCGCGGATTGCGTTCACTCGTTTCGCCCGCAAGCGAGCGAAAGCTCGACCACTCCGTCGCTCCTCCTCTCCCCACAAAGTCTGACGACTTTGCGGGGGCCCCATATAAATATGAAAGGGACAGAGATGAAGAACGATAAAAACACTTCCCTTATCCTCTGTCTGTTCGGGATTCTCCCCGTGGTGTGGCTGGGGCTGCTGATCGCCCCTGCCGCCCACGGCGGCCTGCCGGAGATCGTCGCCCGGTTTCCCGCGGTGATGAACGACCCGTTTCATATCGAGCTTTGCGAGGACAGTCTGAAAACTGTCCTCATTCTGCTCTGCGCTTACGGGCTTGCGGTGGGTGTGATCCTATCTTCCCGCCGCAATTACCGCCGTGGCGAGGAACACGGTTCGGCCAAGTGGGGCTCTGCCCGAACCGTCAACCGAAAATATCGGGCGGCTGTGCCGGAGGACAACAAGATCTTCACGCAGAATGTCCGGATGGGACTGGACGGACGAAAGCACCGCCGCAATCTCAACACGGTCGTTGTCGGCGGCAGCGGCGCAGGCAAGACGAGGTTTTACGCCAAACCGAATCTGTGTCAGGCCAACACGAGCTTTACCGTGCTCGACCCGAAAGGCGAACTGTTGCGCAGCACGGGACACCTGCTACGGCAAAAGGGTTATGAGGTGCGGGTGCTGGATCTTCTGAATATGGAGAAAAGCCACTGCTACAATCCGTTTGTCTACCTGCGGGACGACAACGATGTGCAGCGGCTTGTGACCAATCTGTTCAAAAGCACCACGCCGAAAGGCAGCCAGTCCAACGATCCCTTTTGGGACACGGCCGCATCTATGCTCCTGCTGGCTCTCATTTTCTATCTGAAACACGAAGCGCCGCCCGACGAGCAGAACTTTCCGATGGTCATGGAGATGCTGCGCGCAGCGGATGTGCGGGAGGACTGCGACGAATACACTTCGCCGCTGGACGAGCTGTTTGAGCGGCTGGAAATGCGGGAACCCGACCATATCGCCGTGAAGTATTACAAGGACTATCATTCCGGCAGCGCAAAAACGCTGAAATCCATTCAGATCACGCTGGCGGCAAGGTTAGAGAAATTCAACCTGTCCTCGCTGGCAGCGCTGACCGCTACGGACGAACTGGATCTGCCGTCGCTTGGCGAAAAGAAAGTTGCATTGTTTGCGCTGATACCCGATAACGACACCTCGTTCAATTTCCTTGTCAGCATTTTATACACGCAGCTTTTTCAGCAGTTGTTTTATTTGGCCGACCACAAGTACGGCGGCAGTCTGCCCGTCCCCGTCCACTTCCTGATGGACGAATTTGCGAATGTTTCGCTGCCCGATGACTTTTCAAAAATTCTGGCGGTTATGCGTTCAAGGCAGGTGTTTGTTTCAATTATCCTGCAAAATATAGCAGCGCTGAAAGCCTTGTTTGAAAAGGAATGGGAATCTATTTTAGGAAACTGCGACGAGTTCCTTTACCTCGGCGGCAACGAAACCTCGACCCACAAGCTGATTTCCGAATCCTATCTCGGCAAGGCGACCATAGACACCAACACCTACGGCAAATCGTCGGGGCGTAACGGTAATTACAGCACGAATTATCAGATCAGCGGCAGAGAGCTTCTGACGCCGGACGAAGTGCGTATGCTGGACAACCGTTACGCCCTTTTGTTTATCCGTGGCAAGCGGCCCGTGATGGATGAGAAATACGACATTCTGAAACACCCGAACATTGCGCTGACCGAGGACGGCGGCGCAGCGCCCTATGAACACGGCGGGACGGAAAATGCCGTTGCGACGCTCTCGTTTGCAGAAGCTGCCGCCGAAACCGTATCCGCCCCCAATGAACCCATACTCGATTATGAGCTTCTTTCCGACGAGGATATAGAGGCTCTTTTTTAATTCAATTCTCAAGGAGGATAAACCCATGAAAAACACAAAAAAGACCGCAAACAAGCTGCCTGTGCCTGGCAAGGTCAGAAAGGGCTTTCGTTTCTACTGCGCCGCCGTGCTGTCGGTTGCGCTTGTGCTCGGCTGTTCCGTGACGGCCTTTGCCGCCAATGACCCGATCGCCGTTGTGAACAACCTGAGCGATTTCATTTTCGGTCTGATCCGTGCGGTCGGGCTGATCCTGCTCGGCTGGGGCATCGTGCAGGTGGGACTTTCGTTCCAGTCCCACGATCCCAGCCAGCGCAGCAACGGCTTTCTCACCCTTGCGGGCGGCATCGTCATCACCTTTGCCAAAGAGATTCTGAACCTGATCACGGGCTGACAGGAGGCCGCAGATGGAAAAGTGCGAGTGTTATATCCACTCCCTGAAACAGGGAGAAACCCATGTACTCGGTGAGGCGACGATCCTCAAACGCATCGGGGACAACGACTACCTTGCCGAATATAACGGCGTGAAATGCCACGCCATATTCAATCCCTTTGCCGGGCGCTACTTTGTAGACGATGTGTACGGCGTGATCCGCAGTACGCCCGACCGGGACAGCAGATAAATGATACGGTGCACGGGGCAGGTCACTTCGGCCTGCCCCTGTTTGCCGGAAAGGAGGAAGCTGTGAAGAAATACAGCATTATTTACGCCGACCCGCCTTGGCGGTATAAAGTCTACTCCCAAAAGGGACTTGGACGCTCTGCCGAATCCCACTACCCGACAATGGCGCTGGAAGATATACGGGCGCTGCCAGTCGGCACACTTGCCGCAGATGACTGCGTATTGTTTCTATGGACAACGATCCCGCTGCTGCATGATTGCTTTTCGGTCATGCGTGCATGGGGCTTTTCGTATAAGACGGTGGCTTTCGTGTGGATCAAGCAGAACCGCAAGTCCGACAGTCTGTTTTGGGGTATGGGACACTGGACGAGAGCCAATGCGGAGTTCTGTATGCTTGCCACCAAAGGCCATCCGAAACGCCGCTCGGCCGGGGTGCATCAAGTCATCCTCTCCCACATTGAGGAACACAGCAAAAAGCCGGAGGAAGCAAGACGGCGCATCGTCGAGCTGATGGGCGATCTGCCCCGCATTGAACTATTTGCCCGTCAGAAGGCGGACGGCTGGGATGTTTGGGGCAACGAGGTCGTCTGTGATGTTGCGCTGACGGGAGGTGAGCCGAATGTCGGATAACTGGATCGTACAGAACCTCGAAAACGCACTCAAAACATGGAACGAAAAGCTGGCGGAGATCTGGCAGCTCATTACGCAGTCGCCGGAGCAGTTCAAGGGCGGCACGATTTGGAATGTGATCGTCGGCATCCACGGTGCGGTGCAAGCCATCGGGCTTGCGCTGCTTGTTCTGTTCTTTGTGGTGGGCGTGATGAAAACCTGCGGCTCCTTTGCGGAGCTGAAACGGCCGGAGCACGCCCTGAAAGTGTTCATCCGTTTTGCCCTCGCCAAAGCCGCCGTCACATACGGCTTGGAGCTGATGATCGCCCTGTTCAACATCGTGCAGGGGCTGATCTCTACCATCATGAACGCCGCAGGCTTTGGGGCAGCGCAGGAAACCGTGCTGCCCGCCGAGATTGTGACCGCCGTGGAGAACTGCGGCTTTTTTGAAAGCATCCCATTGTGGGCAGTGACCTTGATCGGCGGGCTGTTCATCACGGTCTTGTCGTTTATCATGATCATGACCGTGTACGGCAGATTTTTCAAACTTTATCTCTACACGGCCATTGCGCCGGTTCCGCTCTCGGCCTTTGCGGGCGAACCGTCGCAGAATATCGGCAAGAGCTTTATCAAGAGTTATGTCGCCGTTTGCTTGGAGGGCGCGATCATCGTACTGGCCTGCATCATCTTCTCCCTGTTTGCATCCAGCCCGCCCATAGTCGATCCCAATGCTGCGGCGGTAACGCAGGTGTGGTCGTATGTGGGCGAGCTGATTTTCAATATGCTGGTGCTTGTCGGCGCTGTCAAAATGGCCGACCGTGTTGTGCGTGAAATGATGGGACTGTAAGTATAATTGCATAAATTGACAGTAAAAAATCAAAACATTTGATTTTATCGCTTGTATTTATCACGATTTGTGCTATACTGAATATGAATATTCATGGAGGTGATTATAATGCTGATTGAATTTCGCTTCAAAAATTACCGTTCTTTTCGTGATGAAGCGGTGCTTTCTATGGAAGCAACTGGGCTAAGCTCGTTTAAAAACTGTTTGATTCCGTTATCCTCAAAATCCAAGCTGCTTCCCGCTATTGCGATTTACGGCAAAAACGGTGGAGGTAAAAGTAATGTGATCCGCGCTTTTTGGCTGGCCGTTCAGTTTATCCGAAATGCGCAGAGAACGCAGCACGAGCGCGCCGCAATTCCTGTCAATCCGTTTGCACTGAATGACTATTCCAAAGAAGAACCTACTGAGTTTTCTTTTGAATATACTTTCGGCGGAGTAAAATATTGGTATGGTTTTGCCGCTACGCGAGAAAAGGTTTATTCGGAATATCTATATCACGCGCCTAAGGGGCAGAAAGCTCTGATCTTTAATCGTACAAACCAGCAGTTCTCCTTTACAGAAGATAAAAACAAACGATCCTTAATCGGTGAAATGGTCGCTGAAAATCAGCTGTTTTTCTCGGTAGCGTGCACCATGAATGATGTAGCTTGTGTTGCAGCGATGCGCTGGTTTCGAGATCAGGTTTTCTTCTCTCGGGATTATTCCGATATTCCCCGTCAACTGATTGAGTATTCAGAAGATAAAAATATGCTGAAAGCGATTTCCGACTATGCCAAAGCGGCAGATCTGGGCATTCAAGATATGCAGTTTGAGGTCAACAGCAATGAGATTCAGGATAATGAATCCTTGCCGGATAATATCCCGGAGGAAATCAAGGCTGCTCTGGTTCAGTTTATGCACACCCTCGCCGAAACCTCCAACAACAGTGAAATACGTCTGAAAATGGGTGAAGTTTCTGCTAAGGCCAATCACCAAGGTGAAAATCGCAACGGGCAGAAAGCGACTTACGCGCTGGAACTTTCCGATGAGTCAGACGGTACACGTAAATTGATGGCACTGGCTCCTGCAATCGAATCTGCCCTGCGCATCGGCGGTATCTTATTGGTAGATGAACTGGAGCGTGAGCTTCACCCTATGCTGGTAAATTATATCGTTGCGAAATTTCAGAGCAAGGCTTCTAATCCCAACGGCGCACAGATCGTCTTTACGACCCACAATACAGAATTGATGAATCTGGAACTTCTCCGAAAAGATCAGCTGTACTTTGTGGATAAACGTGATAAGGACGGAATCTCTGAGCTGTATACCATCAGCGAATTTTCCACCCGGACAACAGAGAATATTCGGAAAGGCTACCTTGTCGGAAAATACGGTGCCACGCCGGATATTGAGATTGAGGAGGTGGAATAAATGCCACGTCCCACCAGACGAAGAAAGCCATATATTGTGGTGTTCTGTGAAGGAGAAAGCGAACAGGCTTATACGGATTTTTTGAAGAAAGATTTCAAAGATGTTGCGTCCATCAAACGGCCAAGCGCTACCGGACTTTTTGAGGAAGCAGACGGGAAATTCAAAAAGGACAAAGCCTACCGAGACTATGCCGAAGTCACAGACGAGATTTGGTTTTTCTTCGATGTAGAAACAAAAGATATTGGCTTATGGGATGCCCGCATGAAGATCATCAAGCGTCTTCGCGCGCTACGTAAAAAGCCCGGAATCAAAGTTCGGCTTCTGATGACGACCGGCTGCATTGAGTATTGGCTGATGCTGCATTATGAAATGTATACGCCACCGATCCAAACCGTCGCTGAAAAGCAGCGAGTAATAGAACGTTTGCTTTCTAAAGAGCCGAATTACCAAAAAGGTGATACTGCGACAACAGCAAGAATCGCGCAAAATTATCCGAAGGCCGTTATTCATTCAAAGCAAACCGTTCTGAATTTATTGTCACAAGGACTCCCCGGTTTAGAGGATACAGATGAGCGAAATCGTTGGCTTTGTCAGAAATGCCTGACTTTTTCAAACGTCTATGAAGCCATTGAATTTTTAACCAGCTTACAATAAACAACAGTTAAACGCCTTCCGTACGGGAGGCGTTTTTCTTATGCCCAAATCACAAGGAGGTATTATTTTGGAAGTGAAAATCAATCGGGAGATCCGCAACTATACGGAATCCATGTTCTTCGGGCTGTCCATGCGGCAGTTCATTTTTTCTGTCTTGGCGATCCTCGTTGCCGTGGGACTGTACTTTCTGCTGAAACCCCACTTCGGGACGGAAACCGTCAGTTGGATGTGTATTCTCGGTGCCGCACCCTTTGCGGCGCTGGGCTTTATCACTTATCACGGCATGACCGCTGAGCAGTTTCTCTGGGCGTGGCTGCGCTCAGAGCTGTTAGAGCCGAAAGAGCTTCGCTTTGAATCATCGAACCTCTACTACGAAGCGCTGAAAGACAAATTGGAAGGAGGAAAATCATGATCAAGACGCTGAAAAACTTGCTGAAACAGGACAAGGAGCGATACACCGTGCCCCGCAAGGTGCAGGATGTGATCCCTATCCGCCGCATCTGGAAGGATGGTACTTTTCAAGTGGGCGGTCGCTTTTCCAAGACCTATCAGTTTACCGACATCAACTACCTTGTAGCAAGCCGTGAGGACAAGGAGCAGATGTTCCTTGCCTACTCGGAACTGCTGAACAGTCTGGATTCCGGGGCGACAACGAAGATCACCATCAACAACCGCAGGCTGAACCGGGCAAATTTTGAGCAGTCGATCTTGATGCCCATGCAGGGCGACGCCTGCGATGTGTACCGCCGGGAATACAATCAAATGCTGCTTAATAAGGCCACCGGCGCCAACGGCATCATTCAGGAGAAGTATATCACGGTATCAGTCTGCAAGAAAGACATCGAAGAAGCCCGCACCTACTTTGCCCGGATCGGCGCCGACCTGATCGCTCATTTCGCCGCCCTCGGCTCCAAGTGTACCGAGCTGGACGCCGCCGAAAAGCTGCGGGTGCTCCACGATTTCTACCGTCAGGGCGAAGAAGCGGCGTTTCACTTTGACCCGCAGGATATGATGCGCAAGGGGCACGACTTTAAGGATTATATCTGCCCCGACTTTATGGAGAAAAGCAGCGACTGTCTGAAGCTGGGCGAGAAATACTGCCGAGTCCTGTTTCTGAAAGACTATGCTTCGTATATCAAAGACAGTATGGTTACGGAGCTGACCGACTTCAACCGAAATATGATGCTGTCGATCGATGTTGTGCCGATCCCCACCGACGAGGCCGTGCGGGAGGTGGAAAACCGTCTGCTCGGCATCGAAACCAACATCACCAACTGGCAGCGCAGGCAGAACGCCAACAACAATTTCTCCGCCGTCGTCCCCTATGATATGGAGCTCCAGCGCAAAGAGAGCAAGGAATTTTTGGACGACCTGACCACAAGAGATCAGCGGATGATGCTTGCCGTTATTACGATGGTCATTACCGCCGACGACAAAAAGCAGCTTGACAGCGACACCGAAACGATGCTTGCCGTGGCGCGAAAGCATATGTGTCAGCTTGCCGTGCTGAAATTTCAGCAGTTCGACGGGCTGAACACCGTTCTTCCCATTGGCACACGGAAGATCAATGCGTTCCGCACCCTTACCACCGAAAGTCTTGCGGTATTCATGCCCTTTAAAGTGCAGGAGGTGCAGGACAAGGGCGGCATTTACTTCGGGGAGAACGCCATCTCTCACAACCTCATCATGTGCAATAAGGCAAATCTTCTGAACCAATCGGCGTTCCTGTTGGGCGTGCCCGGTTCGGGCAAATCGTTCAGCGCTAAGGAACTGATCGCTTTTCTTATTCTCAACACTGCCGATGATGTACTGGTCTGCGACCCGGAAAACGAATTTGGTGCGCTGGCGGCGGCTTTGGGCAAGGAAACGGCGACCGTCATTCATATGGCGGCGGGCGGCAAAGACCGCTTGAATGCCATGTATATGGTAGAGGGCTACGGTGAGAACAATCCCATCGTGGAGAAATCGCAGTTCATCATGTCCCTTGTGGAGCAGATCGACAAGGCCGGTGTCGGCCCGCAGCAGAAATCCATCATCGACCGCTGCACAGCGCTGGTGTATCAGGACGCCGAGCGAACGGGCAAGCCCGCCACACTCTGCGACCTGCGAAACAAGCTGCTGGAACAGCCCGAAGAAAAAGCAAAAGAAATCGCCTTGTCGCTGGAGCTGTTCACCACCGGTTCACTGGATATTTTCGGTCACGAAAGCACCGTTGATCTCGACAAGCGCATCGTCGTATTTGATATTCACGGGCTTGGCGAGCAGCTGAAGCCTACGGGACTGCTGGTGATCACCGACACCATTCTCAACCGTGTCACCCTCAACTGGAAGAAGGGCAAGCGCACCCACATCTTCATCGACGAATTTCATGTCGTTTTTGAAAATGAGCAGAGCGGCATTTTCTTCAATTCCGCATGGCGGCAGTTCCGTAAGCGCAACGGTTATCCCACCGCCATCACGCAGAATGTGGAATACCTGCTGGATTCCGTGCAGGCAAGCACAATGCTCTCCAACTCTGAGTTCGTGGTCATGCTCAATCAGGCGTTCTCCGACCGTGCCAAGCTCTCGAAGCTCCTGAACATTTCCGACGAGCAGATGAGCTATGTCACCAATGCCGACGCTGGCTGCGGGCTGATCAAGTACGGCTCGGCGCTGGTGCCGTTTATCAACCGTTTCCCCAAAGATACCGAGCTTTACCGCTTGATGACGACGCGCCCCGGCGAGGGCGTGTTCGGCAATGCGCAGAGGTAAAGCCATGCCCGACATCAAGACACGGGATGCGGTCAAGGGAACAGTAAAGATGATTGACAAGTCGGCGGTAGCTGCCGAGCGGATGAAGAATGCCTATGTCCGCACCAAGGACAAGGCGGAGCACGGCGTTTTTGCGGCGGAATCCTCTCCCGAAGAATACGCCGCCGACCGCACTTTGACCGGGACGGAAACGACGGCGCACGAAGCCGCCAACGGATTCGATAAGGCCGGCCGCAAGGGTGTAAAGACCACCAAGGAGAATATCTCCAAAGCAAAGGACTATTTTCAGCGAAGAAGAACCGACTTGCCGAAAAAGCAGGCGAAGGATGCCATGCGACGAGTGTGCCGCTCTGCCGATGCCACACAAAAGACGATCAAAACGGTGGATCGCAGCAGCAAGACCATCAAACAGACGGCAAAATCTACGGGAAAAGCGGCAGTCAAGACCACGCAGAAAACCATCAAGACCGCCGAGCAGACTGCCCGGACGACCATAAAAACGACGCAGGCTGCGGCTAAAACAGCACAGAAAACCGCACAGGCTACGGCAAAAGCCGCTAAAACTGCGGCGCATACCGCCCGTGCGACCGCAAAAGCAACTGCGGCAGGCATTAAGGCGGCGGTCAAGGCTACCGCTGCCGCCGTCAAAGCCATCATTGCCGGAACAAAGGCGCTTATCGCTGCCATTGCTGCGGGCGGGTGGATCGCCGTTGTCGTGATTATCGTTGTTTTCGTGATCGGGCTGATCGTCGGTTCTTGCTTCGGCATCTTTTTCTCCGGTGAGGACAACGGCACGGGACAGACCATGCGGCAGGCCGTGCAGGAGATCAACGCCGACTATCAGTCGCAGATCGATGCCACAAGGGCAAATCTCACCTATGACAAGCTGGAAATGTCCGGCTCCCGTGCGGTGTGGCCGGAGGTGCTGGCGGTGTATGCCGTGAAAACCACCACCGACCCCGATGATCCGCAGGAGGTCGCCACGGTGGACAATGGCAAGAAAGCCATCCTCAAAGATATTTTCTGGCAGATGAACGAAATATCTTCCCGCACCGGGAGCAAGACCGAGAAAGTCATCACCGAAACCGACGACGGTCATGGGAACATCGTGGAAACCACTACGACGGTCACGCGCACCTACCTTTATATCACGGTCAGCCATAAGACCGCCGAGGAAATGGCAGACCATTTCAACTTCACCGCCGACCAGCGGCAGCAGCTTTCCGAACTGCTTGCCGAGGAAAACCGCAGGTTGTGGTCGGCCGTTCTTTACGGCATCTACTCCGGGGACGATGTCATCGTCAAGGTGGCGCTGTCGCAGGTCGGCAATGTGGGTGGTGAACCCTATTGGTCGTGGTACGGATTTAACTCCCGTGTGGAATGGTGCGCCTGCTTTGTTTCGTGGTGCTTTAATGAGTGCGGTTATCTTGATACGGGAACCGCCCCGAAATTTGCCGGGTGCGTCGGCGGCATTGAATGGTTCCGCAGCCGCGAGCAATGGGCGGATAACTCGGTTAATCCCGCTCCCGGCATGATCGTTTTCTTTGACTGGAACGACCCAAACGGCGCATCCGGCCCGCAGGACGGCGAAGCCGATCACGTCGGCATCGTAGAAAAATGCGAAAACGGCATCGTCTACACCATTGAGGGCAACTCCGGTGATGCCTGCCGCCAGAACCAATATCCCGTCGGGTATTATGAAATTCTCGGCTATGGGATCTTGAACCCGTAGGAAAACAGCCGCCTGATTTGGGCGGCTGGTACATAACTTAGCAGTAATTCTTTGCAATATAAGCAGGTATATCGTGTAATGAAACATTCAGACATAATTTTTGCTCAATTCAGACAGTATTTCGGCACAAATGCCGACTATGTGCTATTGTATAGACAGAAAATTTGGGTTTCAGCTCTATACAGCTTGAAACTTGATTTTGCAAGCAGTGGTGGCCACCACAGACAAAAAATATTTTTTAGCGAAAGGGTGACAAACTCAATGAAACCAAAAAGACTGTTAGCGTTGTTGATGGCTGTTGTAGCGGTGGTATCCGTATTTACGATTTCCGCCAGCGCGGCTAATACCAAGGATACTTATTATACGTATGCTTGGCAGAACAATTCGAGGTATGACTATACTCCGGCTCGTCCCAAAGAGGATGCAACCCCAGTATACATTAAAACACAGGAGTATACATTACCCTACAATGGATTCTATGCAGCAACAAAATATGGCACTACAAAAGATACAGCTATTTTAGATGCGTCAGCTTCAGAATACTGGATCAATGATTATGTTGCGTATATAATTCGTTCAAACGCAGTCAAAGGTTCCATAGCAGGCAGATATGCGCGTATTCGTGGTCATTATTCTGATACAACTTATTCGTGGGGTGACTGCAAGATTGCTTGGAGCCCAGATACATTAAATGCGTCAAACTATCCTTCTCTCAACTAAATACTTTAGTGTTGCTGTGCATTGTGCACAGCAACACTCTATTTTATTGGCTATTACTATTTTTTACATATAACTTTTAATTTTCTTGAAACAGGAGGTAAATATATTTATGAACAAAAAAGCTATAATCTGCACGGTTGCAATTCTCATTCTGTTGGTCGGTGCATCGGTTATTTATTTTACTATGAATCGATCAAGTGAAGCGGAAACGGCCAATTCATCGTCTATGTCAGTTGTTGAACCTGAAAGCTCGAATTCTCAATCAGAGACACCGAGCGAATCACAGGCGGAAAGTGAATCGCAAGGAAGTGCTTCTGAAACAACTTCATCGGAAATAGGCTCACCGGAAGCCGATGCCCTTATACAGACTTTTGCAGAAATAGGCGAACCCTATACGCTGCACAGTCGGTACTATAATCAAGGCGAAGCAAAAACAGAAGATGCACCGGGGCTCGGTTGGGACGGCGATTTGGAGCTTTGCGTATCCGATGCTGAAATTAAAGAATACTCAGAAAGCAATATCAAATATGATAATAAATCACTCTGGGAGTTTTATGCGTCCGAATTCGATGACCCGTGCATACTGCATGTAGAATTATCTCTTAAGAATGTTGATGCAGAAAACAAAAACGGCGTAAAATATAAATTCAACGCCAATATGTTTGTACTTAGCGCGTATGAAGATCTCCTTCCCGAGAATCAGAACAACCCGGAGGGGTATACAACCGTCGGAAATTATTATTCTGCATACGAGACCTATTTTGATCCACACGGCCCCGGAGATGATTACTGGAGCTTTGAATTGCAGCCCGGCGAAACGCAAAATTTCACAATAGAGTTTTTGATCGACCGCGTATATTTATCGCAAAAAGATCCGTTCTTAGCCATCACCCCCGGCAGAGAA
>OLOM01001544.1_pt1 | contig 15298 bp, 20 predicted proteins | sample 1672531 | NCBI WGS metagenome assembly OLOM01 (sample SAMEA3136696, study PRJEB25190) | human gut metagenome | reverse complement strand
CAAGTTTATGCTTTATTAACGAGAAGTTTTCTATAGGGGTGCTGAGTAGTTACTTTCTGAGATCGAATGACACCATCTATAACAGGATTAGTTGATAACTGAATATAGTATTTTTGACATTCTGTTGCCAATTGTGCAATTTCCGACGTATGTGCCTCAAAATGACCATCGCAGGTAATTGTATCGCTGTCAGAATCAATTGCGTCATCAGATACACCGAAGAAAGCCTTTACTTTATTTATTTTCGAGTCAAGTTCATCGGTCTGACTAACAATAAGTTTTAGTCTTTGTCCTGAAACGTTGATAGAATCAGGTTCAACTGCTAATGGTGCTGAATTGAGTTGAAGAACACGTTCTTGCACCTCGATATGTTTTAACCATATCTCTTTTAATAAATCTGTATTGAATCCCATATATTAAAGAATTGCTAAGATTATTCTTTTTTTGTTCACATCAATCTCTTTAATCTCACAGACAAGTTTACTGCTTTCCTGTATAGGCAAATCGTGAGGCGAGAAATTGGATGGTATAAAGGCTGGTAAATTTGTGCCTTCAATTTTCACTTGGATACCATTCTTTGCAATATTATCAACAGTTGCATATACTTGCTGACCAGTTTGATATATGAGCCAAGGATTTGGACTAACTTGTTTGAGACTTAGTCCTATTTTCCTCTTATCCTTATCAATTGATAAAATAATAGCCTTCAATCTATCATCAACGTTATAAATATCCTTTGGCTTTTTAATATTTTCTATCCAAGACAATTCGGACACATGAATTAGACCTTCTATTCCGTCAACTATCTTGACGAATATTCCAAAGTTCGTAATTTTTTTAATAGTAACATCAACAATATTACCAACTGCAATTTTTTCATCAATACTACTCCAGGGATCACTTGTCATCTGTTTTAAACTGAGAAGTAGTTTTTCTTGTTCCCAATCTATTTTGATGATTTTTGCAGTAAGTTGTTGCCCCCTGGAGAAATCTTTAGTAGAAATTTGTGAATCCCAAGCAAGTTCTGACTTATGGATAAAACCTTGAACTCCACAAGGGAGTTTTACAAAAATGCCAAAATCCATTATATTGCAGACAGGACCTGTAACAATATCTCCCTCCTTAGTGTTTCTATCAAAACGCTCCCAAGGTTTTTGAGTTAATTGTTTCAAACCTAAACTAATATTGGTCTTTCCTTCATTCTGCTTTATGTTAAGTATTTTAACAGAAACACTTTGACCAACAGAAACTATTTCGGAAGGATTAGAAACCCTCTCCCAAGATAAATCGGTTATATGTATGAGTCCATCAATAGAAGGGAACAAAGTTACGAATACACCATAATTTTCAATACTCTTTATTGTTCCAGTTATAACAGAACCGATACTTAGCATTTTTAGCTTTTCAAGTTTCTGCTCTTCGGCCAAAATCTTATGTGAAACAATTGGTAGAAAACGGTTTCCTTCTTTTTCTTTAAGTTTTATACTTATCAGTTTCACATCTATTGGTTGATTCGCAAAACACCTAAGATCTGAATGTCTCTCTACACCAATTTGCCCTTCTGGTAAAAAACATTGTAACCCGTCAACAGAAACAAGAAGCCCTTGTTTTGTAATATCAGTTACAATGGCGCTAAAGATGTGACCATTTGAGGCTTTTGACAATACATCTTTATAAACTTTATAATTACCATTATTTTTATATGCATTCCCTTCAGGATCATAGTAGATATCAATTGCATCATCGGGTGACATATTCATAATTTCATCAAATGATACTCCTTGTAAAAGACTTGTGTCATCATCTGGAAGAGAGACAATAAGTCCATTATCTGTTTTAAACACAACTTTAGTCCTGAGTTCAACAATGTCAGAAATATTGTTTGTAATATGATCAACATCCATAAATGGATTGGCTGATTCTATACTCATTTTATTCATCATAGCCTTTTACACATTAAATATTATGTTTCTCTAAATACAATCTACAGAAACTACATTCCTTATTGAGTAACATATCTAAATTCACATCCATTAATTTCTCTAATGATACCCCTTCCTATAGACATTCCGCGTATAGAGCATCTCCAACAGTTTCTTTTAGATTCTGAAGAAGTTCATCAAACACAAAATACTCAGGGAGTTCAAATCCATAATATTGTTCTGATTTCAAAAAAAATCCATTTCCTCCTTATGATTAAGGCTAAATATATTTTTCGTTTTTTCATCCATTGATATTGTAATGAATTAATATTCAACATACAATTTTACGGCATTCTTCGGTATGTAAGCTGTTGCCACAAAGCATTCGTCAAATATTTCAACAACCACCCTCTGTTGTCCTGCAATCCTTGCCACTCTGCCATGAATGTCTTTAAATTCCCCCTCTGTCACAACGACCTCATCACCCATTTTAAACTTGATAATGTCAGTTGTTACAGGAATTATATGCGGATTCTTAATGGATGTGAGTTTGATGAAGTTATTCATCGCTTTATCTCGAATGGTGAGTGGAGGATTGCAATCAGGTTTGTCTTGACGATGAATTGTGTGATCAAAGTAATAGCTGAGCAAGGCTCTGCTTTCATTTGCCACAACATTGTTATCGTGAAGCAAGGTTTCTACTTGTTCTGCTGTAGCATAAACAAAGAGAAATGAGGAGAGTAGAGGTTCTGTAATGATTTGCTTCTTCCCCTGCTTCCTTACCTCTTTATATCGCATAGGAACATAACATTCCAATCCTTTAGCTTCAATAAATGCTTTTGCCTTGATGATTCGACCATACGAAACTCGCAGCACGAACCATTGCTTGTTTGCATCAAGCACATTCTCTACCGACACCCCATCCTTGTTGCTTTGGATGGAGGGAGTACAAGAGGTAAGTCTTGCACTTGGACACGATGAACCAGTGTCAGTAGGTTGCCCATTATACAATGAAGCATCAGCCATAAGAGGCTGATTGGCAGAATCTTCCATTTTCGTTAAAGAATTAGATAAAACCTGTTGGTCTTTACTTTATAGAATTGCCGTTATTTAACTACAAAAATAATAAAATTAAATTAGACCAAAGAAGAATATAAGGAGAAAAGTAGAGACAACTAAACATTTTAACGTTTGTTTATAGTTCAAATAATAATACCGAATAAAGTCTGCTGGGGCAATGCTGAAACAGAGACAGCAATCACTCCAGTCGTTGTTGTTTCGATTTTTACCGACTTGTTGTTGGGAACACAACTTATAAAACAACGAAACTGGTTTATTTCATTTTACAAGATAACACCAGCTACAACGGCATTTATATCTACGCCCCCTCTTTGCCGATGTCAGCAAGAACCTGAGAGTAACATTGCTTGGTTCTGAAAAAATCATTAAGAATCACAGCAAGATAGGCTTTTGTATTTGGAATATTCGGCATTAGCAAACATTGCAACTTAGACAGAACATAATAAGACTTTTCTTCCTCATACAGAATTTACAAGACTGTATTATGCACTAAATGATTAGTACGATTAACAGCCTTTTTCATATTCTCTACATCTTGGAGATTCTCCGAATCCACCATATCCCAATGAAGATCCCAAATTGTAATAAAGGCAGAGTCGTTTGAAGCTTCTATCACAAACTTCTCATTTTGATACGTGAAGTAAATGTCATCGTGCTCTATACGAACTTCACAATTAAGCTGCCGAAGCAACTCAAGACTCAAGTCTCTAGTACCAATATTCTCATTGCTATCATTAGATGGCGAGATAGAATTAACGATCTCATCCATCTCTTTTTCTGCTCTTTTCTGGCGGATGTAATACATCAAACTTATGCCAATCAATACTGAAATAATTGGTAACATCATAATTATAACCTTTTTAAATTAATACTTTATGAGATGGCAAAGTTAGTGTTTTTTTTGTAAACAGATGTACAAACTCGGGAAAAACTTACCTCCACAAGCCTTGTGGAGCCTAAACATTTGTAGCATCCACCACCATTTATTATTTTTGCAGCCAAAATAACAATAAAAATAATAGGAATATGGAAAGACTCTTTTTTTTCGTGATTGCCGTTGCGTTAGCATTCGGCGTTGGTTGCCTGGGAAGAAACAGAAAGATTGGTTTCGGATGGGCTTTTGGTATCTCACTTATCAATGTAGTGATTGGTCTCATTGTCGTATTGTGCTCTAAGAAGAAAACGCCAAATGAGCTTGAAAAGAAGAACTAAGTTGAAGATTTGGGGATGGGTATGTATTCTGATTGGAGTAATTGGCTTTATCAGTATCATTATACGTGGCAACCCAAACCTCGGACCGAGCGTTTGGGTTGCCATAGGAGTTTATTTGTTATACAGGAAGAATACCTAAGAAAATTCACTTCCACTCCACAAGCTTTCTATCCAATGGTATCTTTTTAGGTTCACCACGATTGCCATCAATGAAATAACTCCCGGCTAGACTTTCATCAAACTGGAGAGTGAAGGCTTGGCGGATACGGGCACATTTCTCATTGATAGAATTAGACAGTGGATTCGTCAGGGCTTCAATGCTCTGGCGAATCTTCTCTTCTGAAAGATGTGCCCCGTTGTTGTTCGATTTCTTGCGAATATCCACATAGATATCATATAGCTCTTCCCTATAATCCGACAGACATTTGAAAAGGATTCCTTCCTCATGACGCAAAAAGAGAATATACACCGCCTTTACCAATGGCTCCATCTTGATAGTCATATCATGATAGTCGGGCAGTATGATATCGTAATTCTCTGTGATGATCATTCTACTCAGATTCTTGGGTGGAAAGAGATACTGCTTCAGCACCCAATCGCTTACCCCACCAAGGCGCAAGTCCTGCACCTGCCGGTACACCTCCTTCATCTTCTGCCTGATATCATAGCTGAATGTTTCATCTGCCGGAATCGGAGTCGGATCAAATATACTGTATGGAAAATCATCGACAGAGCTGAACATCACTTTGCAATCCGGCAACTTATCATACGCAGCCTGCATCAATGGCATAAAATCCTCATCTTCCTCTATAGACAAAGAATAGGAATTGACATAATATATGCCATCCTCCTCATGGTCTAGCTGTAAGATGCTAGGATGTAATTTCCCCTTATCCTTTTCTTCTACCAATTGCGACAACAGCAAATCGGAAGGAACAGAGATGTTCAAATCCTCTTTATTCATCGCAGGATAGCTGTAGAGAGCTGTCTTCCTGATATGAGGACCCAGAAATGGGAAATAATTAAAATGAATTGACTTGCTGATAAACAAGTTGTTGATATCCAGGAGATGGTTGATGATGGAAAGGTTCAACTTTTCATCATACCCATTCTCTACAAAGAATACCTCGCCATGTAGGCGTGTTGGGAAGTCGCGAAACTTCAATACCTTTTTTCTTCCAATCTTTCCGGTCATTGCTTACCTATTATTATATGGTTGAGTACAAATTTGTCAATATCAGATCTATCTTCTTCTGCATTTATCGAATAGCTAAACACTGAACATGGCAAAAAGACAAAAAAGACTCACCCTGAGCGCGCTGTTCTAAAGGGAAGCGGGGTAAGTATGTTGCTACAAAGGTACAAATGTTATTCGAAACAACAAAACTTTTAGCGAAAAAGTTTCTAAAATTGTTTGAAGCAACTATAGAGAACTATCTTACTGATGAAAGCAACGTTTTTGCATCAAGCAGAATGGTAGGTAACGCAGAGGTAGCACCAGTTGATACCGTGGCTCCAGATGCTCCTTCAGATACAACAGAAGTTGGCACTCCTATCCAGCCACAGGCTACCACTGAGGATTCTACACAACAGGAGACTACTCTGCAGCAGGAGGCTACAGAGACTGAGCAGCAGACAAATGCTGAATAAGAAATCACAAGAGAGTTCAATAGAGTTCTATTTGCAATCGACATATAAGAAAAGCGTAGAATCCTGCCGGCAGTAATGTCAGCAGGATTCTACGCTTTATTCATTAAGCAAATCCTCCGCAGGAATAGAATCCACTTCCCCTCACGATGAAGCTTAAAATCCGTAAACACCGCTCCTTATAGGTTAATTATCTTTGGATTCTAATTTTACTGTCAAATCTGATATTCCCATTTCCGAAACATTTATTGGTGGGATAACGATATAGTTGAACTGAGTGTTTTCTGTTTTACAGAATAAAACACCTCTCGCTGTTCCAATCGTGTGAACTGCGAAAAATTCAAGAAGGTCTTTTGGTATGACTACTTCTTTGTCATTGCGAAGAGTCTTCCAATCATCTACTTGGATTTCAAATTCACACGTCATCTTTAAAACCATTACTTTTTCTGATTCAGAAGTGAAGTCAAATGCAACAACACAAGCGACTTTCTTTCCTTCATCACCATACTTGAAATTTAGGCTAACATTCATACCAACTTCATCTTTGCAGTCTTCGCACAAGATTGCAAACTGGTCTAAATGAATACCAAACATTCTAAATTTAGTCATAATTTATGCTGCATTCTTAGGTGTGTCAGTATTAACTGGACACATAATCTCATTACTCTTCATAGAATAGCTGACATGAATTTCCCCATCATTCCATTCTACAAAATTTGCATTTGGCAATGCAATATTTTTAAATTGTTTAGAACAAGCATCATCACTGACGTACTTCCCTACAGGTATAAAATCTATCTGTGGAATAACGCCAAATGCAAGCGACAACTCAAAAAACTTAGAGAGACGATGATCATAATCTCCATTCAATAGCTGGGAGACATATCCTTTGGAAACTCCGAGATACTCTGCCAACTGTGTTTTGTTACGACCAGTCTCTTTCATAAAACTCTCAGCTTGATTGTAAAGCTCTATTTGAGTTTTAGCAGTCCAATACTCTGGGCTTTTCAATACTTCTTTTCTGTCCATAATAATCACATTTCAAAGCCATTGAACAACTTATCAATCTTCTTGATGTCTAAATCTTGGTTACTTTTATATGCACCGAGAATTACAAAAACATCGGGTCTTTCCAAAATGACGTACACACGAATATCATTCTTTTTAAACTCATATACATTTTTACATTTCTTACACTTTATAGACCTAAACTTTGTCTTTGGCAAAAGATTAGACGGACTCAAACTGTCCATGTATCCATATATAGCGTTTAACTTTTTTAAATCCCTTTGTTCATCTTTTAGATTGTCGACAAACTCTTGGAATTGGAATTTTCCATTAACAGCGACCTCAAAGAATTGATAACTACTATTGTTGACTGGCTCAAATTTTCTTACTTGATACTTTTCAGCCATTTTTAGTTTTTACTAAACTGCTGCAAATATAATCAGAAATTTTCATTCACGCAAATTTTTAACTCTAAATTAACCAAAACAGATCGTTAAAAGAACATTTTGCAACATCGAGATAGCAATTTTACCATAAATTGTTTTCGAAACACATCCTTATAAGTCACACAGTTTATATTACCTATTATAATAAACTGCTTATCTACCACAACAATCCATGCAAGAAACTCACTAAAAAGTGAGAATGGTGGATTAGAATAAAAAATAAGGTTAGCATACGCGCACATGGATATTTTTTTCTCGAAAAAAGTATCAAAGTCTCATTTTTCGATGTAGAATAAGGCTTATATCTTTAATACACAGCACTTTATCACGAATGAGACTTCTCTAAAAATGAAGGAAGAAGTATCATGGAAGTATCATAAATTAGCGAGAAGTATCATGATTTCTTGCTTGCATCGAAAAAAATGCTTTATGAAGTGATAATAATAGCATTTGTAAGGCAATAAACAGGATATTTTTGCGTTTAGTAAAACAGAATGTTTTATTCTTAATACTTAAGAAACATGGATGAAAAGGAATTACTGAAAAAGGCTTTCGAATACGGAAACGTTCCTAGCCTCATCACCTATTGCTTCACCGAACCATGTCCGATGAAAGACAAGTGTATCCACTATCTATCCGGCCTCTATAAAAACGAGAAGACTGATAGAGGAGATGCCATCTTCCCAAATGCCCTGAAAAACGGGAATTGCAAGTACTTCGCTCCGCTGCGTGTCGTGAAAATGGCATGGGGATTCGACAAACTCTTTGCCGAAATGAAAGTGAAAGACGCACCCACACTGCGCGCCGAAATGAGAAGCTACCTCGGTAGCAAAGGACAATACTACCGATACAAACTGGGACAACTGAAACTCCTCCCGGAACAGCAGAAATATATCAAACAGCTCTTCGCCAGATACGGATATAAAGACGTTGAGTTCGAACACTTCTCGGAAGAGATTGACTTCACAAACATCTAATCTTTCCAAGTATTTATTGTTACGGTTTGATAAAACTAAAGATGTATTCATTCCCGTTTCACTATACTGAATATGTCTAGTATTCCAGTTTAGGAGAGCAACTATATGTCTACTTTTTCAGTTCATCAGATGTTCCCTCTGTGCCCACTAGCTGATCCTACCATGCCCGTTACACGGGCATCCACAGCCCACCAAGCGGGCATCCACAGAACAAGGGCTGGGCAATGAGTGCCCATAAGGCGGGCAATGAGTGCCCAAAAATCGTGACTAGTTTTGGGCAACACTGAAAAGAGTTTATAGTTTACAATTTATAGTTTACAGTTAACACTTAACCATTAACCAGAAATACAATGAAGGTAACTATCGTACATACAAACAATAAAAAACAGCTTCTCGTAAGTACCAAGACGATGGAGAAGCTGATGGAACGATTCGCAAGGGATGATAGCAAACTGACTATCACCCACTTCCGCGAAAGCGTTCCGTATCTTAGCAACAACTATGAAGGCTACAAGGATATGCCGAAATGGATGCACATCTATCCCGCTGCTGAATTTACCAAAGACGAAAACAACAACCTGAAGATGAAGGCTTTCAACGGCATCCTGCTGCTAAAATTTGGCAACATCACCGATGTGGATGGTGTGGAGGGAGTTAAGCGCTCGGTAGCCATTCTGCCTTCTACCCTTGCCGCCATCACAGGTGCCGATGGAAAGACCGTTATCGTTCTGATAAAATTCCAGGGCGAAAATGATTCCCTGCCTACATCTGAGGCGGATGCCGAGCATCTCTATCGCATCGCTTACCAGCAGATTTTCCCTGTATATCAGGCTATTGTCAAGGCTTCGATTCTTGTAGATGGTCCGAAACCTTCTATCGAGGCTGGATCTACCCTATCCCAAGAGCCTTCGATTCACAACAGTTTCATGATGACGCTCGATGCGGAGCCTTATTTCAACAGCAAGGCGGTGGCGATGAAAATTGATAGCCATGCACGATCTCAAAGCCCAGCTCCCAGCACGGATAATAATCAGCAGACAATTCCTGATTTCAGGGCTCCGGAAGAAGGAAAGAAAGTTGATAAGAACAGTATTCGCGAGAATATCGTGAACATGATGCAGCTGCTGAAAAGCAGATATGATTTCAGATACAACACGGTGATGAAATTCGTGGAATACATGCCGAAAGAGAAAGGTTGGTATGGTTTCCAACCTGTGGATCCGAGAGTGCAGAAGCGTATGACGCTGGAGGTGCAGCTGGCTGATATCCGGGTGAGCATCAAGGATGTACGTAATTTTCTGGAGTCTGATTATATCAAAAATTATAATCCGATAGATGAATATCTCTTCCAATGCTACGACAAATGGGATGGAAAGGATCATATCCGTGCCTTGGCCCGCACGGTGCCTACCGCCAATCCTTACTGGGCAGACTGGTTTTACACCTGGTTCCTGGGCATGGTGGACCAGTGGCGCGGCTATTCACATCGCCAATACGGCAACTCGGTGGCTCCGCTTCTCATTTCCAAACAGGGTTACAACAAGAGTACTTTCTGTCGCCGACTGCTACCGCCGGAACTGCAGTGGGGGTATAGTGACAATCTTATTCTGTCGGAAAAGCGTCAGGTTTATCAGGCGATGGCACAGTTTATGGTTATCAATCTCGATGAGTTCAACCAGATTTCGCCACAGGTGCAGCAGGGATTTCTGAAGAATCTCATCCAGTTGCCTACGCTGAAATACAAGCCTCCGTATGGCAGTCATGTCATGGAATTTCCTCGTCTCGCCTCGTTCATCGCCACGAGCAACATGAAGGATATTCTCTCCGATCCATCCGGCAATCGAAGATTCATCGGTGTGGAACTGACGGGGCCTATCGACGTGAGCGTTCGCCCGAACTACCAGCAGCTTTTTGCCCAGGCACTTTCTGCCTTGAACAATGGCGAAAAGAGTTATTTCGATGCGCAGCAGGTGAAGCTGATTATGAAGAGCAACAGCCAGTTTGAGATAATCCAGCCGATAGATCAGTATTTCTTACTCTATTTTGAATTGGTTGAGAATGAGAAAGAGGGTGAATACCTGACTGCCGCCGAAATTTTCGACTATCTGAAGAAGCAGATTGGTTCATCGCTCAAGGTAAACAGTCTGATGGGATTCGGCAGAAAACTGGCGAATATGAGTGAGTTGAAACACAAGAGATTTGCAGATGGAATGAAGTATCTCGTAAAGAAAAAGTGAAATAATGAGACTTCTATGATACATGAATGAGACTTCCCGGCATCAAAACCGAGAAGTCTCATTCTTTTTATCTTATTATCTATCAAGTCTTTAAGTCGATATTTTTAATAGAAAATGAGACTATGAGACTTTTTCTTCAAAAAAAACTTTTTCACGTAAGCGAAAACATTTATCCTTTAGATAGCATAAAGGAAGGTGCGGATGAACCAGTAGCAAACGATACCTGCCAGGTAACCTACGAAAGCAATCCAGGAGATGTGCTTCATATACCAGCCGAAGGTAATCTTCTCCAAGCCCATTACTACCACACCTGCGGCACTACCGATAATCAGCATTGAACCTCCTACACCGGCACAATAGGCCAGCAACTGCCAGAAGACACCATCCACAGCCATATCACCAGCGGCTGCCACAGGATACATTCCCATACATCCGGCTACCAGAGGCACATTGTCAACAATACTTGAAAGCACACCGATGATACCAGTAACCAGATAGTGGTTGCCATCAAATACGACGTTCAAGCCCTGACCCAAAGCAGTCAATACGCCAATCTCAGCCAGGCAGGATACTGCCATCAGGATACCGAGGAAGAAGAGAATGGTACTCATATCAACACGAGAAAGCAACTTGGTTACTCGCTTCTGAGTGCCCTCGGCATCAGCTCCACGATGCAAACCGCGATAGAAAACTTCGGTAGCAGTCCAGAGAACACCCAATACCAGGAGGATTCCTACGAATGGAGGCAAGTGGGTGATACTCTTGAAGATAGGAACGAAAATCAAACCGCCTACTCCCAACCAGAACACTGCCTTGCGCTGACCTTCGGTGAAATCGCTGACCGATGCATTCTGCTGGTCAGAAACCTCAGGCATCACGAGTTCGCCCTTCAACATGGTCTGAAGGATGAGGGCAGGAATCACCATGGAAACCATAGACGGGATGAAGATTTCGGCGATAACGCCGGCTGCGGTAATCAATCCCTTGTTCCAGAGCATGATGGTGGTAACGTCGCCGATTGGTGAGAAGGCACCACCCGAATTGGCTGCGATGATGACGAGGGATGCATAAACCATGCGATCCTTGTGGTCGGTGACGAGCTTTCGGAGAATCATGATCATCACGATACTGGTGGTCAGATTGTCGAGGATAGCCGAGAGGATGAAGGTAAGGACAGCGATACGCCAGAGGAGCGCACGCTTCGACTTGGTCTTCATCACTTTGCGAACCCAGTTGAATCCGCCGTTCTGGTCAACGATTTCCACGATGGTCATCGCACCCATCAGGAAGAAGAGTGTTGTGGCGGTATCGCCCAGGTGTTCCTGGATGATTCCGGTCACCTTCTCTACCATTCCTGCTGCGCCGCCTGTATAATCAGGGTGCATCAACTGGAGATACTGCATTGGATCCATCATGTAGAGGGTCCAACAACCTACCAACATCAACAGGGCTATCGCAGCCTTGTTTACCTTAGTCAAGCTTTCGGTGGCTATGAGTGCATAGCCGAGCACGAAAACGACAATAATAGAAATTGTAAGTGTAGTCATTACTTTTTATTTATTATTAGATATTCTTTCCTTCATGTATGATTTGGTACCCACAATTGCCAAACGGTTGCAAAGATACAAAAAGAAAAGCAATAACCACACGATTCCTTATTATAATTGTATGAAATCGCTTACTTACTTACAGTTTTAACCCGATAATAACTGATTTCGACTAGTATGGTTGAGGCATTTCGTTGTTTAGCACATGCTTGTTGAATTTGGGGAACCCGAAAATGACATCAGTATAACTAGTAAAAAAGTTAATTTGTAATAAAGTTCTTACTAATATATCTCTTACCTAAAAGATTATTACTATCTTTGCATTTCATAAAACATGGAACACAAAACATGGAATAGATATAAAACATTATGGAACAGCTGAATAATCCATTTGTTATCTACGGATATAAGGGAGCAGAATACTTCTGCGACCGCAAAAAAGAGACGGAAGTCATCATGAAGGCTTTGCAGAATGAGCGTAACATCGTGCTCATCTCTCCCCGACGCATCGGAAAGACGGGACTCATACACCATGTCTTTGAGAACATCAGCAAGCAGGAGCCTGAGACGCATTGTTTCTATCTCGACATCAATGCCACAAGAAATCTGAGCCAATTCATCCAATTATTGGCAAAGACGGTTATCGGGAAGGTTGATACTTTCTCGCAAACTGCCATGCGCAAGATTACCACTTTCTTTGCCGGCTACAAGCCTACGATGTCGTTTGATGAGATGACGGGAATCCCTACGTTCTCGATTACGGTTTCGCCAAGCCAGCGCGAAGATTCCCTTAAACATATCTTCGAGTATCTGAAACAATCGGAGAAACGAATCTATATTGCCATCGATGAGTTCCAGCAGATAGCCGAATATCCCGAAGATGGCACAGAGGCCCTGCTACGCTCCTACATCCAGTTTTTGCCGAATGTATATTTCATCTTTGCAGGCAGCAAGCAGCACATGATGACCGATATGTTCCTGTCGGCAAAGCGACCATTCTATCAGAGTTCGCAAATTCTCAATCTTCCCCTCATCAACCAGGATGAGTATCATCGTTTTGCCAACAGATGGATGGAAACCCGGAATCTGACCATGGATCATGATACCTTTGCCTATCTATATAATAAGGTGGATGGTCAAACCTGGTATATTCAGGATATTCTGAACCGACTCTATCAGAACGGAAAGGAAATTACGACAGCGGAAATTGATGATGTAACCCTGGAATTAGTGAACGAGCAGGAAGTGGCATTCGTGAATTACTACGATTCCCTTACAGACAATCAGGCTGCCCTTCTATCTGCCATTGCCCAGGATAAGGCTGTCACCTCCATTCTTTCGCAGGATTTCATCAGCCGCCACAACTTGCCTGCTGCCAGCAGCGTGAGTCTTGCTCTCAAGACGCTGATCAATAGAGAATTCATCTACAAGTACAATGGCAGCTATATCATCTACGACCGCTTCTTCGGGATGTGGTTGAGGAAGAACTGCGTTGGAAATTAATCATTGCAAAAAATCCGAAACAGATAACTGCCAATGCTTCTGTTTCGGATTATCTTTTCGTATTCTTTTTCTTTCTTTTCCTTTCTTATTCTTCCTTAAAACATCGCCCAAGCATATATTAAACTTTATCAGGAATCTCTTCCCCCATCAACGCCAAATGATATGAAATCGCTTACTTACGGATTTCTTCCAAAACCCGTTCTATTTTGCGTATCCAGTGCTCATCGATTTCCACTTTTTCGGCATAAGACTTGAAGTTCATCACCACGTCTTCCACTTCTTCTATGATATTAGAAGCATTTCTGATATCCTGTCTTTGTGCAAAAAGCATCAAATCCTGCTTCGTTATATTCTTTCGCTTGCCAAGAACCGTAAGTTCATGGTTACGATAGAAATGTGAATCAGGATTACCTGCACAACATTATCTTTCATGTCTTACCCTTTCCTTCTTTTCATTCATTTTCTTCACTTGGCTAGGCAGCATTGGCAGCGGCGGCAAGAGTTTTTCAGCTTCCTGCAGGAATCCAATGCTCCTCAACAGAGAAAGAATAGTGCCAAAGCCTATGTTCTTAGCTTCGCCTTTTTCAAACTGGCTAATGGTGAAAATGCTCACACCAGCCTTTACAGCCACCTCTTTCTGAGTGAGATTGCTGAACAGACGATATTGCTTGAATCGTCCTCCCAATTCTGATATAATCTCAGAATTAGACTTTGCCTCTATACCATATTCCGTAATCATGCTGCAAATATAGTTATTTCTTTATTTATCGCCAAATATAGGGTTAAATATTTAAATATCTTTAGTTATTGCAACAGAAAAAGTTACTGAAGATGCTTTGCAGATATACCATAAAGAGAAACTCCCAAGGTTACTGGCAAATTCTTTTTCCTATCTGTACACAGATTTCTTACGCAGCCCTTCTTGAAATAAGCAGGAAAATGAATTTCGCCATTACCGCTACTTGCCATAACAGCTACACCTATATAATATTTATGATTGCGCTCCAGCTTCAACGGTTCTTCTATCCAAACAGATAAATCCTTCTTATCTGAAATTTCGGATAATCGGACGTACAAAGGTCGATGCTGTACAGGCACAAAATTTGTTCCCTTTACTTCATAAATGATTAAGCGAATTGTGCATGAAGCAAAAGTACATTTTTGTACTCGCAATTTGGCTGTTTTCACATAATAGTCTTTATTTACAACAAATAAGGGTCCCGTTTCATATTTCGTGTTTCTAACGTTATGAAATGCGACATCACCTGGTGCCCGAACTCCTTTCCCCAGAATACCTTCCTGCTTTTTACCGGAAACGACAGTAACATCAGATAAATCACAGGTCTTTTCCTTCAACGTAAGTTGCAGCGAAGTCTTTTTGCTATATACATCATAAGGAATTTTACTGGTCTGATAACTGATATGACTAATCACAAGTTCCTGTTTCATGCCATCGGGCACCACCAGAGAGAAATTTCCTTCCTTGTCAGATACTGCATATATACTATCTACATATACGCTAGCGAATTCAACGTTCTTACAAAATTCATCTACAATATGTCCTTTTATAGTCTTATTTGCAGCAATACATGCCAAAGAAAAGAACTCGCAGACAATCAGAAAAAATATAAATCTCCTCATATTCATAGCTTTAAAATTTTATGTTTACCTTAATTCCGCAACACTATAATTTAACTTTATTTATAAGTTCCTGAGCAA
>OLOM01001529.1_pt1 | contig 15371 bp, 17 predicted proteins | sample 1672531 | NCBI WGS metagenome assembly OLOM01 (sample SAMEA3136696, study PRJEB25190) | human gut metagenome | reverse complement strand
TATTATTTTCTTAAACCTAACTGTTCGATTAAGGTTCTGTAACGTTCAATATCTTTACCTTTTAAGTATGCAAGAAGGTTTCTTCTCTGACCAACCATCTTTAAAAGACCACGTCTTGAATGATGATCCTTAGGGTTTGCCTTAAAATGATTCTGAAGATCATTAATTCTTGCTGTAAGAAGTGCTACCTGTACTTCAGGTGAACCTGTATCTCCTTCTGTTCTTGCATATTTTGTCATAATTTCCTGTTTCATTTCCTTTGTAATCATGTTACAATTCCTCCTATTATTATAATCACCTTTACGAAGATAAGGTCGGAGACTCCATACCCTGGCAAAGGTTCTAGCTAAAAGCATCTTTCATAGATTAGCATACTATTCTTTTTTTGTAAAGTTTTTTTAAGAATATTTTTCAAGAAGTTTCTGGAAATATTCCGGAAGCGGCGCCTCAAATTCTACATACTCTCCCGTCCTTGGATGAACAAATCCAAGCACTCTGGCATGGAGACACTGTCCGGTAAGTCCCATATCATTCTTTGGACCATAAATCGTATCTCCTAATAAAGGATGGCGTATGCTTGCCATATGCACACGAATCTGATGCGTTCTGCCTGTTTCTAACTGGCACTCAATATGATTCACCTGATGATTTAAATGACTGAGTACTTTATAATGTGTCACTGCCCGCTTTCCGTTTTTAGGTTCGACAGCCATCTTCTTTCTGTCAACCGGACTTCTTCCGATCGGTGCATCAACAGTTCCTTCTTCCTGCGTAAAGTTATTATATACGATTGCTTCGTATTTTCTTGTGATCGAATGTTCTTTTAACTGTTCTGCCAGGCTTTTGTGCGCCATGTCATTCTTGCATACAACAAGAACTCCTGTTGTATCTTTATCGATTCTATGAACGATTCCCGGCCGTAAAACACCGTTAATTCCTGAAAGATTATCTTTACAATGATAAAGGAGTCCATTTACAAGTGTTCCTTTATAACGTCCCGGACAAGGATGAACAACCATATCTTTTTGTTTATTAATCAAAATAACATCTTCATCCTCATAAAGAATGTCCAGATCCATTTGTTCCGGAAGAACTTCTAATTCCTTTAATGGAGGGACACAGATCACAACGGCATCGTCCACACGAAGACGGTATCCTGGTTTTTGTTTTTTCTCTCCTACCTGAACCTGCCCTTCTTTAATCAGCTTTTGAATATAAGAACGGGAATGTTCTTTTAACTCTGCTGCGAGAAATTGATCTAAACGCATCCCCTCCTGTTCTTCCATAACCGTATAATAATATCTTTGTTCCTGCTTACTTTCCTGATTTACTTTCTCTTGCTTTGCCGTTTCTGTCATCGTTACAACTCCCGCCTGCCCTCTTTTGTTTTTTTAGGAAATATCCTGTCAAAATCTTCTTCCTGATAGAAGAATAAAATTAAAATAACAAGCATAACCGCCGCCACTGTCACATAAATATCTGCCACATTAAATACTGGAAAGTTAATGAGGCTGAAATAAACAAAATCTACAACGTACTTCCTGAAAATGCGGTCTATCATATTTCCTACAGCTCCTGCTCCCACGAAATACAGGCATATCTTTAACGGAGTAAAATGTCTTTCCTCCGGTATCTTTCCCGAAATCCATATAAGACCCGCCAGTACCGCCAGAGTAATGATCAAAAAGAACCATTGCTTATTCTGCATGATCCCAAATGCTGCTCCCCGGTTTTCCACATAATAAATCTCAAGTACATTCCGGATAACAGGAATACTTCCTATTGGCTTTAATACCTTTACTGCCCATAATTTTGTAAGCTGGTCTGCTAACAGAAGTATAATAAAAATAACTGCTGCTTTTAATTTTTTCCCCATTATACTTCTCCCTGTTCTATAACGGCAAGCATTTCTTCCGGAGTGACATCCTGATAAATTGCTGCCTTTCCAATCTGGTCTAATAAAATGAACTTAATCTTTCCATGTTCCATTTTTTTATCGTGTTTTGTTTCTTTCACAACTTCTTTTGCCTTAAGTTCTTTCGGCAATGCTGGAAAATCAAAATATGCATAAATGTTTTTGATTTCTTTGTTTTCCTGTTCACTAATATATCCTCTTTTACTTGATATATCCGCTGCTAACAACGAACCAATTGCCACACATTCTCCATGTGTCAGTGAGAAATTCATTAACTTTTCTATAGAATGTCCTAACGTATGCCCGAAATTAAGCAGGGCGCGGACACCATGTTCCTTTGGGTCTTCCTCAACCACCGCTCTTTTAATAAGGCAGCTTCCCTCTACCATATGTGCGAGTGCTTCGTCTTTTCTTTCTGCAATGGCTTCTTTATTCGCTTTTATCCATTCAAAATATGCTCTATCACGAATAAGTCCATGTTTGATGACCTCTCCAAGTCCACTGTGATACTGTCGCTCAGAAAGTGTCTTTATCGTATTTACATTAATGTATACCAGTTTTGGCATATAAAAAGCACCTACCATATTTTTATATGCATGATAATCTACTCCTGTTTTTCCTCCGATACTGCTGTCCACCTGTGCGAGCAGACTTGTAGGAATCTGTACGAAGTCGATTCCCCGCAGATAAGTAGCAGCAGCAAATCCTGTCAGATCTCCGGTAACTCCGCCGCCAAGTGCAAGGAGCATATCTTTTCTGTCAAATTCATGTGTAATCAGAAAGTGATACAGATTATCTACTGTGGATAAGTTTTTACTCACCTCTCCTTCCTGAAAAATATATACTTCTACCTTTGCACATCTGCCTTCTAAAATACTTTTAACTTCTTCCAGATAATAGGAAGCCACCCTTCGTTCTGTAACAATACATAACTTTCGTTCCTGAATATCAAGAGCAGAAAGTTCTTTTACCAGGTTTGAAAAACTATTTTCAATTACAATATCATATACTTTTTTTCCTTCTGCACTTACTTCGAGTCTTTTTTCTAACATTGTCTGTCCTCCTGAAATAAACGAAGCAGAGAGGATCTATGGACGGCCTCCACTCCATCCATAAATCCACTCTGCCTTTTGTTTCTCGTCCAACTATTCTCTCTGTTATTCTTCTATGTATATCCGGGTGTACTAAAAGTTTGAAAGCTCCGGTGACAGCATATCTTCACTGACAAGCTCTTCCCTGAGGTCTCCTGTTACTTCAATATTTCCTGGAGCTACGATAAAAATGTTATTAGAAATTGCCTTTAAGGAACCATCTACTGCAAAGCTTGCACCTCCGATAAAATCAATGATACGCTGTGCCTTTCCAATCTCGATTCCCTCAAGATTCACCACGATCGTCTTCCCTTCCTTTAAGAATTCTGCTACGATCTGTGCTTCATTAAATGTCTGCGCTCTGATTACTTTCACACTTTCACCTTCTTCTTTTCCATGAAACTGAATTACTCTTCCCTGATTACCATCGAACTCTTCTGAATCGGATCCTTCCTTCTTCTTCCGTCTCAGAGAAAGAATTGGTTTATGAGGCTCATCATCTTCTTCCTCATCTTCCTCTTCCTCATCACTGTCATATCCTTCTTCTGTCACTTCGTTGTATTCTTCATCAAATGGTTCGGTTTCGTCATCTGCATCGCTTAACTTCATCATGTTTAAAAACTTTTCCGCAAACTTCACCCCATGTACCTCCTGTTATTTATTGTAATTCCGCGCCCCAAAGATTCCGGTACCGACACGTACCATCGTCGAACCTTCTTCTATGGCCACTTCGTAATCGTTGGTCATCCCCATAGATAAAATGTCCATAGATACATTATCAATGTTTTTCTCTCTAATGTCAATAAATAATTGATGTAATTTTTTAAAATAACAGCGATTTTCTTCTGGATCGTCCACAAAAGGAGCGCTTGTCATCAATCCCCTTACATGAACATGCGGCAACTTACTGATTTCTTCTACCAGTGCGATCACTTCCGGTCCATCGATTCCAAACTTGGTATCTTCCTGTGCGATGTTTACCTGTACAAGAATCTGCGCTTCTACATTCTTCTTTACCGCTTCTTTTTCAATCTGCTTTGCCAGATGGAAGGAATCTACGGAGTGAATTAATTCTACTTTATCAATAATATACTTTACTTTATTCGTCTGAAGATGTCCAATCATATGCCAGTGTACTGGTTTGGAAATATTTTCATACTTCTCACACAGCTCCTGCACATAGTTTTCACCATATTCCATCTGTCCCGTCTCAAGAAGCTCTTCAATATCAGAAAGAGGTTTCATCTTACTTACTGCCACTAACGTAACTTCTTCCGGTTTTCTTCCTGCTCTTTCACATGCGCTTTTAATATTTGTCTGTACTTTTTTTAAATTATCTTTAAGCATTAATAAATCACCTGGTCTTCCTTTACTGTATCACTATTTAAAATAATTCGGTCATAAAGTTCTATTCCACTGTTTTTTGCAGATACAATACAATAGTCTTCATTTCTCTCTACCATCTCGATCTGTTTAAAAACAGTATAACCTCTGTTTACAATATAAACACCCTGTATCTGACTCTTATTCTTTAATGTATAGATCTTTTCTTTATTGGTTTCCGATAGAACTGTACCTTTTGTCAGATTCGCAGAATAAACATAGACATAATCTTCATCCGATTTATAAACATTCACAGCTGCCTGTGTCAAAACCTTTTCTCCCTTTTTGTTTGTCTTCATGATGTTGACCTGCTCTTTTTTCGAAGAGTTGCCGCCATTTACAAGAAAACTTTTTGGAATTTTATATACTTCCTTTTTTACAAGAGAACTTGACGGAATTTTTAATCCCTTGGTTTCTGATAAAGTAAGTGACACATAAAGATATCTCTGATTCAAATATCTTTGTATATAATTATCAAAACTCAGAATAACATAATAACTGTCATTCTGTTTTAAACAATGATATTGTGCTGCTGCCACAAAATTATCTTTATGGAATGTCACCTGAATCGTCTGTCTGTCTTCTTCCCTCTTCTTTAAACGATCATAATCATTCTTATTAACAGGAATCATTAGCTGCCAGTCCTGTTCCTCTACAAGACGATATACTGGTTTTCCCGCTTTTTGTTTTTTATCTGTGCAAAGATCCTTCATCTTCACTTTATTGACAAAAATATTTTTTGAAACTTTTGCCTGTTCTAGCTTTTCCATTCCATCAGATAAAAAAGAAACCAAGCCTTCTTTAGGCGATGCGGCTGTAATATATGCACTCTGTCCGTATTTCTGTGCAAGCTCTTCTTTATTCTGCGCAAGCATTGTATCTGTATATGCTAAAAGCGTACTACTGATATCATTCTGTGTTTCATACAGAAGAGAAAAATTATTATCTGTATAACCTTCACTGAATACTTTTAATTTCTCTACTACCTGTTCTTTTTCATCCTGACTGACAGAATTCTTTTTCTCAAGCATCTGTTTCAAATACTTTCGTACTTTTCCTGTAGTATCTACCGTATAGACTGTACCATTTTGACGAACCATTGAACCTTCCTGAACATAATAATTAATATATCCACTTTGTTCTGTATGCACCAGAGTTTCTTTTCGAAGAATCACTCCCGTTCCATCGATACTGTCTACGATATCACTTGCGCTCACCTCATAGATTGCCAGTTTGCTTTTTCCAAGATAGCTCAATATGTATGCCATCAGATAGATCACAATAATGAGAAATATCAAAGTTCCGAGATTCATATGCAAATGTACACTTTTCTTTTTTTGTTTTGCCATATTATATCTCCCATCTATTTAAAGCTGCCCCGTTGAGATAATTGTACTTTGTTCCCTGAACATACCCTTTCTCTTCCATGAGCGCCTTCCATTCATCTGTTAATTTCCACCAGCTGTTTCCCCAATTTGAAAAAGCGGAATCTTTTTCAGGGATACGGCTAAACAATCTTTCCACTGTAATGTCCGGTCTTAATAATGCAATAAACTCTGTTAATCTGCTTAAATATTCTTCTTTTGGGCAAATTTCGATTTCTCCACAAATATACTTATCATATAATTCGCACTGCTTAGGAATGTATAAAGAATGCAGCTTCACCATGGAAATCGGCAATGCGGACAGGATTCTTGCAGATTCCTCTGCATCATCCATCGTATCCCCCGGAAGGTTCAGAATCATATGTACGCAAACAGGAAAATGATACGGCGCAATTCTTAAAACCGCATCAATAAATTCTGCGAGTCCATGACCTCGGTTCATGTCCATTAATGTATGATAATTCACTGTCTGTAATCCAAGTTCTATAGATACTTCTATTCCTGTCCGACTGCTGAATTCATAAAATGCTTCCAGGTAATCCTGTCTGATGCAATCCGGTCTTGTCGAAATTGAAATCTCAACAATATCCTCTACTTTTGATGCTTCTTCCATATAGCCAAGTAATCTGTCTAAAGGAAGAAATGTATTGGTATAATTCTGAAAGTAAGCAATAAACTTATGTGCATGATAACGTTTTTCTACTTTTGTCCTTGAAGCTGCTAACTGTTCAAAAACAGAAACTGAACTGTCACTTGCTTCGAATCCTGTCCCTGCTTCCGCGCAGAAAAGACAGCCCTTTCCATCTTTTTTATTTGGGCAGGTTACGGGAAGATTCACAGGAAGCTTATATACTTTCTCTCCGTATTTATCTTTTAAATATTGTGAATATGCATAATAATATTGTTTTTCCATTTTAGCTTAAACCATAAAAAGGCAGCCTCATAATAATATGAGGCGCCTTAACCTTTTCGTATCTTATTCAAATTCCAGATATCCGCCATGTATGTAATATTATCGGACGGTTCTGCATCAGATAATAACGAATTATAATGCGTGAGAAACGTATTTCTGTACAGATTCCGGCATATTTTCTTTATCTACGGAAGCGCTGATTACAAAATCAACCCCAAACTTGTCAGACAAAGCACCAAGTTTTTCAACTGCGTAATCAAGATTATCATCAATACATGCTGTAGTAAGGAAACTATCAAGATAAATCTTATCTAAGTCATGGTCCTGAGAAATAATTCCTGCAATAAAGCCAAGGAACATATCTGTATCTGTTACATTAAATTCAGGAACTACAATAAGACGAATCTGATTGCTTAATTCATACATATGCTTATTGTTCTTATCAAGGTAAACGATTGTGCCTTTTGTCAGCTTAATGTCATCATTTACCTGCTGAATTAAGATCTTAGTTTTTCCTTTTCCTTTCGCACCTGCAATAATATCAATCATGTGAATATCCTCCTTTAGATATATTATTGGACTGTAGTCCTTTCTTTTGTAATGAGAAAGACTCGTGCCAACTCTCTTATATGTTATATTATAATTTATATCATATAAAAGCACAACCTTTAATTTGTTGTTTTTTCTAATAGTCTGGTCATTGACGAATACAAAGCTTCCTTTGTTTCTGCTCCAAGTACAACGGAGAAAAAACGCTCTCCTTTTTTATTCTTGGTCATCAATATCAGACAAGACTTCGCCATAGAGGTCGTTCCTGTCTTGCCACCATACATCACTACACCTTCCGGTACAGGGAATTCATTCAGAAGATAGTAGTTTGTACTCTGCATATACTCATTAATCTGTGTTTTCTTTGCTGTAGTATATGTCATTGTATAGTCCTTTGAAGATACTGTATCAACAAATTCTTCATGCTTCACTGCCTCTTTAAAAATTAGATAAAGATCGTACGCAGTCGTATAATGATCGTTATTGTGAAGTCCGTTTGGATTGACAAAATGTGTATGTGTCGCTCCTAATTCCCTGGCCCTCTCATTCATCATATCTATAAACTTAGCTTCAGAACCTGCTACATACTCAGCAAGTATTACTGCACAGTCATTTGCAGATTTGATCAGCATCGTATGGAAAACCTGGCTTACAGTGACGGTATCTCCCTTTGTAAGGGTACTGATCACTGCTCCGTCTTCTGTTAAATTGATATCATGCTTTAACGTAATCTCGTCATCCATATTTCCATGCTCTAATGTCAGCAATGCAGTCATTACCTTTGTAATACTGGCCGGATATAACTTATCAAAACAATGATATGATTCTACAATCTCGTTCGCACTGTCATTAATCAATAAATCCGCATAATCATTGCTCTGATAATTCGGGTCTGTCGCTTCTGAATCAGACACTACTGCAAGGTCTGCTGCCATCCCCTCTAAATCTGAACCTGCCTCTTCTTTATTCTCTGCATAGTAAGATGCAAAAGAATCTGTGATCTTAAAAGGATTCCCACTGCATCCACTACACAACGCTACTACTAACACAAAAATACTGATTGTGCATATTATTCTCTTTTTCATAGTCACTCTTTCTCTTTGTCTGTACGATCTGTATTATCTGTACATTTCTCTCCACTCAAGGTCTCCTCTTTCAAGAGCCTTAACTAATAACTCTGCTGTTGCAAGATTCGTTGCAAGTGGAATATTGTGTACATCACATAAATGCATTACATTAAATATATCCGGCTCATGAAGCTGCTGATTCTGTGGGTCTCTCAGGAAAATAACCATATCGATGAGATTATGTTCAATCTGAGAAGCCATCTGCTGTTCTCCACCAAGTGGTCCTGCCAGATATTTGTGTATCGTGAGGTTCGTTACTTCCTCAATAAGTCTTCCTGTTGTTGCGGTTGCAAACAATTCATGCTTATTAAGAATTCCTCGATAAGCAATACAAAAATTCTGCATTAATTTCTTCTTTCCATCATGTGCGATTAATCCAATATTCATATGTTTTCCCCTCCTAGTAGTGTCTTTGTAATCCTATATTTAGCACAATCCCTATACCTGCCATATAACTTAACAATGATGTTAATCCATAACTTACAAATGGCAACGGCAATCCTGTATTCGGAAGTAATTCTGTTGCCACTCCGATATTAATAAATGACTGGAAACCAATCAGTGCAGCCATTCCTACTGCAATGAGCCGTCCACTCATATTCTTCGCGACATATGCCGTCTTAAAACATTCTATCATTATTATAGCCAATAATGCAATAACAATAACACTTCCGATAAACCCTGTTTCTTCTCCGACTACAGAAAAGATAAAGTCGGTCTGCTGTTCTGACACAAATCCCGTATCAGATACTGTAACATCTGCGATCGTATTATTATTCAGTCCCTTTCCATATAGTTTGCCTGAGCCGATTGCCATAACAGAATTATCCTGCTGATATGCGGTCGTAGACGAATATTTTGAAGGCTCTAAAAATGTCATAATTCTGGTAACCTGATAATCATGAAGTAATACCTGATTCGGTGTCTGTATGTACCAGATAAAAAGGAAGCCCAGCGGTATGATGATCGGTATGATTATTTTGAGACATTTTTTAATCAGTGTACCGGAAAGACCTCCTACAAAAATTACAGACATCAATATGAATGTAATATCTAACGTAGTTGAAAGGTTCGGTTCTATCACTACCAGGAAAAGAGGCAGCGCACACAATAGAGCAAGTTTAAAAAGTACTTTCCATTCCATGAAATCTTCTTCATGTTCCTGTATGTACACCGCCACAAATATTATCATAATAATTTTGGTCAATTCTGACGGCTGAAGTCTTGTAAAGCCAAGATTAATCCATCTCTGGGCACCATTTACTTTAACACCAACAAGTTTTACGAGAACAAGGAGCACAATATTAATCAGGTACAAAATCCTGCTGAAGCCACATACAAAATTAAAATTCACAACAGACAACAACAACATGATTCCTGCACAAAATATTAGTCCAATCAACTGTTTACTCGTATAGCTGCTGTCCGCACTATTGATAAACATCACTCCCATCCCGCTTAAAATAAGAACTGCGCTTATCAATACCCAATTATAATTTTTAAATTGGTATTTCTGTTTTAACATGTTTCTCCTCCTGCGTTCGCTATCTAGGAGATCTTAGTTCTTTGATCGGTATATTGGCATAAATTGCCGGAACATTTCCATGTCCTCCATCCGACTCTGTCTGGGTTATCTGAATATCCAGTCCTTCTGTATCAATCTCCATGTATTTTGAAATTACTTTTATTATGTCGTTTTTTATTAATTCCATCGTTTCCGGTGAACAGTTTGCTCTGTCAGATACCAGAACAAGCTTCAAACGGTCTTTCGCCGTACTGCCCGATGTTTTTTTTCTAAGAAAGCTATCCATGAACCCCATTAGATTCTCCCCCTTTAGTAACCACGTTTAAATAAATTTGCTATTTTTTTCAGTATGCCTTCTGTCTCAAACTCCATGATCGGAACTTCTTCTCCAAGCACCCTGTGACAAATATTAGCAAACGCTCTTCCAGCCTGTGTATCAGAACCAACAAGTGGTTCTCCTTCATTTGTTGCAATGACAATACTCTCATCATCCGGAACTACACCAATCAGATCAATAGCAAGAATATCAACAACATCTTCTACAGACATCATGTCTCCACGCTTCACCATATCCATGCGGATCCTATTGATAACTAATTCAATCTTTTTCAGCTCTTCCGCCTCTAAAAGTCCGATAATCCTGTCTGCATCACGAATGGCAGAAACTTCCGGAGTTGTTACGATGATAGCCCGGTCCGCACCTGCGATGGCATTCTTAAATCCCTGCTCAATACCAGCTGGACAATCAAGAAGAATATAATCAAACTCTGTTCTCAGCTCATCCACAAGCTTTTTCATCTGTTCTGGGCTTACAGAACTTTTATCTCTTGTCTGGGCAGACGGCAAGAGGAAAAGATTAGAATATCTTTTATCTTTGATCAATGCCTGTTTTAAGCGGCAGTTCCCCTCTACAACATCTACAAGATTATATACTATACGATTCTCTAATCCCATAACAACATCAAGATTACGAAGTCCTATATCTGTGTCAATCATAACCACTTTCTTATCTAGTTTTGCAAGTCCCGTTCCAATATTCGCTGTTGTCGTGGTCTTTCCAACTCCACCTTTTCCAGATGTAATAACAATTACCTCACTCATCTTTGTTCTCCTTTATCTCACTTAACTAATACTAATCTCACTGATCAACGACCTCGTAATCGTTTCAATAAAAATATTGTCATTCTCTACAAATGCCAGCTTCGCAAGCAATTCCTGCTGATTCTTTCTTCTGACATTCTTTTTTGTACTCTTCCCCCTCTGGTCTGGTGAGCGGGCAATATAACTGCCAATCTGTATCTGCATTGGCTCCATCATAAGCGCTGCCACAAATGCGCTCTTATCATCCGGATATCCGGCATGTACTGTTCCTTTCAGACATCCTAACACCACAACATTGCCCCCCGCAATAATCTGTGCGCCTGGATTGATATCGCCAAGAATTACTATACTTCCATCTACTTCTATCTTCTGACCTGAACGCAATGTTCCACGATAAAACTGGCCATTCTTTCCCAGACGATTCTCCGGAAAAGATTCTTCCGTTTTATGTTCCTCTTTCTTTTCCTCTTCTTTAAGTTCCGATAATACTTTAGCAAACTGTGTCTCATATACTTTTGCGCCATCGATCACGCAGCTTATATTAAGCCCACTGTTCTCAGCTATCGTATCTACCAGAAGATTCTGTTCTCCGGACGTGAGTTCCCGTCCTGTGAAACTTACTGCGATTGGCTTTTTTAAGTCGAAAAAATGAGTAGATTCCTTAAACTTGTCCCCCACTTCCCGAAGAAGTTCTTCAAAAGGAAGTGTAGGATTCAGCACAATCTGAAATCCATATTTATTCCCTTTAATTATAACGGAACTTTTCATATCTCCTCCTGTTTGCTAGCATATACTCCGGGAATCTTTCGCGTCCGAACTTTTCAAGTCGAGCCGCCGCAGGAGTATATTAATCATTACTTCCATCTGAACCGCTAGGCAGTAATGCTGTAGTCGCCTTCTTTTCTGCCTTGCTGGCCTTTCCAAAATAGTACTTATAGATATCTCTGGCAATCTCTGCAGCATTGGCTGAAGTGTAACCATTTGGCACTACTACGGTCATGGTAATATCCGGATTGTCATACGGAGCATAAGATATGAATAATGCATGGTTCGGTCTCTTTTTGTTCTCCTGTGCTGTACCGGTCTTGCCAGCTACTTTCATTCCCTGTTTCTTATACAGGTACTTGATAGAGCTGTCCTTTCCGTTAACCACACCGATCATACCTTTCTTTATCAAATCAAATGTAGATGAGCTGATCTTCAGTTTTTCTTCTGTTTTCTTCTCATAAGAAGTCAGTGTATTCCCCTCTGCATCTGTGGTTTTCTCTAAAAGAGACAGATCCAGCAGATTCTTGTGGTTTACAAGGGATGTCACATATCTTGAAATCTGACTTGGTGTATAACTGTGGGTACCCTGTCCTATTGCTGAACGAATCGCATCTTCATCTGAAATATGCGGCTCATATTCTGTGATTTCCACACCGGACTTTCGATTTAAGCCATACATTGATGCATACTTCTTTAACTTTGTTAAACCTCTCTGGCTGTTATAGGTTCCATTCACCGTACCAAGATTATATCCCATCTGATAAAAGAAGAAGTTACAGGATACAGCGATTGCTCCACTTACATTAAGTGAGCCATGCGCATTCGGATAAATCCAGCACTTCGCTGCCGGAGAAATCTTATCAAAAATTCCTGTACACTTTACATATGTAGAAGCTGTAGCTACGCCTTCCTCAAGAACTGCCGTAGATGAGATTGGTTTAAATGTTGAACCAGGCGCTGTCCTTGACTGCGTTGCCCTGTTTAACATCGGCGAAGATAAATCTGTATTAAGAGATGCATAGTATTCTGAATCAATTCCATTCGCAAGGCGATTATTATCATAGCTTGGATAGGAAACCATCGCCCTTACCTCTCCTGTGTCAGGGTCTGTAATAATAACCGAACCGGAACATGGATCTAAGGCAAGCTGAGCTGGTGTAATTTCTATATTCTTTATCTTTTTGTACATGAAATTATAAGCAGACATTTTGCCTGTATACAAACTATTATAATCCTTATCTTTCTTTTTATCAAGAACTCCCTGATCATATAAAAGCAGACAAACTTTCCGTCCACTCAGCGTTCCACTTTTGATCATATACTCATATAGAATTTTATCAAAGTCTTCCTCAGATTTCAATGCATCAACAATATAATTTATTAATTCGTCATATATTTCATCTGCATCATAATAATCTGACTTAATATTAAAGGAACTGATATTAATCCACTCATTATTGATCGCATATTGAAGAAACTTTCGGAATGTGATTTTTTCCTCTTTCCAATCAATATAAACCTGATCATTCTCATCAATAGAAGAAGCAACAAGAATTCCGTCATTCTCTAACATTTTGTAAATATAATTTACATAATCCTGCTTCTCCTCGCTAAGATATTTACGAACTGTCGTTCCTGTTTTCAAATCTTTTCGAAGAGTGTTTAATACACTTTCCTGTTTCTTCTTATAAATTCTGTAAACATCTTTTTCATTACTTTTCGCATTTTTCTTTGCTAATCTGGAAATATTTATAATATTATTATCAAGAAGCGCATAATATACGTCCTTTATCGGAACTCGTTTGTCTGAGCCGGCAGTATCTGCTGTTGTTAGATGTGCAAGCAGAATTCCTGCAAGACGTCGTTCTAAAATATTATAGGCATACTTCTGCAAATCCGCATCGATTGTCAAATACACATTGTTACCTGCAGAAGCCTTTGTTGTCTTTACTGTCTTAATAATCTTACCAAGATTATCTACTAAAACATCTTTCTGTCCCTTCTTTCCCTGAAGAGTACTTTCCATCGTCTTTTCAATTCCGGTCTTACCGACAACATCGTTCGCTTCATACTTGCCATTGTCCGCATTCAATTCTTTTAATTCACTTTCGGAAATCACTCCTGTATATCCCAAAATAGAAGAAAAATACTTTGCATCATTATATTTACGAAGAGAGTCTGCCTTAATGGAAACTCCCGGATATTCCTCCTCATGTTCCGAAATAGCAGCAATACTTTTATCGCTGATATTCGCTGCCACAGTAATCGGCGTTGTCTGTGAATAACGGTTCATAAATACATCATACCGCACCGACATGATCTTTAATGTATCCTCTGTAGAATAACTATCCGAGATACCAAACATACTTCCCGTTCCCTGTGGACCACCTTTTCCGCTTCTCAGATATTCATACACTTCCTCCGGTGTAGAATTCAAATATTTCTCCGCTTTCTTTTTTTCATCACCGGACAGATTATCGATATTAGTAATTCCATAAATATCCTTTTTAAATCTTGTAAGCGCTGAGCCAGACACTGTAAATTTCAGCTTTCCCTTGCTGTTTACTGTCATAGGAAGGCTGTAATTTATCGTATCACCATTCTGCTCTAAAATCTTCACCAGCTTATAGATTACCTCATTTCTAACTTCATTCTCTGTTACTTTCGGACCATTCTTTCCATTTTTAGCTGTTCTCTCCTGGGCAATCTTACTCGTTTTTTCTGAATTCTCCAACGTCACTGTATAAGCCAGCTGATTATAAGCCAGTATCTTTCCCTTGCAATCGTATATATTTCCTCTTGCACCACTGATCTCAATCGTCTTCTTTATCTTATAGTTAAAATTCGCCAGATGTTCATCACCCTGTATGATCTGTAATACGAAAAGTCGATAGATTAAAACACAAAATAATGCCGTCAACAGTACTCCCATAATGATAATACGGTTGGAAAGCAGCTCTATAATCTGATTCTTTGTTTTTGCCTTATCCGTCTCCTGCTTTTTTTTGAATTTAAACAAAATCTGCACCCCGCTTTTCATTCTTTTCCAACCAGTCGTTTATTCTCAATAAAATCTGATAAAATACAAGACCTACCGCTACGGTATAAACTATTTCCGGAAGAATAATATTTTTAAGATAATACACAATACGTAAATGATTATGTAACAATCCACAAAGAATATACATAATGACTCCATAGACCAGATCATTTACACCGATCAGGACAAGTGGAAGAATATTGTCATCTGAATAATAGATTCGATGAAAAAATCCATCTACAAAACCAAACATCATATATAAAAAAGCAAATCCACCGATTGTTGAGCCATAAAAAATATCCATCAAAAGCCCACTGAAAAATCCAACGATCATTCCTGGCTTCTGGCCTCTCATTACTGCTATTGAGGAAATAAAAATCAGTAATATATTCGGTGCGATTCCTGCCAGTTTAATCAACTCAAATACGGAAGTCTGCAATATAAAACAAATAAATACCAGTACTGCTGTCACTATTCCTCGTTTCATAATAAATCCCTTCTTACACAAATGGCGGAAAGAGAAATATCTGTACGATACCCTTATTTCCGCCTGATTTATCCTTTAATCTGCACT